>Ga0209990_10003821_pt1 | contig 10877 bp, 14 predicted proteins | sample NOAtaG_6_FD_187304 | JGI IMG/M metagenome (GOLD analysis project Ga0209990, IMG submission 187304) | Freshwater lake microbial communities from Lake Erie, under a cyanobacterial bloom - NOAA_Erie_Diel5S_2200h metaG (SPAdes) (version 2) | ecosystem: Environmental > Aquatic > Freshwater > Lake ...
CTAGTTCGCCGTAAATTCGGCGGCGAGCTGCGACGCACTCTTCGCCGTCGACCATACGCGCAATCCGAAAAGTTTGGCCACTGCGGCCAAAAGTAATCGTTACGGTGTTGGGGTTCGCGGAATCAATGGTGTAGTTTTCTTCCGGCGCTAGACAAAATGTCATCACTGACAGTTTTTTGTCGCCCACAGCTATGCTCAGCGAATTTTGTGTTGTCCGGATGATCGTGTACGTTTCGCCGGGCGCGAGATGGAGCGTGAAGCTTTGCGCACTCATGTTGTTTATCTCGTTATTCTGTTCGAAATTCAAATGGGTAATTGCCAAAAAGAGCGTTCAGTCGTCCGGGTTTACGGCCTGGTAAAATTTGTTGACGCCTAGCTGCCAATCTGTTGATTCCATAACAAATTGTGCGCACTGGTAAATGTAGTCTTTCTCGCACTTGACTGGCTCGCCGAAAGGAAAGTCGATGCAGAGTGCGCTCGCGTCTTTGTTGCACCAAATCATGCGGCACCGGTCTGTTATGACGAGACTACAAGGGCCGGGTTTGTCTATCCGCAAGAACGGTTTTTCGTCGCCGGCCAACACAAGACTACAGGAGTCGGATTTGAACTCAATAACGAGTGCCGTGCCTTCGCTAGTAGCGAGACAGAGGTCGTCGCAAGCAGCCGCGAAAGTGTCGGCTGTAGTGCGCGTTATGTAGGGTTCCGCGCAGGCAAGTTTCTCGAGCTCCGTTTTCTCAGTCACAGCAATCAGGTCTTTAATAATTTGTGGCACAGTATCGGGGGGAGGATAGTATCCGCACAAAATGTCGGCGATTTGCTGCAACTTGTGCTGCGGAAAATTGCACGCACTCGCGGGAATCATTTCGCTGTAGCAGCGCATGCGGCCGCCGCCAATAGCAACTGTTTTGAGGATGCGGGCGCGGACTGTGATCAAGTAGCCGTAAGTCGAGCGGATGCCCTTAGTTTCGGCGAGTTGTGAACTCCAACACAACATTGCCAATTTTTCGCCCGGCGCAATTTTCACAGATTCGTCGAAAGACAACCGGTTGCGGTTGCAAAACCGGCCGAAAGTCTCATGCGGTGCAACAACTTCAACAAAATTGAGCAGCGTACCATCGGTTTCGGCCGTTTCCGCCATCTGGAATGAATATATTAACGGCGATTCATATAGGACTGAAATGGGGGCTCGATGGTCATCGGCGCGGTCGCGCAAACTTCCGCCGGCTAACAAGGCGGCGACAGAGGCCACGCCGCTACGACAGCCGGCGGGCGGTTATAGTTCCGAAGACGTTTACGCTACTTGTGCTCATGTCTCGGCAGCACCCGCAACGCCAGTGTTTTCGGCGACGCCAAAAAACACAGCGCGCTGGCCACCAGCAGAACCGGTCGCTGGACCGCGGGCGGCACCACCGGCGCTGCCACCGCGGCCGCCGTGGCCGCCAAAGACTAGTTAAACAGAAAAATAAAACATCGGCTGCGCCGATAACGATTTACGTCTGGAACGGCTGATTCGACAACGCAGCGCAAAACTTTTCGACGCCAGACCACTCGGCCGGTCCAGTCAAATATTGGCCGATGAGAGCGTTTAGCATCGCAAAGGGTAAATCGCACGCTTTTCCAAATGGCTGATCAAGACAACGCGCGTCTTCTCCGGCTTCGCACCAAATCAGGCGAGCAAAATTAGTTACAATCAAGTGCTTTGATCCAGACTTGCGCACACGTGTGTACGGAAACTCGTCCGGCTGCAATATTACCGTGAACGAGCCGTAGCCATAGAGCCCACAACCGCCGTGAGAAAGCGAAAGTTTGTTGCAACGTGTTGCGAAGATGTTTTGGGACTGCGCTGGGGTCTTTGTTTGCGCCGAAACTCGTGCATCATAGTTAAACTTAAATCCTTGAATTTTTTCGATCACTTGCCAGTACACCGACCCCTGAAGATCTGATGGTAGACAATTGGAATCGCTTAGGCGCCTGGCGATGGTAAGCAGTTCGTCTCGAGGAAGCGGCCCCACACCCGCAAACAACTGCCTCTCGCAGCCAACGGTACCGTCGCCGTTGTTTTTGACGACACAGATGCGGGCTTCGTTTGTGATCAAGTATCCATAAGTGGAACGGATGTCAAATTTCTGAGCCATGTAGCGGTCCCAGAAAATTCCCAGCACATTTTCGCCTGGATTAAACTTCATGTGTCCGGCGGCCGACTGAGGCAAGATATGCAGCCCATGACCGGCGGAGTGGTGGTAGGCCGAAATAATTCCAAGCAGTCGACAAGCCTCGATAAACGAAACGTTTGCGGCAGCAAGTTGTATGTACTTTTCAGTCGGTTCTGTTGTTCCAGCTGCCGCAGCCTCGGCGCAAGGCAAAGTTGTCTCAATTTTTGCGTTTTCTGCGCGGCAATCGCCTGCAGCCGGCTCGGCACCGGTTGGGGCGGCGTCCGTGGCTGCGCCAACTGCTGCAGTGGAATCGGCAATGGTTTCGGCAACGGTTTCGGCAACGGTTGGGGCGGCGTCTGCGGGTGCTGCAACTGCTGCAGTTGGAGCAGCAGCGGGGGCCGCTGTGGTTGGTGCCGGCGCCGAAATCTGCGCGGCGTTAGCTGTGGTCGCCAGTACCGTGTGCAGCGTTTGCGACATTTCTGCCGCTGGCGTTTGGCAGACAAACACAATAATCGTAGTGGGTGCAGCGGGCGCGGCCATGTTGGTCAGTAAGTATACAAATATCGATTCAAGTGGGTTTTTATAGAAAAAATCAGTTAAAACGATCCACGCGACGCCGGCCCCAACTGTCCCACGATTGACAAGAAATTTTGTATCCCCTGCGAATCCGTTGCGGAATCGGCTTCGATGAATTTTTCGGCCAGCACAATTAGAACGTCGGCTGGCGCAGGAATCGCGGCCCGCGCGGGAGCCATCAAAGTACGATAATAGTACAGCCCCTGAGACTCATCAAGTTCCGCGAACACGACACAACCAAATGCGGTCACACCGATTAAGTGTGTTCTGGAACGCACAGCCCACAACAAGTAATTGTCAGGCGCGACCGGAAATATTTTGCCGTCGCGGGTCAGCGGATAAACGGACGCATGGCGGTCGACAGTGCAAAACCGGTGCGCAACAGAGTATGTGCGGTACCAATTTGTTTCTGAATTGTGCGGCGGCAGCGGAATAGGTGTCGGTGGCGAAACCTGAATCTGCGGGGTCGCCGGTGCTGGTGGCTGTGCTCCGCGATGCCGGTGCGTCAAAACTCCGTGGCAAATCCCCATTTTCTGTTTTCTGTTTATAAAAAAACAACAATTCAGTTGCTTTATCGCCGAAGATCGATGATAGCTAGCTTGATTTCGCCCACGCCGAAAGACAACATGTTCCCTTCGAGCGCAGCCCAGTCCGGCGAAAACCCCACGGGCAAATCGGAAACCGGGCGCACCAGCGTCACGCCGTACCAACGCGTGCGCCCTTCGCTGGAAGAAGCGGCTACACATGTGAACAAACCGAAGACGGCATCGGGTCGCGGCGGCTCCCAAAGGATGAGCGGAAGTTCGCGGATAACGTACTCTCGGTTGAGAGCCAAATCGATCATCACGCGGCACGTTTCGACGTTAGCATACGCGAACGGGACGCAGATTTCCGTTGCCGATTTAACGAAAGCTACGCAAACAGTGCGGGGTAAAGCCCCGTCCAGCGAGTTTTGCAGAACTTTGCCGGGCAGCGCAGTGTGTAAATCCCCGGCGTAGTACACTGCGCCACAGTAATAACTGAGTTGTGCGGTCATTTATAAAAAAGATCATTCAAATGATTCTTTTTATCAGTTGTAGTTGTTGATAATAAGAACAATGACTGTTTTTTCGGCCGCCGAATCCGCTGCAAATGCGGTAGTGGCCGCGGTGGCTGGCGTGATAACTGCAGCAATTGAAGCAGTCAGTCCAGCGTCAGCGACAGCAAACTGTTCAGTAGTTTTTCCAGCAATTATTGCGGCAGCAGGTGCGGTGGCGGGTGCGGCAACGGGTGCGGCAACGGGTTCGGCAGCAGGTGCGGCAGCAGGTGCGGCAGCAGGTGCGGCAGCAGGTGCGGCAGCAGGTGCGGCAGCAGGTGCGGCAGCGGGTGCGGCAGCGGGTGCGGCAGCAGGTGCGGCAGCGGGTTCGGCAGCAGGTGCGGGTGCGGCTGCGGGTGCGGCAACGGGTACAGTAGCGTACCCGCCTAAAGCGGCCAAAGGTGTAAGCCATTCTGCGACATCCCTTGTCGGCTCGTTTTTGATTTCGCTGCACAAACGGGCAAGTGAGTCGAAAGTGGAAATGTAGTTTTCGCGAGTTATGTTCAGCACAGCGCTTAGCAGTAACGACGCTAAAATATTTGTTTGGGTACTAAACAATGCATAACACTCGCAAATGTAGTTCTTTGATAAATTTTCTTGTTGAGCCATCTCGAATTTCGCCATTTTTTTGAGTTTAAGAATAGCGGCAACGGTTAACTCTTCACTCATTTGCGTGATGCTGTTCTTAAATAAGTCCGGCTTGCACGGTATGAGAGAAATGCCGCGGCGCAGTTGGACACTGAATTGAGTCCAATCATTTTTCACTTTTTTGCCAGATACTTCTCTCAGCATGTTTTCCAGGCATCTTTGCATAATAAAACACGGTTTTTTTCTGTTGATCATGAAATCATTGTAAAATGCAGGAAAGATCTGAGCAAATGCAAGCAAAAGGGTTTCTTCCGATTTGCCGGAGAAAAGTTCCGCCGTTTTGGCGAAAATTTTCATAAAGGAGTCTCTTCTGCCCCAAGGCTCTTTCAGCAAAAGTACCATTTCGCTGAAAAGCGTCACCATGTTGTGCTGGTAAGCTGTCATGTTGTCTGCGGGGTAATGTTAATCAGGATTCAAAAAAGAATAAACTACAAAACAATAATCGGGACGACAGCGGCCGCAATCAAAGCAGTCAGTCCGGTGCCGTCAACGGCAAACACTTCAGTGGTTTTGCAGAAGTCGAAGTGACGAGGACGACATGCCATTCTTCGAGAGAACGACCAATTACGGCAGCGGTGCAATACAGAATAGCGCTGTTAATGACTTCGGCGTAGTTGTTTTCGTTGGCGAGCAAAAGGGCGCTTAGAATTACGCGTCCAACAGGGTTGTCGCCCAATAATTTGTAACAGTCTGCAACTAGCGCACGCGATGAAGGAAACCAATCGTCCCAAAGATGTTTTTCGCCGGCAAATTTACCCTTCAATTTGACAAGCGAACTGATGAGGCTAGCAGCAAACAACACGTCTTCGTGGGTCAAATCTTTGAGTTCCAACGGGGGCGGTGGGTCCGCACACAGTTGGTTGGCTATTTCGGTCCAATTTGGTTTCTCGCCGGTCAGAGCGATGTTCAAGAACAATTTGGACAATTCGCCGACTATGTCGGTTTTCATTTGCTGGAGGCGCCAATGGTTGATGACGCGAACTGCAGCAGTAAGACCGCAATTTAGAGGAGGAAATTGAGTAATTAAAACATCGATGCTCGAGTCCGAACGCCAAATGGTTAATTGAGCAATTTTTTCTGCGAGTAGCGCACATGCGCTGCGATAGCTGTTAGTGGTGGCCATGTTGATACCAAAAAGATATTCAAATGGGTACACAGCGCCGATTGAAAAAGGAAAAATATAAACTGTCAGATGTACGAGCCCGCAGCTTTTCAGCGCAAAGCCGATCAAGAGCATGAATGGCAAAAAACGACAATGAACGCTGTATCGTGCGGGGATGTCGAATATTTTAAAACAGCGTTCGAAGAAGCAGATAACACGCCTAACAGATGGAAAACACGTGTGAAACTTATTGAGGCGGCCTTAAATAGCGAACAAACAAAAGCATGGGCGAAAGAACAATCATTTGCGGAAATTATGCTGGCTGACAACGAAAGAGGGCTACGGGAAATGATTGGCAATGTTTATGAATGTTATTCGAATGGAATTTCAAGTGAAACTATGGAAAAGATCATAAAGATAATTGGTGCAGAGAGGCGTGTAGTCGAAATATTACTCGAAAAAAATGAGATAATGAGTGTGTGCAACAAAGCCGACTATTTGATCGGCAAAGATATTATTACACGAGAGTTTTGCTTGCACGATAACGGCTCGTTGCTGCACAAAGTATGGGACAAAATGCGAAAAAACTTGTCAGAAGATAAATCGAGGATCAAATCAGATGCTGAAATGGAAGCCGCGCTAAAAGAGGACATAGAAGCCGGACGGGGAAATGACGACGAAGTCGCCGATCAAAGACGCATATTAACGGCAAGAAAGAAAATGGATTTGGGTCATATTAAATGGGTAATAAAGAGGTGCAAATTGTCAAAAAGTGACCTGGCGAGTGTAGGGTTGCCCTGGCCGTGGCAGTGGCCGCCGCCGAAACTCTTATAGAAGTTTCTTTTCTTTATCTTTTTGCAAATTGAAAAAGTAAAAAAATAGCCATGGAGTTCCGCAAATTGGACGAAATGGACGGGATGGCGTTGGCCGACAACGCGGAGTACTTCAGCAAATTGTATGCCACATTTTCGGCTGAACATCTGCGGCAACGCATACGAATAATCGTCGCAGCTTTGGGGGGCGGACTGCGGACACGTGAGTGGGTGCAAACACTCCCGCTTGCCGAAATAATGATGGTAAACAATCAGCAAGGGCTCCGTCTGTGTTTTAATTACGGGCGCAAGATCCCTTGGGAGTCGTTTGCGCAAATACTAGAAATACCGGGTGCGGCCGAGTATGTAGCGGAATACATCATATCTTCGAACGGTACTTACACGCTGGAGCGCTATTCACACGAAATGAAGAAACAAACGGGACATGATTTTCGGGCGTATTTACTGGCTAGAACTGGGGCGGCGCTGCATGCAGTAAAAGACCATATGACAAAGAAAGCGTTGATTAGACGGTACAAATTAACAAAAAGCGACCTGGCGAGCATAGGGATGCCGTGGCCGCGGTCGCTGAAGTAAATTTTCATTTTTGACAATTGAAAACATGTAGACATAACTGTAGGTTTCGTAAATGCAAGAAAATGAGCGATGGATGGCTCTGGTGCAAGAACGAAACCGCATACGCCAGATAGCAGCGGAACGGTCCCAATTAATACACAATGCAAAAGGGAAGACAGTGGAGTATTTCGACGAAAAAATTGCGGCAACAAAAGAGTTGGAAAAACGTGTGTGGCTTGTTGTGGCGGCGCTGGAAAGCGAACCACAAGTATTTGAATGGGTGCAAAAAAAGTGGGTTGCTGAAACGTTGTTGGCGAATCAATTACAAGGACTTCGTATGTGTTTTGCGGACGGCCACTACTGGCTGCGCATGCCAGTGTTGATTAAAATGATGCAAATACCGGAAATAATGGATCATTTAGTGGAATGTATGACGGACGGAAGGGACATTGGTTATTTGCAATATTACCAGAAACTAATAAAAGAAAAAACAGGCCGCGGTTTCACGCGGGAACACTGTTTGGCGAGGAACGGCGCGGCGCTGCGTCAGCGGAAAGTTATTGACCGCCCCAGGAAAATAAAAGAGCTGATAAAACTGTTTAGATTGTCAAAGAGTGATCTGGCGAGTGTGGGGGTGCCGTGGCCGGCGTAGCTTGGCGGTATTTTTGCGGTTCGTATAATGGATGAATTGGCTAAAACGGACGGTGTCATTTATTTTTACAGACGAAGCCGCGGCAAACGGGGACGTGAAGTATTTCTGCGAGAAATACAGGAGGGCTGTGGCTGAAAAAAATTGGCAAGATCGTGCTGTCTTGGTGGCGCGGGCGCTGCAGGGTACAGCGGCGGTGGCGGCGTGGGCGGCGGAACAGCCGGTGGGGGAACTGATGCTGACGCACAACGCGGCCATGCTGCGGACGTGCGTGAGGAGTTTGTGCGGGGGGAACGGAGGGCTGCAGATAGGGGCGCTGCTGGCGGAACCAGAAATGGCGGCATACGTGTTGCGGTGGGTGGTGAACAATTCCAGCGAGTTTCGCGTAGTCGAGCGGCAAGCGTGCGAAAAAGGCTACTATTTCGGGCGCAAAGACTGTTTGGCTCATGGGGGAGTAGTGCTGCATTTTGCGCGGCGCAGCAGACGGCGGTGGTTGGCGAAAAAGTACGCGCTGACGCCGAGCGATTTTGCCAGCGCTGGAGTACCGTGGCCGTGAGGAACGTCAACTGTTGAAGCATATGATTAACGTTGATATATATACAATTTCTCATAAAATGCTGGCTTTTATGAGGAAAACGAGTCTTCCGTGGAACACATCAATGAAAGCGTACGAATCAGACGTTGGTCATTTTGTGGCACATCTAGCACTTGCGCGGGAATTAGGCAATTTTGCAACCGAAGCTTTACTTATTGCGCACGCGCTTAAGGGCGCCCCGGAAGTTTGCGCTTGGGGACAAGCGCAGCAAGTAGCAAAAGCTATGCTGGATTTTGATGGGATTATACTGAAAATATGCGTGAAAAACGTTTTCGCTAAAGGCGGACTGCAGCGACTGGGCATATTACTGGACATACCGGTTGTGGCCGAACTAATTCTTGAATGTGCGGTTATATCGGTGCGGCATTTAAAAGAAATAGATTGGGTAGTCCGATCGATAAAACGTCCTTTTACTCGTGCCGATTGTCTGGCGCGCGGAGGAGCAGTGATGCACGCCGCACGCAAAAGACATGTGCAGCGGTGGTTAGTGAAGAAATACAAACTTTCCCGGAGCGATTTTGCCAGCGTGGGCCTGGGGTGGCCAGGATTGGCTGGCTAGACGCATAAAATATAGCAATGCACAGGAAGCGCGCGACAGATAAAGAATGGTACTGGGGTTGTGTCCCAGCTTTGGCAGAAATTGAAAAAGCCGCGCTGGACGACAATATTGGTTTTTTCCTGCGGAATAAGTTTTCGCGTTCGCATTCGTTTGCAAATATTATTTACGTTGCTGCTGCGCTGGCGGGTGGAGAACGAGTCGCAAACTGGGCAAGCCAGCAACAAATAGAAGACGTTGCCACTGAGTGGGGAGGTCTTCAGCTGGAATCATGTTTGTCTTCTCTCGTCCGCGCAGCATGGCGGAAAATATGGCCGACAGCAATGAAAAAATTAATGGAAAAACCGGAAGTAAGAAAATATGCAGTTTATCGCGCAGTCTTACTCGGCGCGCAAACATTAGCTAAACTTCACAGCGTTGAAAAGATAACTCGCGAAAAATGCATGCAGCAACACGGATTAATTCTTCAAAAAGCTGGCGTTGCTGCGAAAAAATATTTAATAAGAACGTGTGGTTTATCGCGGAGCGATTTTGCGAGCGTGGGAGTGCAATTTCCAAATGAATGTATATAAGCTACAATGAACGACTATTTTAATTATTTTCCGAGGAAAGAATGGTGGGAAACATTAGCAAAAGCAGCGGAAGAGCACGACACAGAGTATTTTGTGGGCACACTATGCGGCGATCATTGGGAGTGGGGTGCGAACGGTGTGATAGAGCTGCTGGTTATGGCGCTGAAGGCGCCGCAAACAGCAATATCGATAGAAAAACAAGCACTGGGCGGAATTATGCTGAAAGACCAGTGTTGGGGGATAAAAACAGTACTTTACGACCGTTCTTGGCTACCGTTAGAAATAAGAAAAATTTGGGAAAAAGGGGTGGCTGAGTTGTTAAAAGATCCTGTGATGAACAGTGCTGCGCAAAAAATATGCGTCTCTATGCGCGGGATGTCGCGTCTCAAGTGGGTGCATCACATCAAACCGATAACTCGTGAAAATTGTTTGGCGGATAATGGCGCAATATTGCGCCGCGCCGCACGCCGCAAACAAAAGTATTTAATAAATGCGTGCGGTTTGTCGCCGAGCGATTTCGCCAGCGTAGGACTTGGCTGGCCGGGCGAACTGAATGCAAAACATTATAATCCCGAAATTGGTCGACGCTGATTTGTGGGTCGACACGTGGATGGCGATAGCAGCACTAGCCGAAATTGAAGTTGCGGCACTAAACGACGATGCGGGGTTTTTTCGAAAAAGGGTTAAGCACAGACATAGATTTACGGAAGCAGTTTACATAGTTGCTGCGCTGGCCGGAGGGGCGCAGGTCGCCGAATGGGCTGGTCAGTGGCAAATAGAAAATGTTTTGACTGAAATGGGGGGTCTCGAACTAAGATATTGTATGATTTCAAGGGTTCGCTATTCATGGCCATCAATATGGCCAAAAGCAATGAAAAAGATAATGAAAATACCGTTGCTGAGAAAATATGCGGTTTATCACGCGGCGGCGCTTGGTGCCAAAACGTTGGCCGCACTGCACAGCGTCAAAAAGATAACTCGCAAAGAATGCATGTTGTGGAACGGATTAATTCTCCAGAGAGCCAACGTTGCTGCGAAAAAATATCTGATAAAAACGTGCGGCCTGTCGCGGAGCGATTTAGCTAGCATGGGGGTGCCGTGGCCGGAGAAGTAGTCGGCGTGCATATTTTTGTGGTTACAAGAATAGTTGACATCCAATTGAAAGACTAAAAACATACAGAACCAAATGGAGCCGGACAACCGGGAAGCCATGGATCGGAGGTTCCAGGAAATGCAAGCACAAGCAGGGCGGGAAAGAATACAAGCAATGTTGGACGACAACGTGGATTATTTCGAAAACAGGTTTGAGACTGACTTAGGCCTGGGCAGCGGGGGTATTTTGTTGGTGGCAGCACTGGCAGGGGGGCCGCGCACGGCGGCGTGGGCGGCCGCAAAACCGCTAGAACAAATATTCACCGAGCGCAACTGCCGCGAACTGCAGATGTGTCTCTGGATCGATGTTTGCAAGCAACTGACGGAAGAAATATGGACAAAAGGCGTGCTGGAGTTGCTAAAAATAAAGCGGCTAGCAGATTGCGCGGCCAAATACGCCGCCATGCAAGG
>Ga0209990_10003825_pt1 | contig 10875 bp, 9 predicted proteins | sample NOAtaG_6_FD_187304 | JGI IMG/M metagenome (GOLD analysis project Ga0209990, IMG submission 187304) | Freshwater lake microbial communities from Lake Erie, under a cyanobacterial bloom - NOAA_Erie_Diel5S_2200h metaG (SPAdes) (version 2) | ecosystem: Environmental > Aquatic > Freshwater > Lake ...
ATGCTGAGCGCCGACGGCGTCGTGATGACCAATGCACACGTGGTGCAGGGCGCCGACGAGATCATCGTCACGCTGCCCGACCGGCGCGAGTTCCGCGGCAAGTTGATCGGCGCCGACCGCCGTACCGATGTCGCACTGGTCAAGATCGACGCCACCGGCTTGCCGTTCGTGCGTATCGGCGACCCCAACCGGCTGCGTGTTGGCGAATGGGTGATCGCCATTGGCTCGCCGTTCGGCCTGGACAACTCGGTCACGGCGGGCATCGTCAGCGCCAAGCAGCGCGAGACCGGCGACTTCCTGCCGTTCATCCAGACCGATGTCGCGGTGAACCCCGGCAATTCCGGCGGCCCACTGATCAACATGCGCGGCGAAGTGGTCGGCATCAACTCGCAGATCTTCACCACCTCGGGCGCATTTGCAGGGATTTCCTTTGCCATCCCGATCGACGAGGCGCAACGGGTCGGCGAGCAGTTACGCGCTCAGGGTCGCGTGATTCGCGGGCGTATCGGGGTGACCATCGGCCCGGTGACCCGCGAGGTGGCCGAGGGCATCGGTCTCGCCAAGCCGCAGGGGGCGCTGGTGTCGAGCGTCGAGAAGGACGCGCCGGCGGAACGCGCCGGGGTGGAGGCGGGCGATGTGATCCTGCGCTTCGACGGCAAGGCGATCGAGCGCGAGAGCGATCTCCCGCGCACGGTGGGTTCCACCAAGCCCGGTTCGCGCGTGACGATGGTGGTCTGGCGCAAGGGCAAGCAGGTCGAACTGCAGGTGACGGTGGCCGAGATGGCTCCTGATGCCACGCCGGCCCGGCGCGGCGAGACCCCGCAGCGGCCAGGCCAGGCCAATGCGCTCGGGCTCACGATTTCCGACGTGCCCGCCGAGCGTCTGCGCGAGTTGCGCCTGCGCAGCGCGGTGCAGGTCGATGCGGTCGAAGGCGCCGCGGCGCGGGTCGGCCTGCGCCAGGGTGACCTGATCGTCGCGCTCAATAACGTCGAGGTCACCAATGCGCGCCAGTTCAACGAGGCCGTGGCCAAGCTCGATCCCAAGCGCAACGTGCTGCTGCTGGTGCGGCGGGGCGAGTCCAGCCAGTTCATCGTGATCCGGCCGCAGGACCGGCAGTAAGGGGCTGGCGCGGGCCTGCCAGCCGGCCCGGCTCCTCTCGGGCGCAGGTAGAATCCACGCTCGCAGACCCGTGCTGGCAAGAAGGGGGGTAGGCCGCGGCCTACCCCTCGTCGTTTTCCCGCCGGCTCGTTCACGAATCGCGACTGGTCGAGCCCGGCGGTGTTCCAATCCGGCGGGCTTGCGCCCGGTCGGCTGACCGATGCAGCACATCCGTAACTTCTCGATCATCGCCCACATCGACCACGGCAAGTCGACGCTCGCCGACCGCCTGATCCAGCGTTGCGGCGGCCTGTCCGACCGCGAGATGGAGGCGCAGGTCCTCGATTCGATGGACCTGGAGCGCGAGCGCGGCATCACCATCAAAGCCCAGACCGCCGCGCTGGAGTACGTGAGCGCCGACGGGCAGCGCTACAACCTTAATCTGATCGACACCCCTGGGCACGTGGACTTCAGCTACGAGGTGAGCCGATCGTTGTCCGCCTGCGAGGGCGCGCTGCTGGTGGTCGACGCCTCGCAGGGCGTGGAGGCGCAGACGGTGGCCAACTGCTACACGGCCATCGAGCTCGGCGTAGAAGTGCTGCCGGTGCTGAACAAGATGGACCTGCCGCAGGCCAATCCGGACGGTGCCCGGGAGGAGATCGAGGACGTCATCGGCATCGACGCCCACGACGCCGTGCTGGCCAGCGCCAAGACCGGCATGGGCATCGACGAGATCCTCGAGCGCATCATCGCTCGCGTGCCGCCGCCCCGGGGCAGCACCGAGGCGCCGCTGCAGGCGCTCGTGATCGACTCCTGGTTCGACAACTACGTCGGCGTGGTGATGCTGGTGCGGGTGGTCAACGGCGTCATCAAGCCGAAGGACAAGATCCTGTTGATGGCCACCGGTGCGACCCACCTGGTGGAGCAGGTCGGCGTGTTCACACCCAAGTCGCGCAGCCGCGATCGGCTCGCCGCGGGCGAGGTGGGATTCATCATCAGCGGCATCAAGGAGCTGCGCGACGCTCGCGTCGGTGACACGGTGACCCACGAGCGCCGGCCGGCCGCTGGCGCGCTGCCGGGCTTTAAGGAAGTCAAGTCGCAGGTGTTTGCCGGTCTTTTTCCGGTCGAGAGCAACCAGTACGAGGCGCTGCGCGACGCCCTCACCAAGCTGCAGTTGAACGACGCCGCGCTGCACTTCGAGCCCGAGGTGAGCCAGGCCCTGGGCTTCGGCTTCCGGTGCGGCTTCCTGGGCCTGCTGCACATGGACATCGTGCAGGAGCGGCTCGAGCGCGAGTACGACATGGATCTGATCACCACCGCGCCGTCGGTGGTGTACCAGGTGGTGCTGCGCGACGGCTCGGTCATCGATGTGGACAACCCGTCGAAGATGCCCGAGCCGGCCCGGATCGAGGAGATCCGCGAGCCGATCGTCAGCCTCACGATCTTCGTGCCGCAGGAGCACGTGGGTGCGGTCATCACCCTGTGCACCGGCAAGCGCGGCGTGCAGACCAACATGAGCTACCACGGCCGCAACGTCCACCTGACCTACGATCTGCCGCTGGCCGAAGTGGTGCTCGACTTCTTCGACCGCCTGAAGTCGCTGTCGCGCGGCTACGCTTCGATGGACTACGAGTTCAAGGAGTACCGCGCGGCCGACGTCGTCAAGGTCGACATGTTGATCAACGGCGATCGTGTCGACGCGCTGTCGGTGATCGTGCACCGCTCCAATTCGCAGAGCCGCGGCCGCGAGATTGCCGCCAAGATGCGCGAACTCATCCCGCGCCAGATGTACGACGTAGCCATCCAGGCCGCCATCGGCGCCAACATCATCGCCCGCGAGAACGTCAAGGCGCTGCGCAAGAACGTGCTGGCCAAGTGCTACGGCGGCGACATCACCCGCAAGAAGAAGCTGCTGGAAAAGCAGAAGGCGGGCAAGAAGCGGATGAAGCAGGTGGGCACGGTCGAGATCCCGCAGGAAGCCTTCCTCGCGATCCTGCAGGCCGACGACAAGTAAGGCCAGACTGAGGCCGTCCCGACATGAACTTCGCCCTCATCCTGTTCATCCTGCTGGTCATCAGCTTCGTGGCCTGGCTGATCGACGTGCTGTGGCTGGCCCGGCAGCGCCGCGCGGCGGCCGAGCGGGCGGTGGCCGAGTTCGACCGCAAGAACCAGGCGCGCACCGGCGCGGCCGTCGAGCTGCTCGCGGCCGAGCGCAGCGTGGTGCGCGACAGCGCGCTGCGCCGCCCCTGGTACATGGAGTACACGGCGAGCTTCTTCCCGGTGATCCTGGCGGTGTTCGTGCTGCGCTCGTTCCTGTTCGAGCCGTTCCGCATCCCGTCGGGGTCGATGATCCCGACGCTGGAGATCGGCGACCTCATCCTCGTCAACAAGTACCAGTACGGGATCCGGCTGCCGGTCATCAACAAGAAGGTGATCGAGGTCGGCTCGCCGCAGCGCGGCGACGTAATGGTGTTCCGCTTCCCGATCATCCCGCAGCAGGACTACATCAAGCGGGTGGTGGGCATTCCGGGCGACCGCATCGAGTACGCCGACAAGCGGCTGAGCATCAACGGCGCGGCGGTGCCGATGCAGCCGCTGGCGCCTTACGTGGATGAGTCGCGCCTGCAGAGCTACGCGCAGTTCAGCGAAACGCTCGGCCAGCGAAGCCACCGCGTCATCCTGGCCGACGGGCCAGGCTTCCTCATGCGTGCGATGCAGCATACGCACCCCGATGCTTGCCGATATGGGCCCAATTCGGTGTCCTGCACCGTGCCGCCCGGCCACTACTTCGTGATGGGCGATAATCGGGACAACAGCGAGGACAGTCGTTTCTGGGGCTTTGTCCCGGATGAGAACATCGTCGGGCGAGCGTTCCTGGTCTGGCTGACGCTCAAGGGGTGGGTTCCGTCGTTCCAGCGGGTTGGTCGCTTCGATTGAGGGTAGAGATGATGCAGGCAACTTTGCCGCGCGTACAGCGTGGGCTTTCGATTGTCGGGTTGATCGTCTTCGGGACTATTGCCCTTTTGCTGGTGCTTTTGGGTGCCAAGCTGGTGCCGGCGATCACTGAGTACCTGGCCATAGAGCGGGCAGTGCAGAAGATCAAGAGCGAAGCCAATACGGTGGCCGATATTCGTCGCGCCTTCGACCGCTATGCCGCCATCGACGACATCAAGTCGATCTCCAGCAAGGAACTCGACATCACGAAAGTCAACGAACGCATCGTCATCTCTTACTCGTATCCGTACCAGATCCACCTATTCGGCAACGTTCGACTGGTGATCGACTTTGCCGGCACCACCAGCGACCGCCCCGGCAGGAACGTGCCTTAATGGCGGACGCAGGGGGGTCCCGGCATGCAATTGACGGCGCTTGAAGAGCGCCTGGGGTACCGCTTTACGACACCGGCCCTGCTGGAGCAGGCGGTCACGCACCGCAGCCACGGCGCGGTCCACAATGAGCGGCTCGAATTCCTCGGCGACGCGGTGCTCAACTGCACCATCGCGCAGCTTCTTTACGCCAAGTACGCGCGGCTGAACGAAGGCGATCTTTCGCGCCTGCGTGCCAATCTGGTCAAGCAGTCGTCGCTTGCGGAAATCGGCGAGAAGCTCGGCCTGGCGGACTTCATGCGGCTGGGCGAGGGTGAGATGAAGAGCGGCGGCTTCCGGCGCCCCTCGATCCTGGCCGACACGGTCGAGGCCATCTTCGGTGCGGTGATGGTCGATGGCGGCTTCGAGCCGGCGCGCGAGGCGATCGCCCGGCAGTTCGAGCCGATCCTCAAGCATGTCGATCCGAAGACGCTCGGCAAGGACAGCAAGACGCTGCTGCAGGAATACCTTCAGGGTAAGCGCTTGCCGCTGCCGCTGTACACGGTCGTAGAAACCCGCGGCGCTGCACATAACCAGGAGTTCGAGGTCGAGTGTGCCATTCCCAAGCTGGAGATCAGCGTCCGCGGCACGGGTCGCAGCCGGCGCGCTGCCGAGCAGAACGCGGCTCGGCTGGCCTTCGAGACCGCGCAATCGGCCCTGCAGGCGGCGCGGCGCGCTAAGCGCAAGACCTCGGGCGATGCAGAGGTGCGCGAACCCGCGGCGCAGGCCGCTCCGGCGAACGAGGGTGACAAGCGCCAAGAACAGGTCGAGGCCGTGGCCGTGACGACAGCGGACGGGGGGCTCGACAAGGCCAGTGACAAGGCAGTCGAAAGAGTGGCCGAGAAGTCTGCCGACAAGTCCGCCGAAAGGCGGGCCGACAAGCCGCTTGAAAGACCGGCAGACAGGTCGCCCGACAGGTCGCCGGACAAGTTCCTGGACAAGGTGCTCGAACGGGCGTCTGAGAAGAATCCCGATCGGCTGGCCGAGCGTGGCGAGCGCAGCGGCCGCACGGCCGACAGCGACGCGGCGACGCCGGTGGGCAAGCGCTCCTGAGCCAGCCGTGCCGTGACTGCCGCGCGCACCGGTCTTGTCGCCATCGTGGGCCGGCCCAACGTCGGCAAGTCGACCCTGCTCAACGCGCTGGTCGGCGAACACGTGTCCATCACCTCGCGCAAGCCGCAGACCACGCGCGACCGCGTGCTCGGGGTGCTGACGCGCGCCACGGCGCCCCGGCTCGAGCAGTTCGTCTTCGTCGACACGCCGGGCTTCCAGCGCCAGCACAAGTCGCTGCTGACCCGGCGCATGAACGAATCGGTGCGGCAGGCGCTCGCGCAGGTCGACGCCGTCGTGCTGGTGATCGACGCCAGCCGCGGCTGGACGGCAGCCGATGAAACGGTGGTGCGCCTGCTGCCGACGCCGGCCGAGGGCGCGGCGAGTCGCGTGGTGCTGGCGCTGAACAAGACCGACGAGCTCACCGAGCGCGAGCGGCTGCTGCCGCTGCTGGCGCTTTCGGCGGCCAAGTATCCGTTTGCCGCGCTTGTGCCGGTGAGCGCCGAGCGCGGCCGGCAATTGCAGGAGCTGCTCGACGAGGTCGGCAGGCTGCTGCCGGCCGGCGAACCGCTGTTCGATGCCGAGCAATACACCGACCGGCCGGTGCGCTTCCTGGCGGCCGAACTGGTGCGCGAGAAGGCGTTCCGCTTGCTGGGTGACGAGCTGCCCTATGGCATTGCCGTCGTCATCGACCGCTGGACCGAGACCCCGGAGCGGGTCGAGATCATTGCCACGCTGCTGTTGGACCGCGAGTCGCACAAGGGCATCGTGATCGGTGCGGGGGGCGCCAAGCTGCGCGAGATCGGCCGGCTGGCTCGGCTCGACATCGTGCGCCTGCTCGACAAGCCGGTGCATCTGGAAACGCATGTGCGGGTGCGGCGCGGCTGGCGCGACGACGCCGGTCAGCTCGCCAGCCTCGGCTATGACTGAGGCCGAGGCCGGGGGCCGACGCGGCAGGCGGACCGGCGGCAACGATCGCGTCGATCAGCAGCCCGGCTTCGTGCTGCACTCTTATCCGTGGCGCGAGACCAGCCTCATCATCGAGGCCTTCACCCGCGATCACGGCCGCATGGCGCTGGTGGCACGCGGGGCCAAGCGGCCGACCTCGCAGTTGCGCGGACTGCTCGATCCGTTCTGTCCGCTCGCCCTGTCCTGGAGCGGCCGCAACGAGATCAAGTCTTTGGTGCGTGTGGAGTGGCTCGGCGGGTTGGCGCCGCTGCGCGGCGACGGCTTGCTGGCGGCTTTCTATCTCAACGAGCTGCTGGTGCGCCTGATGATCCGGGCCGATGCCCACGAGCATCTGTTCGCCGCCTACATCGGGGCGCTGCGCGCGCTGGCTCAGGACGGGGCCGATCAGCAGTCGATCCTGCGCGGATTCGAGTTGGACCTGTTGCGCGAGATCGGCTACTTGCCGCCGCTGGACCATGCAGCCGAGGGCGAACCGATCGAGCCGGCACGCTGGTACCACGTCGACAGCCAGCGTGGCTGGGTGGCCACCGAGGCGCCGGACACACTGAGTGTGCAGGGCACCACGCTGCGGGCGATGGCGGCGCGCGACTTTCGGCGCGGGCAGGCCGCCGCCCAGAGCAAGAGCCTGCTGCGGCAGCTCATTCGCTACCATCTGAACGGCCAGCCGCTGAACACGCGCCGCATCCTGCAGGACCTGCGCGCGCTCGAAACAGTGGACCCGGCCTAGTCGATTCGCCCGTGTTTGCTTCTCCAAGGCCATGACTGCGCTCAGCGTCAATCTCAACAAGGTCGCCCTGGTGCGCAACACGCGCGCGCTCGGCATCCCGAGCGTCACGCGGCTGGCGCAGATTGCGCTTGAGGCCGGCGCCGGCGGCATCACGGTGCACCCGCGGCCCGACGGGCGGCACATCCGGGCGCACGACGTGCGCGAGCTTGCCGCGCTGATGAAGCCCTGGCCGGCGTGCGAGTTCAACATCGAGGGCAACCCCGTCCACAACCTGATGGACTTCGTGCGCACGGTGCGGCCGCAGCAGTGCACCTTCGTGCCGGACGACAGCGGCCAGGCCACCTCCGATCACGGCTGGGACCTCGCCCGAGACGGGGCGCGGGTGCGGCCCTTCATTGAGGAGGCGCAGGCGCTCGGGGTGCGCGTTAGCCTGTTCATGGATCCCGAGCCGGGCGCGATGGCGCTGGCGCGCGCCCTCGGCGCCGACCGCATCGAGCTCTACACCGAGCCGTACGCGCAGGCCCACGGCACAGCGGCGCAGGCGCCCATGCTGGCCCGCTACCGTGCTGCCGCCGAGGCGGCGCTGGCCGCAGGTCTCGGAGTCAATGCCGGCCATGACCTGAATCGCGCGAACCTGGCTGACTTCCTGACCGCCGTGCCGGGCGTGCAGGAGGTCTCCATCGGCCATGCGTTGACCTCCGACGCACTGGAGTTCGGCATGGCGCGCGCGGTCGGGTTGTACGTCGCCGAGATCCGCCGGGCCGGGGTCGGGCGGTGATCGTCGGCATCGGCACCGATCTCATCGAGATCGAGCGCATCGAGGCCGCCTGCGCGCGCCACGGCGAGCGCTTTGCGCAGCGCATCCTCGGGCCGGCCGAGTGGCAGCGCTACGGTGAGCGGCGCAGCCGCAGCGCGCGCCGCGGTCTGGCCTTCCTCGCAACCCGCTTTGCCGCGAAGGAGGCGCTCAGCAAGGCGCTGGGTCTGGGGATGCGCACGCCGATGACGTGGCGCAGCGCCGAGGTCGTCAATGCGCCGGGGGGACGACCCGTGGTGCTGGTGCATGGCGCGCTGCAGGCCTACGTCGAGGCGCGTGGGCTGCGCCTGCATGTTTCGGTGACCGACGAGCGCTCGATGGCGATGGCCTATGCGCTGGCCGAGCGGATCGGTGCGCAGGACTGACAAGGTCGGAGGTAGGCAGATGCTGGGTCCGGTGGTGGTGGATGTCGAGGGACCGGAGCTGACCGCGGCCGACCGTGCGCGGTTGCGTCACCCGCTGGTCGGCATGGTGATCCTGTTCGCGCGCAATTACCGCAGCCCCGGGCAACTGGCCGCCCTGACCGCCGAGATTCACGCCCTGCGCGGGCCGTCGCTGCTGATCGCCGTCGATCACGAGGGCGGGCGTGTGCAGCGCTTTCGCGAACCGCCCTTCACCCGCATCCCGCCGATGGCAGCACTCGGCCGGCTTTGGGACGAGGATGTACTGGGCGCCTGCCGAGTGGCCGCCTCGATCGGCTATGTGATGGCGAGCGAACTGCGCGCTCACGGGGTCGACCTCAGCTTCGCGCCGGTGCTGGACCTGGACTGGGGCCGCAGCGGCGTGATCGGCGACCGCGCGCTGCACCGCGATGCCCGCGTCGTGAGCTTGCTGGCAGCGCAACTGTGTCATGGCATGGCGCTGGCCGGGATGGCCAATTGCGGCAAGCACTTTCCCGGTCACGGCTGGGCCGAGGCGGACTCTCATACACACGAGCCGGTCGACCCGCGCGCGCGCGCCGCCATACTCGGGGACGACGCTGCGCCCTATCGCTGGCTGGGCATCACGCTGGACAGCGTGATGCCGGCGCACGTGGTCTACCCGGAGGTCGACCGGCTGCCAGCCGGCTTCTCGCGTATCTGGATCGAGCGCGTGCTGCGCGGCGAGTGCGGCTTCACCGGCGCAGTCTTCAGCGACGATCTCACGATGGAAGGCGCCAAGATTGCGGGCGACGTGGTCGCGGCGGGGCAGATGGCCATCGATGCGGGCTGCGACTTCGCGCTGGTGTGCAACAACCCGGCCGAAGCCGACCGCCTGCTCGCCGGCTTGAGGTGGCGTTCGAGCGCCGCCTTTGCCGAGCGTCTGGCCCGCCTGCAGCCGCGCGGCGCGGCACCGGACATGGCCGCGTTGTCGGCCAGCGCCGCCTACCGGCAGGCGCGTAACGATGTGCTGGAGTGGGCCAAGGGTGCTGCGGCCACCCGCGGCTAGATCCGGGCCGCAGCAAGCGCCGGTGGGGCTGCCGCCGGCATGCCCGATCGCTCGGCTTGCTCGGTGCGGGAGAAGGGCGCGGCCGGCGCCGTACGGCTCGTAGAATCGTCGTCGCGTTCTGCGCAGCCGATGCCTGCCGGGCGCAGTTCTCTTTAGCAGCGGCCCCTGGGTCGCGCCGCGTCCTGCCGTGCCAAGAGCCCCTGCCAAACCGTCTCCAGTGCCGGCTGCCGAAGCCGGCCTGGCTGCCTTCGACCCTCGGCCCATCGTCGACGGCCTGCCGGGACTGCCCGGCGTCTATCGGATGATCGATGCGCAGGGCGCGGTGCTGTACGTCGGCAAGGCGCGCGATCTGAAGAAGCGCGTCGCCAGCTACTTCAGCCGCGGCGTAGGGCCGCGCACCGCCCACATGGTGGCGCGCATCGCGGCCATCGAGACCACCGTCACGCGCTCCGAGGCCGAGGCGCTGCTGCTGGAAAACAACCTCATCAAGACGCTGGCGCCGCGCTACAACATCCTGTTTCGCGACGACAAGAGCTATCCGTACCTGAAGTTCACCGATCATCCGTTTCCGCGCGTTGCCTACTACCGCGGCGCGGTGGACCGCAAGGCACAGTACTTCGGCCCGTATCCGAACGCCTGGGCGGTGAAGGACAGCATCCGTCAGCTGCAGAAGCTGTTTCGGCTGCGCACCTGCGAGGATACGGTGTTCAACCACCGCTCGCGCCCGTGCCTGCTGCACCAGATCCAGCGCTGCAGCGCGCCGTGCGTGCATTTGATCGACGCAGCCAGTTACGCCCAGGACGTCGACCGTGCCGTGCGCTTCCTGCGCGGTCAGACGCGCGAGGTGATGGCCGAGCTCGAAGAGCGGATGCAGGCCTTCGCGCTCGACCTGAAGTTTGAGCAGGCCGCTGCCGTGCGCGACCAGCTCGGCTCGCTGTCGCGGGTGCTGCACCAGCAGGCCGTCGAGCCCACCGGCGGCGCGGCGCAGGACGTGGATGCCGACATCATCGCCGTCGCGCTGCACGGCGGTCATGCTTGCGTGAATCTCGCCATGGTTCGCGGCGGCCGCCACCTCGGCGACAAGCCGATGTTTCCGCTGCGCGCCGAAGAGGCGGGCGACGCCGTCGAAGTGGCCGAGGCCTTCCTGTCCCAGTACTACGCCGAGCAGGTGCCTCCGCCCGTCATGGTGGTCAACGTCGAGCTGGACACGGCCGCCTGGCAGCGGCTGTTTGCCGAGCGCGACGGCGCCCGGGTGAGCATCCTGCGCCAGCCGCAGGCGCAGCGCCGGCGCTGGCTCGAGATGGCCGAGGGCAACGCCCGGCTGGCACTGGCACGCCGTCTGGCCGAGGAAGGCTCGCAGCAGGCGCGCACACGGGCGCTGATCGATGTGCTGGCCCTTGAGCCGGAAGACGGCGATCCCGCAC
>Ga0209990_10003828_pt1 | contig 10870 bp, 13 predicted proteins | sample NOAtaG_6_FD_187304 | JGI IMG/M metagenome (GOLD analysis project Ga0209990, IMG submission 187304) | Freshwater lake microbial communities from Lake Erie, under a cyanobacterial bloom - NOAA_Erie_Diel5S_2200h metaG (SPAdes) (version 2) | ecosystem: Environmental > Aquatic > Freshwater > Lake ...
TGCGCTCGAATGTCACTTGGCTCCGAGACCCTGAACTGCATGACGGTAGGCTGCCTATAGGACCAGGCAAGGCCACACATTGGATCTGGCAGTTCGACGCAGAACGTGAAGACGTGTTTCTAGCCCAAGGCGATCCGGTAGCTCTGTTGGTCGATGACCTAGATGGTGTGCCCATAGTTGATCAGCTAAATAACACCGTGGAACTAACCCCTGCTGTGTTTAGAAGCCGAGGTGATAACACTAATATTTGGGTAACTAAAATCAGCCCCTGAACATAAATATATTATCAAGGCAAACCATTAGGCATTCAATCATATCATAGGCACATGGCTCGGAGCGAGCACTTGACTTATTACATTGGAGACGGCCCTAATGCCTACGGTAGCAGAACGTGTTGGAATAGTAGAAACGCAGGTTGCGAATCTTGACGAAAAACTAGATGAACTAAAAGTTGATGTCAAAGATCTCCACGACTGTCTGGATAAAACTCGTGACGGACTCACTGAGAAATTAAATCACATGTACGACGCCTCTTGCACACAGCATGCAGAACTAGGCAAAAAACTCAACGAGCTAGAAAAAAGCAAGAACAAGATGATGATGTATGGCATGGTAGGCATGGCGTTTATAGCTGGGCTAGGTTGGACTGGACAGCTGAATCTACAGACCATACTCAAGTTCTTCGGAGCATGAAATAGCAGCACTTAAATAAAGGACCAGAGGTCCTTTTTTTATGACAAGAATAAGCCAGCGGCTAGAACACATAGTCCGCAAAGAGCTGCTGCAAAATCCCATACCAGTTCGAACCACGGAAGGCATTCTCGTAGGTGATATACTGATACAGAGTCAGGGTCATATGAAAAATCTCCTGCGTGGTGGAGAGATCGTCTACAGAGAAATACACCTCAATGCAGTGGCTATTCGCATGGCCAATCTCTTGTGCCTGCGACAAAGCTCTCTGATTATAGATCGCATCTATGCCGCAGATCAAGACTACGGTCGTTGGTTTGTGGACAGCCAACTGCTGCGTAGCCAATATCAAAAGGCCAAAGATTCCGAAGATCATGACCGTGCAGACATACTGTGGGCTCGGTACACAGCAAGTCGAGATCGCACTGTGGCTGCTAAAAATCTCGCAGACTCTTTGACCAAATTCTGAATAAATATACTATAAAATCTGGACCCTTAAAACTATGAAAACCACAGACCTTTTTAGATTCAATAGATCAGCTGAACGCATCAATGAAAGCATTGAAAAGACCTTTGGCCAAAGATTGAATCTTGAATCTTTTGATCTACCCAAGCTGGAAGATGCCCGCAACAAACTGCGTACACAGATTCACGATGCCCGCAGCCAAAGCGGATTCAATGAAAACATCGAAAACGAAGCTATGACCAAAGCACAGTGGATGTTGGATGCCATTAACGCTGAAATAGCAGAACGTGAAGAATTCATAGCAGATGCGGGTCCTGCAGAAGTCGAAGAAGGAGCCATGAGCGAAATTGCAGCTGAACTAGGGCAAGTTGCCGACGAAGAAGACTACGATAAACTGTATGATTTGTTAAGTGATGATGGACCAGTAGGAAAATATCTACAGGGCCAAATTGAAGAGATCACAGGTGAAACCGGCCTGCACCCTAAAGATGACTTTGAAAAGATCGAACAGATGCTGATGGATCATATTCAACAAGAGTTTGGCGGACAGAATGACGACGAAGGTGGCGAAACAGATGATGCCTACGCTCTTTCTTCAGCAGGATTTGGTTCAGATGAAGACTATGAAAGCATTAACAACGAAGGTGAAAGCAAATACACTGATGTGAGCATAGCACAAGATGTCTATGCTGAAAATCCAGATCTTGATTCCGAAGATGACATTCTAAATGCAGCATTCCCGCATGTGGTTAAAATGATGGGCGGCAACAAAAAACGTGCCAACTACTTGTTCAACTATGACGAAGACTTTCCAGGTGAAATGATCAGTGCCTACAAGTGGTTGCAAAGACAAGAGCATGACGTTGGAGAAGCCACAGGACGTGATGCCTACCAAAGAGACTACGATGCTAGCGTAAGTGGCATGGGCCGAAGAGAAAGAGAAAATGACGAAGGCAACACAGAACCACCAAACAACTTTGCTGTTTCTATCAACGGCAAGCAATGGAAAGTATTCAAAGGTCGTGGTCAGTATGCTGACGACTCAGCTGAAAGAAAACATTATCAACAACTTAAAGATTGGGCTGCTAAAAAGAGTGAGTCCACAGGAAAGAAATGGGAAGTAAATGTAACTGGGGCACCTGCCACAGAAAGCATCCAAAGAACACAAGGAGAAAGTATGAGTAATTTAAAAGAAGGCGAAGTACAACAGGCTTCAGCTATCGTTACAGCAAAGACCATGGTTGACCGAGTCAGCCGTTGGATTGAGGAACTTTCAAGCATGGAGAATGACACCCTGTTACAGTTAGGTGATTCAATCCGTGATGAAATGGGGCAAGAACAGGCCAAGGGATTTATCTCATCTGTGGCTCCTGCGATCCAACAAGCACTGGAAAATTTAAAATCCACACGTGAAACAATGGCCACCGGCGTTCGGCAATTAACCGGCGAAGAACAGGGTGCAGAAATGCTAGGTGCAGAACCAGGCGCAGACATGGGCGGTGAAGAAGAAATGGGACCGGTTGAACCAGACGCAATGAATGCAGGCGGCGAAGAATTAGGCGGTGATGATGAATTTGCTGCCGCAGAACCAGCAGCCGGTATGGGCGATGCAGGTCGTGAACAGCGTGAAAGCATTGACCGCAGCAGCAACCTACTAAGAGTATTGGCAGGATAATGAGGCTCAACGAAATAGCCAGCAACGACAAGCAGCTGGATGAAATACTTCCAATCTTGCCTGCGCTGGGCGCAGTCGCGGGAGGTGTGGCACGTGGTGCTGCCATGGCTGGCGGTGCTGCTCTAAGAGCCGTGCCGGCAATAGCTAGGGGAGTGGGCAGTGCAGTGTCTCAAGGTGCAAAAGCTGTGAGCAATGTAGCATCGCAAGGAGCCAAGGCTGTAGGCAATGTCGTTTCAAAAGGTGCAAATGTAGCAGGACAAATAGGAAGAGCAGCAAATGTAGCAGGACAAATAGGAAGAGCAGCAAATTTAGGCGGATTAGAAGGTGGCGCTACGGATCCTGCAGCACAGGCTCAACAAGTGGCCGCTGCCAAGAAAGAAGTCCAGGATCAGATCAAACAGAAACAGGCAGAGCTACAGGCTCTACAACAACAGCTAACACAAATAAAATGAGATTCTTTGAATTCGTAGACACTGACCTAGGACTAGACAAATTTGTCATGATCCTAAAAAACTTCATCGGTCGTGCCGCCAGCAAAAAACAAGCTGCCAAATTGAATTGGTCAGCTCTGCAGAAAATCGCCACAGACAGCGGATTTGAAATGGGCGCAGACTACGAAACTTTTAAGAGCATGTATGATTCTAGTCCAGTGATACAGGGTTTGGTAAAAAACTTCAATGCCGACGGCATAGAACTCAATGTACCAGGTACTGACAAGGACACTGAAACTCCAGTGAGTCAAGGACAAACCAGTCAGGACGCTGTAGATAAGATCGCAGCGGGTGCGGCTGCTCAAAATCTAACGCAAAGTTTGACATAATCAACGTATTCTGTTAATATATACAGGATATGACTACATCTTACACACCACCACCGTTCGTCGAACGATATCAATATAAAAACTGTATCCAGGTCAATGATCCCATTACACGGAAACGTGTGTATCTAACTCCTGATGGAGAAAGCCTTCCGTCAGTGACAACTATATTGAGTGCTACCAAAGACATGACGCATCTCAATGAATGGAAAAATCGCATAGGTCATGCCAAGGCTCAGCAGATAACCACAGAAGCTGCTGGCGTGGGCACAGCCATGCATGCTAACCTCGAACGATTTATCGTTGGCGAACAGCGGCAACCCGGTAACAATCCTGTGCATGTGCAGGCCAACAAAATGGCTGATGTAATAATTGAAAACGGTCTCAGCAAAGTCAACGAAGTGTGGGCCATGGAGCAGAGTCTATACTTTCCGGGATTGTTCTCAGGCACCACTGATCTTGTAGGTGTGCATGATGGCGAACCTGCAGTAATGGATCACAAGCAGACCAACAAGCCAAAAAAAGCAGAATGGGTAGAAGATTATTATCTACAACTGATGGCCTATATACTAGCACATAATGAAGTCTACGGCACAGACATACGCAAGGGCGTTATTTTTATGTGCAGCCGTGCTTTTGAATATCAACAGTTCACATTAGAACCCAAAGACTTTAATAAGTGGCAGGACGCCTGGTTGAACAAAGTAGAAGAGTATTACAGCCTACGATAAGCTAAATACTAGGAATAGAAGTTTCTAGGAGAATACCGTGGCCGTTGTCCAAATATCGAAAATCCAAGTCCGCAGAGGGCAAAAAAACTCAAACAGTGGAATACCTCAACTAAGTTCCGCTGAGTTTGCATGGGCCGTAGATTCTCAAGAATTATTCATAGGCAACGGTAGTGTGCTAGAAGGTGCACCGTATGTAGGCAACACCAAGATCCTTACAGAACATGACAATATCTTAGACCTAGCATCCAGTTACAGATTTGCCAATGACGACACATCGATTACTCTTAGTGTTTCTAGATCTTTACAGAATAAAATAGATGAAACCGAAGTCAGCGTGAGAGATTTCGGAGCCATAGGCGACGGCTCCACAGACTGTGTCTCAGCCTTTGAAACAGCAGCCACTCAATTGTTTCGCAACGCCAACAACAATTACAAAAAAGTTCTAGTGATACCCAACGGCGAGTATCTGTTCACCAGTGACTTGGCACTGCCTTCTGGGGTGATATTGCAAGGCGAAACACGGCACGGTGTCGTGCTGAACATAGGCGCAAATAATATTCGTTTCATCACCAGCACAGGACTAGAACTAGTCGACTTTAACAGCACCAATAGACCCCAGAACATAGATATCTCAAATCTCACTGTGTCGAGAACCACAGGACAAATAGTATTATCAGGAGTGGCTAATTCTGCATTATCAAAATTAACCTTTCTAGGAACCTATGTGTTAGGCACAGCGGTAGCTTCACTGGCTACAGAACCAGCTGCGGTGTTCTGGGAAAACACTCTAACAGGCACTAAGACTGATAACATCTTGTTTAGAGATTGTGTGTTCGAAGGTGTCAGTATAGCTGTGAAATGCCGCCAGACTACCGTGTTCGACACAGAAATTAAATTCGAAAATTCACGTTTCTTTGTCAATGATACTGCTGTATACATAGATGGTGTTGCCACACAGGGCAACAATTGGACCATATACGACTGCGTGTTTGAAGAAATTGATCGTCAGGCATTTAGATCAACCAACGGTCAAGGTACCATCATCAACAGGTCGAAATTTAAAAATGTGGCCAATGGTACCAATACCGCTGCTGATCCGGAAGATGTAATGGTATATTTTGGTGAACAGATCGGTAATGTGGTGATCAATTGCACCAGTGATCGCCAACAAGCCGCAGGTATAACTTCAGTGGATACCAAAGGTAATTTCGTAGAAGTTTATAATGCTGCCAACGTCAGTTTCGTAGATAGAAATTACGCATTAATTTACCTCAGCGACAGTTTTCAACCTCTGGCTGTGTTTTCTGCACTTAGTAAATTCACAGTGATAAATTACTGTCTAAGACTAGGCGGACACACTAGATTCGGCACCCTGCAAATGGCCATAGGTGATGATCTCGCTGGTGTCGATGACGTCACCAACATCAGCTTCACTGACAGCTATACTTATTCACCTAATCTTATCACAGCTCTAGGAGGGCCTACTATGACTAATTTTGAATTCAACGCCACACTGAAAGGCAACGCTGGTGACAGCGGTATCGAGACAGTGGTATTATCATACAAGAATCCTCTGGCCACAGGGCAAACAGGCAGCATCTCTTTTGATGTAGCCTACGGTGTTTGACCAATACGGCACAGATCGAATTGCAGCTTGGAAACAGTTTAGAGACACATTAGAAACCAGTGAACACCCGCTAGAAGATGTGGCTGAATTTTGGAGTCACGCTCCGTTTGTAAGTGCATACCTCGATCCCAATTTACCCCAACAATGGCCCGATCCCTGGCAATTAATTCTAGATCTACGGCTGGATGATCTTGCAATCACTCTAGGAATGCTTTATACTGTTAAATTAACACAGCGGTTTATCAAAACTAAATGCGAGATACATAAGTTAATGATTCCAGGCAAAAGAGAAGCAGAATATGTACTAATCGTTGACGACACGTATGTGTTGAATTATGCCTGTAGAATAGTCAGTGACATTGAAGAAATCAAACACTTTGATGCCAGCATGTTGTGGCAGCAATGACCTCAGTAATAAATACATAAAATACTAATAGAGACAGAATATGAGCATCACGGTTATCAAAAGAAACGGTCATAGAGAACCATTGGCAGTAGAAAAATGGCAGGCGCAGGTAGCTAAAGTCTGTAAAGGCATAGCAGACGTAAGCCAATCAATGATAGAAATCAAAGCACAACCGCATTTCTATGACGGTATTACCACAGAAGAAATTGACGGTACCACTCTTCGGGCCATAGTAAATCTCATCGACATTGAACACAATCCAGACGTGGGTCATACCAATTATCAGTATGTGGCAGGCAAACAGAGACTCAGCATGTTGAGGAAGGATGTGTATGGGGAATACGAACCTCCCCACCTCTATGACATCGTAAAGAAAAATGTTTCTGTGGGCCTATATACCGCAGAACTGCTAGAATGGTATACCGAAGAAGAATGGAATCGAATGAATGATTTCATTGATCACGAAAAGGATGAACAATACTCATATGCAGCCATTGAACAACTTATTGAGAAGTATCTTGTACGCAATCGCGCTACGAAAGAGATCTATGAGACGCCACAGGTTAGGTATATGGTCGCAGCCGCTACGGTCTTTCATAAGGAAGAACCTCAATCGTCCCGTATGCGTTACATCCGGGAATACTACAACTGTGCGAGCGATGGTCTATTTACTCTTGCTACACCTGTGCTGGCTGGTCTTGGCACTCAAACTAAACAGTTTTCTAGTTGTGTTCTTATCCGCAGTGACGACGATCTGGATAGCATATTTGCTTCTGGTGAGATGATGGCCAAGTATGCCAGCAAACGTGCTGGCATCGGTCTGGAGATTGGGCGCCTACGATCATTAGGTAGTCCCATCAGAGGAGGCGAGATCATGCACACAGGCATGATACCCTTTCTTAAAAAATGGTTTGGAGATCTACGTTCGTGTTCTCAAGGAGGTATCCGCAATGCAAGTGCTACTGTATTCTATCCTATTTGGCATCTTCAGTTTGATGACCTTATTGTTCTTAAAAACAATCAAGGAACCGAAGAAACCCGAGTCCGTCATATGGATTATGGGGTTGTGCTTAGTGCTTTCTTCTGGAGACGATTCCGAAATCGAGAAAACATAACTTTTTTTGATCCCAACGAAGTACCAGACTTGTATGAAGCATTTTACAGAAACACAGAGCTGTTTGAACAATTGTATGTGAAGTATGAAAAACGTAAAGATTTACGTAAGAAAACCATGAGTGCCGAAGAAGTGTTTAAATCAGGCATTCTCAAGGAGCGTACAGACACGGGTCGCATCTATTTGGTGTTTATAGATAATGTGATGAATCAAGGACCATTTGATCCTGAGTACCATACCATTTATCAAAGTAACCTGTGCTGTGAGATCTTATTGCCAACTCGTTCATTTAAAAGACTCGACGACGAGCAGGGACGCATAGCGTTATGCACACTGGGATCCATCAACTGGGGTGCGTTTCGAAACCCAGAAGACATGCGTAGAGCCTGTCGCATATTACAACGCAGCCTATGTAATATATTGGATTATCAAGACTTCCTGAGTATTCAAAGCAAACTCAGCAATGATGAACTCCAACCATTAGGCATAGGCGTTACTAATCTTGCCTATTGGCATGCAAAAAGGAGCTACAGATATGGCGACAACGACGCATTGGCAGAAGTTAAAGTTTGGATGGAGCATCAAGCCTTTTACCTTACAGAATCCACCATTGAACTGGCCAAAGAAAGAGGCAGATGCAAAGACTCAGACAGAACCAGATACGGCCAAGGTGAGTTCCCCTGGGAAAGAAGATCTCAAGGAGTCAACCAACTCACTGATTTTGCTCCAGAACTCGACTGGGAACATCTCAGACAAGAAATGAAACAGCACGGAGTCCGGAATGCTACACTGATGGCTATCGCCCCGGTGGAGTCAAGCTCAGTGGTTATAAACTCCACCAACGGAATAGAAATGCCCATGAGTTTGATTAGTACTAAAGAATCCAAAGCAGGATCATTGACACAGGTAGTGCCGGAATACAATAGACTCAAGAACAAGTATCAACTAATGTGGGAACAACGAGATTGTGATGGTTATCTCAAAACCGCCGCTGTATTGGCAGCCTATGTTGATCAGTCAATCTCTACCAACACATTCTATAATCCTGCACACTTCGCCGATCGCAAGGTACCAACCACTTTGATCGCTAAGAATCTCATGCAGGCACATATGTGGGGACTCAAGACATTTTACTACAGCCTGATCAACAAAGCGGGTTCCAAGGCAGTAGCAGAAGCCACTCCAGAAGTACATTACAACGGCTTCCACAATGAACGTGAAATCGAAACCAGTATTGAAGAAGAGGATTGTGAAGCATGCAAACTATGATGACAATAACAGAATCAGCCAAAATCAAAATATTAGACCTACTGTTGGAAGAAGGTAACCCTGATCTATCACTGAGAACCTTTGTACAAGGCGGTGGGTGCAGTGGATTCAGTTATGGTTTTACTTTCGACGAAATAACAAATGAAGACGACTTTGAGATACCATTAGAAAAATTCAAAGTGTTGGTAGATGCTATGAGCATGCAGTATCTACAAGGCGCTAGTATAGACTATAAAGAGGATATTTCAGGCAGCCAATTTGTAATCACTAATCCCAATGCTCAAAGCACTTGTGGATGTGGCAGCAGTTTTAGCGTATAAGGATACAATATGGCATACAGCGACAAAGTAATTGATCATTATGAAAACCCACGTAACGTAGGTAGTTTCGATAAAGCTGATACAGATGTGGGCACTGGCATGGTGGGTGCTCCTGCCTGCGGGGATGTAATGAAACTACAGATCAAAGTAACAGATGGGATTATTACAGATGCAAAATTCAAAACATACGGGTGTGGATCAGCAATCGCCAGCTCAAGCCTCGTCACAGAATGGGTCAAGGGAAAAACGCTTGACCAGGCACGAACGATTACTAATAGCACAATTGCTGAAGAACTTGCCCTACCACCGGTTAAAATACATTGTAGCATACTTGCAGAAGATGCTATCAAAGCCGCGATAGAGGACTATAAAAAGAAACATGATCTCGCTCACTGAAACCGCCGCTGACAAGGTTAAATTCAATCTTGCACAAAGACCCACAGGAATTGGCATCCGTGTTGGAGTTAAAACCACAGGTTGTAGTGGCTTGGCCTATGTGCTGGAATATGTAGATGCACCTTATGGTCCTCGCTCTGATGATGTCAGTTTTGTCAGTCACGGTGTGCATGTGTTTGTAGATCCTAAGAGTTTGGTTTATCTAGAAGGCATAGAAATGGATTGGACCAAGAAAGGACTCAACGAAGGATTTGATTTTGTTAATCCCAACGAACGAGATCGCTGTGGGTGTGGCGAAAGTTTTAGAGTATAGACACGATGACCTATAGTTTTATACGCAACGTGCTCAACGAAGGGAGACCGCATCGATTAGAAATACTGCCATTGCCCTATGAGCGTGATGAACTGGCTCCCAGCATCAGCGAAGACACCATCAACTATCACTACGGCGAACTGGCACAGGGCTATGCCAAACGCTATAACAGCAATGAAGGTGATGCTGAGTTCAATGAAGCTGGCGCATTCCTGCACAATACTCTGTTCCAACAATATCAAGCACCCGGTAGAAACAACACGCCGACAGGACCTATACTGAGTTTCATTGAAGAACACTATAAAACCTTTGATCAGTTCAAGCAACAGTTTGAGAAAACGGCCATGAGCATACAAGGCAGTGGGTGGGCCTACTTAGCCGAAGATGGCAAGATAAAGACTATTGTGAATCATGAAATTAAAAAAGATATTATAGTATTGATAGATTGGTGGGAACATGCATGGGCCTTAGACTATCAATCAGACAAATCAAAATATCTAGAAAATCAATGGAAAATTATTAATTGGGATTTTATTAATGCTAGAAACCTGTTGTGATATATTAGTAGATGCGTACAAACGAGGAAAATACAAATGAGCAAAAGACAATACAATCTAACCAACAAAACTGATTATGTGAATCGTAAGATGTTTCTTGACCCAGCCGGTCCGGTAACCATACAGCGATTCGAAGAAGTCAAATACAACAAGATAGCTGACTACGAAAAAACAGCTCGAGGATTCTTTTGGGTGCCAGAAGAAATCAATCTCACAAAGGATGCCAACGATTTCAAAGATGCCAGTGCCGCGGTCAAGCACATATTCACTTCAAACCTTCTGCGTCAAACAGCTCTAGACAGTCTGCAAGGCCGAGCTCCCAGCCAGGTGTTTATGCCTGTGATCAGCCTACCAGAACTGGAAGCACTGATCTACAATTGGACATTCTTTGAAACCAACATACACAGTCGTTCATACAGCCATATCATTCGCAACATCTACAACGTGCCCAAGGATGTGTTCAATACAATCCACGATACCAAAGAGATC
>Ga0209990_10003832_pt1 | contig 10864 bp, 12 predicted proteins | sample NOAtaG_6_FD_187304 | JGI IMG/M metagenome (GOLD analysis project Ga0209990, IMG submission 187304) | Freshwater lake microbial communities from Lake Erie, under a cyanobacterial bloom - NOAA_Erie_Diel5S_2200h metaG (SPAdes) (version 2) | ecosystem: Environmental > Aquatic > Freshwater > Lake ...
AAGTTAGCCGCCGCATTCTCATTACCTGTTGTGACGACGTTCCAAGCGGCACGACCTGCACTGAGATGATCGAGAGAGGCAAATTTACGGGCTAGGGTATAGGGTTCTTCGTAGGTAGTGGAAGCCGTGGAAACAAAACCAATGTGGTTTGTGACTGCCGAAAGTGCAGAAAATAGTGTCACAGGCTCAAAGTGAGCAATCTTGCCATTACGGCTCTGGGTTTCAGGTGCGCCACCCCAGACCGCAGGGCTATCAGCGAGAAAGACGGTATCAAAAAGACCACGCTCTGCGGTTTGAGTGATTTGTTTATAATGCTCAAAGTTATGTCCTGCATCGATTTGAGCGTCAGGATGTCTCCATGCAGATACATGGTGACCAGTAGCTTGAATAAATGCACCTAATCGAAATTGACGTTTTTGGCTCATAGGTTTTCTCTAAAAATTTTTAAAGTAATTGTGTGGCGCTTCGCGCCACACAATTACTAAGCGGCAACTGGCTGTTGAATAAATCTGGAATAACGTTCAATATAGAAATCGACAGGATTGGCGATCGCTTTAACCGCAGGGCGATCGCTAACAGCATCCCACCAGCGCTTAACGCGCACAACTTCTTTAGGAATCGTGTAATTGCGATAATGCTCAAGAGTGGGAATGCGCTCAAACCAAGGATAGAAAGTGAGATCGACGAGGGAAATATTTTCACCAAACCAGTAAGCTCCATCACCAGAGCGCTTAGCTAGGGCTTCATTCTCAATAAATAAAATTGCCTCGTTTAATTCCTGACGACCTTGTGCCTGTTCTTCATCGGTCTTGCCACGTAATAACTTACCAAAAGCAGATGAAAATTTAGTATTAGCATAGTCAATCCAGATTCTAGCGATCGCTCTGTAACCAGCATCTTTTGGGAGCAAAGCAGGTTCAGGGAATACATCGTTTATATATTCATTGATAATCGCCGATTCATAAACTTCATTTTCGCCATGACGGAGCGCAGGAACTTTGCCATACTTAGAAATTGAGGAGAACCATTCAGGTTTGTTCTGCAAATCAATTTCGGTATATTCAAAGTCAATTCCCTTTTCGCCTAGAACTAGACGAGTACGATGAGCATAGGGACAAGCTTTGGCGCTATAGAGTTGAATTTTGGACATAGAAATAGTTTTAATAATGTTTTTAGAGAGAGCAAAGCTCTCTCTGAAAACGTTTACTGGGCAAGGTTTGGATAAAGAGCATTGACAGCATCAATCTCAGCAAAAATTGTAGAATCTAATTCCACATTGACACTATCGAGATCCTCTTTTAGTTGCTCTAAACTTGTTGCGCCGATGATCGTACTAGCGACAAACCAACGACTGCGGACAAAGGCTAGAGCTAAAGCAGAAGGTTTGATATTGTGTGCCTTGGCAAGCTCCACATAGGCACTGACAGCATTAGTCACATTAGGCTTACGGTAACGTTCGCCAAATCCTGCAAAGGCGTTTAGACGCGCTTTCGGCAGATTGTCATGGAGATATTTACCTGTTAATAGACCAAAGGCAAGAGGACTATAGGCAAGTAATGGCACATTCGTATGATGAGAAGCTTCAGCTAAAGCTCCATCAAAGGCTCGGTTCAGCAAGCTATAGGCATTCTGGATCGAAACAATTTTGGGCAAATCTTTCTTCTTCGCGATATGGGTAAATTTGGAAAGACCCCAAGGGGTTTCATTGCTGACTCCGATATGGCGAATCTTGCCTGCTTTAATCAGGTCATCAAATACAGCAAGTTGTTCAGAAATCGGGACTGTTTCACGCTCTTTTGTGATGTCGTAAACAGTTTCACCGAATTGCGGTACATAGCGATCAGGCCAGTGAATTTGATAAAGATCGATGTAATCGGTTTGGAGACGCTTGAGACTATCGTTAACAGCTTGTTCAATATTGGCGCGATCAATCTTCTGCACACCACTACGGAGCCAAGCAAATCCACGCCCTGGTCCTGCAATCTTGGTGGCGACGATGACTTTGTCCCGTTGACGTTTAGCTAACCATTCACCAATATAGCTTTCGGTTAAGCCTTGTGTCTTCTCTTGCACTGGTACAGGATACATTTCGGCTGCATCAAGGAAATTTACACCATGATCAAAGGCATAATCTAATTGTTCGTGGGCTTCAGCGATTGTGTTTTGATTACCCCAGGTCATTGTCCCAAGGGTTATCTCGGAAATTTGTAAATCGCTCTCACCAAGTTTGTTGTATTTCATAGGGAGGGAAGACAATAGGACAAAGGAGGAAATTAGCTTTTAGCTCTTAGCTTTTTATGGAGATGGAAGATTTTGCTATTGTTGCGAGATGCTGTAAAGATGAGGAGTCTGCAAGACTAGGACTATTTCTTAATTGCTTTGATTAATTCTTCGATGGATTGTTTTAGTCTTTGGTCAATTTCTTCTTCTAGGGTGACACTACGATCATCATTCACAGCGATCTGCTTATCGATCGCATAGACAACTCCCAGAATATGCCTAGCACCTAGCTCACTTAGCACAGGTTTGAGAGTGAAGTCGATCGCTAACAAATGGGCGATCGAACCACCAGTAGCAATAGGAAGGATCACTTTATCAGCTAAGGCTTTTTGAGGAAGTAAATCGAGAAAGGTTTTGAGTAAGCCTGTATAGGATGCTTTGTAAATTGGAGTAGAAATAATTACGGCTTGAGCCTCTTCTAGCAGAGCCTTGGGTTGTTCGAGGCTAGGGCTATTATATTTACCAAATACCAAATCTTCCGCAGGTAAATCACGCACAGATAGTAAATTGGTTTTGATTCCTTGTGCATTTAATAGGGCGATCGCATATTCTAAAATGCCTTGCGATCTAGAAGGAGCAGAAGGACTCCCATTGATTAAAAGAATATTAGTCATTAAATACCCTCATTATCCGACTGGTTTATCGTGGATTTATTTTATGAGTCTGTCATACTCGCACTAAAAAGATATGTCATCTGGACTACAATCCTGCGAAATACTAACTATTAGTTTATCTAAGTATTTTGGTGTTCACGTTATCGATCTATTTCGCATGGAATTTGTTGCAAAATATTAAGCTTAAATTTATAAATTCAAGAAAAATCCATATTTTAATATATACTCATAGCCTAGTAAAGAATAAAAACGTATAATTTCTTCTTACCAAACTCAGTATGAGCAACAATTTGAAAAAAATTTCCCAGTAGAATGGGGAATACAAACACTTCAAGCTCTTTGCAGTGCTTATGAAGAGGCAAGAGCGCATTGTTCATCAAGATTTGGTGATAAAGAGTCTCGCGATATAACGTCCCATTATTGTAGGGAAATATTTGAGCATGAGTGGCGAAAGTTATCTAGTAAATTTCCCGGAATGCGTGCTGAAAGCAAATTAAATAAGAAAGGTACTTATTCTCATACCTTAATTTCATCAGGAAATATGGTTTTAACTGCTTCCTCAGTCCCAACTCCAAGATCCAAGCCTAGATATGCTGACTTTAGGAATCAGTATGCTGCAAACGGACAACTAAGTTTGTTTGATAAAATGGAGTCCGATTTAACCATCATCTACGCTACATTACTTTTCCCGCCTCCAAAAGCCCTCGTCCCAGCATTTGTAGTAGTTGGGTTCCCCACAAATGACAGGCGCACTTATGCTGAAAGACTTGATTTTCTTGCTATGTATTCTTCAATAGAAGAATCCAGAGAGTCAACAGGTCAAGAATTTCCTTCGCACCATGCTCCTGTGGAAGAAATTCCAGCTCCAGAAATGCCTCGTATTCGTCCTCGTCCTCAGATCGTAGAAGCCAAAGAATTGTTATGAAAACTGGTACACATAAAGGTACATATGGTTTTAATGGTGAGTCGTTGCGAGAAGTAATATTAGCAAGAGGTTTCACTTCTGCATTTGTGGCTGATAGCCTTAATGTTTCGCGCCAATCAATGTCTAATTACATTACTGGGCGTAATTCTCCCAACCCAGATTTGGTGGATAGAATTTGTAGATTTTTAAATATACCTGAGTCTTTTCTTCTTAAAGAGAGTACCCACGATAAAACCGAGCAAAAGTCACCTCGCTTTTATCGCTCTTTTAGTGCGGCAACAAAAAATTCGCGAGAAATGGCAGAAATAAAACTTGAATGGCTTATTGAATTAATTAATTTTCTTGAAATATTCATAGAACTGCCTACAGTGAAATTCCCTAAATTCGATACCCCTTCAGATCCTACAAGAATTTCAAATGAATTTATTGAGGCCGTAGCAATTCGAGTTCGACAATTTTGGGGACTTGGAACAGGTCCTATAAGTAATTTTGTCTGGCTTCTTGAAAATAATGGGGCGGTAGTTGTACGTCGTCAATTACACGCTAAAACGCTTGATGCTTTTTCTTGTTGGCAAGGAGGAAGACCATATATTATTCTTGGAATGGACAAAAACTGTGCTGTCTGTTCTAGATTTGATGCTGCTCATGAATTAGGACATTTAATTCTTCACAACAATTTACCTGAAATCTGTGTAAGAAGTAGTAAGTACTTTAAGATGGGTGAGGAGCAAGCTAATAGATTTGCAGGTGCGATTTTATTCCCTCAAGAAGCTTTTTTCAAAGAGATAAAACGCCCTAATTTAGAGATTTTCCGTCTTTCAAAACGTAGATGGATGGTATCCATTGCAATGATGATCAAAAGAGCGGAACATCTTGAATATATAAGTGAAGATGATATAAAAACTCTATGGGTTCGCTATAGTAACTTAAAATGGCGAACGAATGAACCTCTGGATGATGAGCTAGAAGTTGAACAACCTAAACTTGTCAAGAACATTATTGATCTTGCAATTAATGAAGGATTACTGAGCACTGAAGAGATTTCAAACTACTTGCATTTATTTCACTCAGATATTGAAGATTGTGTAGGTCTTCCTAACAACTATTTAGACCCAAAAGCCTTTCAGGTAATTGAGTTAAATAGTTGGATTACTCGTCATAAGCAAGAAGTAAAAAATGTTCCTAGTAGTGATCAGCAGCTAGGGACGCTAATCCCTTTTCAACCGAAGAATAATCCTATCTAGCCACAGTCTTGTTTCAACTAATTTAAGAGGTGAATTTATGATGACCTTTGAAGAAATGCAAGCGGTAATAGCAGGGATGTTGGAAGTGCAGCGAAATCTGCAAGAAAGTCAGCTACGAGATCGTCAAGATATTTTGCTATTGATTGAGCAAGCCAAGCAAGCTTCAGGTATGCAGCGCAATTTGCAAGAAAGCCAAATTCGCGATCGCCAAGACATAGAGCTAATGCTAGAGAGATCTAGACAACAGGAAAGGATGATTGATCGCCTGATTGGTCATAGCCTGTCCTATGAAGCGGACAAATTAGACTTAGAGCAGAGAATGACTGAGCTAGAGCGTAAGAGGGCGGAACGCGATCAATAAACAAAAATAGTCACGCCTTGCGTAACTATTTTTGTTTGTTCAATGAAGACATAGCGATCGCTCAGAGTCCTTTAGAAATTTGGTACAAACGAGTCTTAAACGAAGGTGTTGTAAATACCAATTCTGCCATAGCCAATCAATTGACCCTGTGATTGTTGAGCATCACTAAAGGCAGTCACCCCGAATACATATTCACCTTCTAGACTGGGATTGCTTTGAGGACGCAAACCAACAATTACTCTTTTACCTGCGGTAATTGGCGAAGTAAATACAACGGATATAGCTTTAGTATTTGGATCAATAACTGTTTTTGTGTCTACAGGAATACGATCACCTGATGCTTCTTGAATATAAGCTGTTGTGCGATCGCTAGAAAAAGCAATTGCTTCAATGGGATCTTTTTGAGCGATTGTTACCTTTTGCAAAGCTGCACCAGTTTGTTTGGGAACTGCTATCTGAAATGAGTAAGTAACATTGCGAATGTTGGGATCACGCTCAGTTGTATCAACAGAGACAAGATTAGGAACTTGGATAAATCCTGTTTGTGAAGAGGTTGTCAAATCTTGAGCGATCGCACTATTTGTTCTAGGCATTGTGATCGAAATAGCACTCAGGGATAGCCCCATGAGTAAACAGGGAATAGCTAGTCGTTTGAGGTATTTCATATCAATCTCCATGGAAATATTAAGAACTATTACATTTGTTCTCATGAATACATTCTAGCTCAAGAAACTAATAGGAATTAGTAAAATGGAACAGGGTTTAATCACAATATTTGATTGTTTTAATAACTCAAAAAATAGCTATTCTCTCGCGTTATTTACCGTATTTAATAATAAAAATGTCATAGCCTAGTTTCAAAATTAGCGATGAGACAATTATTAAAAATAAATTCCTCACAAATTGACTACCTTTAGATATTGCTAAATTTGCACCAATAAAAGCTCCGAAAATATTACAAATTGCCATCGGGATTCCCAAGTAATAAAGAATATGCTTGCTAAAGCCAAAGTAAATTACAGCAGCTAGATTAGTGGCAAAATTAATTACCTTAGCAGCAGCAGAAGCCGTCAAAAAACTATAGCCAAAGACACTCGTAAAGGCAAAAATCAAGAAACTGCCTGTCCCTGGTCCAAAGAAACCGTCATAAAAACCAATCGTGCTACCGATCGCAATACTGTAAAAATATTGACGAGATTTACTAACTTTGAGTGATTGTAGTAAACCAAAGTCTTTTTTACTAAAGGTGTATATTGCCACAGCAATTAGTAAAACTAAAATTACAGGACGCATCAAACTAGGATTAAGCAAACTCGTAATTCTTGCGCCTAAAAAAGAAAATACAAAGGCCGTCACCATTGCGGGAATTGTAGTCTGCCAATCAATCTTTTGCTGTTTGGCATATTGATTGACGGCGATCGCCGTACCCGCCATAGATACAAATTTGCTTGTTCCAAGGATGGAAGCGATCGCAGTCTGCGGCAATATATTAACATTGCCAGGCAGTTGAACTAATCCTCCGCCACCTACCACAGCATCAATTAACCCCGCAAAAAAGGCAAATCCACAAAGCGTCAAGATTTCGATAATTTCACTCACTTTAATTTGATAGTCCTAAAAGAGAAATTTTGAAAGCGTGGCTTTGCCGCGCTTTCAAAATACTTCTGTGCATACTGCGATACATATAGCAAAAAAAAAGTTAGCTAATACAAACCCAAACCAGAAGATGAGTTGCGGCGCTTCGCGCCGCAACTCATCTTCTGGTTTTATGTCCTAAGCAAAACTTGCTTTGCTATAACACCAAATTTTTAATCAATTTTTTAAAAAGATTGATTTTTTTTACAGCAAGTGACATACTGGCTTTATATACTACGGTAACTACATGATTATACCGTAGTATATAAAGCCTCAAATCCAACTGCGACACATCAAAATACAGGTTTCCCATAGCTTTGTAGGTCGTGATTTGGTCGCGTTCAGTAGACTATAAAGACCACTATGCAATATACCTCCTCATCCTCTACTCCTCCTTATCAGTCAAAGCAAACGTCATTTGTAAAGGCGATCGCTCAAGTAAAAGGAATTTTCGACAAGTTAGTGCCTTGGCTATTTCCTATTTTTCTGGTGATTCTGTGGCAGCTTGCAGTGCAATTTGGTTGGCTATCTACAAGAATTTTACCTGCTCCAACTACTGTAGTTTCTGCGGCAATCAAACTAGCGCAAACAGGAGAGCTAGCCACAAACTTTAAAATCAGTGCTTCACGCGCATTAACAGGTTTTGCGATCGGCGGTTCCATTGGTTTTGTGCTTGGTTTAGTAAATGGACTATTCACAGTTTCAGAAAAAATTCTCGACACCACCTTACAAATGTGGCGGAATATTCCTAACCTTGCTTTAATTCCTCTGGTGATCCTTTGGTTTGGTATTGGTGAAGAAGCGAAACTATTTCTAGTTTCTAGTGGCGTTCTTTTCCCTATCTATATCAATACTTTCCACGGTATCCGCAGTATTGATAGCGGGTTGATTGAAATGGGCAAGGTCTATGGACTCAATCCTTTGCAACTATTTTGGAATATTGTTCTCCCTGGCGCATTACCTTCCATTTTGGTAGGAGTGCGCTTTTCGCTAGGTATCATGTGGTTATCATTAATTGTTGCCGAGACGATCGCTGCTGACTCAGGAATTGGCTATATGGCAACCAGTGCGCGCGAATTTATGCAAACGGATGTAGTGGTATTTAGCATCATCCTATATGCCAGCTTTGGAAAGTTGGCTGATGTCATCGTCAGAGCTTTGGAAGCATGGTTTTTAAATTGGCATCCTAATTATCAAAAGGTAAAAGCTGCTTAAGTTCCCTTGGGTGTAGTCAGTTAAAAGGGGTTAGGATATGTCGCACTTCGCTCGATCCTAACCATCACAATCACTAAACATTTCTAATCATTGAGTAATTTGTAAATTGGAGTTCTTATGTCAAGTTCTGCAAGAGGCGTAAATCTTGTTGCTAGCGATCTTTGGAAAAGCTTTGGGAAAAACCATGTGCTCCAAGGTTTAAATGTGGAAATCAAAGCGGGAGAGTTTATTTCCATTGTTGGGCGCAGTGGCTGTGGGAAAAGTACTCTCTTACGTGCGATCGCAGGTTTGTCAGCCCCTAGTGCTGGTTCACTTTGGGTAGATGATAAACCTGTCAAGGGAATTAATCCTATTGCACGGGTAATGTTCCAAGAGCCGAGGCTATTACCTTGGAAACGGGTTTATCAAAATGTGGCTTTGGGCTTAGAAAAAGAATCCCGTAGTCGAGCGCGATGGGCTTTGTCGCAAGTTGGTTTAGGCGATCGCGCTAGTGAATTTCCATCCATTCTCTCAGGTGGACAGAAGCAACGAGTTGCCCTAGCAAGAGCTTTAGTCAGCGAACCCCGTTTAATGTTGCTAGATGAGCCCTTGGGTGCTTTAGATGCATTAACTCGCATTGAAATGCAGAGTTTATTAGAAAGCCTATGGCAAGAACAGCAATTTACCGCTTTACTAATTACCCATGACGTTGAAGAAGCTGTTGCCCTGAGCGATCGCCTACTTCTTATAGAGAATGGTCAAATAGGTTTAGATTTAAAAATTGATCTACCTCGTCCCCGTGCCCGTGGCAGTGCTGAGTTTGCAGAATTGGTGGACAAGATTCGTAGCAGAGTAATGAATGCAGGATCTTTTGCCAAAGTGGAAACCATTTCTCAAGTTGCTGCCTAGTAGCCATTACCATCGCCTAACGATCTAGAAATTAGGATGTCTCTCTATTTCTAGATCGTTAAGGACATGCAGGAAAATCAGGAATCGAATTTTTGTGGCGCGGCGAAGCCGCGCCACAAAAATTTAGTTCTTTATTAAATCGCAGAACCCTTATCTACATCAAATACAGGATTATTTCATGACTCGGATTCTCTTAATCGGTGGTAGCCCAATCCATCCCTGTAAAGCACATTCTCTTTTAAACTACGCCAAGTATTTACTAGAAAATCAATTAGACATCTTTACATTACAGATAAATACCCTACTAGTGCGTAGTCTGCTTGCTGAGGATCTTGCCTTGGGACGATATGCGAGTCCTGCCTTGGTATATCCGCGCCAATTGATCGAAGAGGCTGATGGCATCATTATTGTCAGTCCGATCATAAAGGCTGCCTATACAGGTTTATTAAAATCTTTCCTCGATATCCTTCCTAACGGTATTTTTGACCATAAGGTGATTTTGCCTCTAGCGACTAGCCACACCAGTTCGCATTCCTTAGCAATTGACTATTCCCTCAAACCTGTGCTCACAGAATTAGGTGCTACGCATATCTTAAATAGTGTGTTTGCTGTAGAAGAACAAATCAAACACAATCAGACCGAATTAACTACCGATCTGGAACTTTCATTACGTTTGCAAACCTCCTTGCAAGATTTCCTAGAAGCAATCCGCGATCGCCAAAATAAAAAGAATAATCCTAGCAATGCAAAGCTAATTTTGAACATTGCTTAAATCCAAAGCATGTGAAGTCAAGATCTATTCATTCATAGCCAATCACCAATCACCTAACTAATTTTTTACACGAGAAAACTATGACTGCCACAACAGTTAATCCAATTACGCTCTTACATGATCGTTATGGCAATGCTTTTCCCGATGATTTCCTTTGGAATGACCATATTAGCGATCTCTTAACCCACCGTTCGATCCGTTCCTATTTATCTAAGCCTTTACCTAATGGCACTTTAGAAACATTAATAGCGGCGGCTCAATCGGCAGCAAGTTCATCTAATTTACAGTTATGGAGTGTGATTGCTGTTGAAGATCCCGCACGCAAAGATCGCCTATCTGTACTTGCGCGGAACCAAGCTCATATTCGCCAAGTGCCTTTATTTCTAGTCTGGCTTGCGGATTTATCACGGGCAAGAAATATTGCGAATTCCCGCAACGCCACTTCCGAAGGATTAGATTATTTAGAGACATTTCTCACTGGAGCAATCGATGCCTCCCTTGCTGCTCAAAATGCTGTAGCTGCTGCCGAATCTTTAGGTTTAGGAACAGTCTACGTTGGCGCAATTCGCAATAATCCTGAAGCTGTAGCTAAGGAACTCAACTTGCCTCCACTAGTTTTTCCTGTGTTCGGTCTTAGTGTCGGCTATCCCGATCCCGCAAATATTCCTGCTGTGAAACCCCGTCTAGGACAATCAGCAGTTCTTCATCGCGAATCCTATTCCACAGAAGTTCAAGAACAAGCGATCGCTGAATATGATCGCGTTATGACAAATTTCTATCAGCAACAACAGACAGGCGTAAATCTGATTGACTGACAAAAGTAGCAAGAAAGTATACAGAGATTGAATTTGAGTAAAAAAGAGGCGTATGCTGTTTTTTGAAGAAAAAGGAGCATAGGACAAATGACCCAAAACGCCTCACGTATCTATA
>Ga0209990_10003839_pt1 | contig 10857 bp, 8 predicted proteins | sample NOAtaG_6_FD_187304 | JGI IMG/M metagenome (GOLD analysis project Ga0209990, IMG submission 187304) | Freshwater lake microbial communities from Lake Erie, under a cyanobacterial bloom - NOAA_Erie_Diel5S_2200h metaG (SPAdes) (version 2) | ecosystem: Environmental > Aquatic > Freshwater > Lake ...
TGTTTGTAATTCCGCAGATGTCGCGCGATCATGCGCGCCAGAAGCATCTCGCCAAAGCAGCTACGGCAGCACCACGTAGGGGGACGTACGTGATCGTCACGTATGCTACCGTCCTTCGGAGACGAGAAAGGCAAGCAGGGTACACCTCCTATGATCTGACCAGGAGCCAGTCTAGCGTTATAGGTTATAGGGCAGCGCCACCTAGGGGGACGTACGTAATCGTAACGTATGCTAGTACCATCCCCCTGGAGCCTGTCTGTGAGGATGTCGCGCGATCGTGCGCGCCAGTAGGCAGCTACGGCAGCGCCACGTAGGGGGAAGTACGTAATCGTCACGTATGCTACCGTCCCCCGGCATTACGGAACATTACCCCCTCAACCCAAAACCCAGATTTTCTGAAGCTGGCTTGGTTTTTCTGCTGTTAGTACGGCACGGGTGTATGTACGTAGCCTAGTATATCTCTACATAGTGGTACACTGAGACACATGATTAGCCGATGCGTTAGGCGTCGCGAGATATAGGCAACAAATTTCTCTCTCTTCTCCGTGCTTGGGTGCATGTGTTAGACAAAATTCGGAAAAATATTTTTTTCGGTTTTATTGATTATTTTTACCATATTATAGACCTTTTTAACCGTAAATTCTATCTATAATATGGTATAATTGGTCTATAATACTGTAAAATAGATGTATAAAACCGAAAAAAATATTTTTCCGAATTATGTCTAACACATGCGTCTTTGATAATGATCACCACAAACGTAGTGGCACGCCGCTGGCGACGTCGGAAAAGCAATGGCTTTTGCCGGGTTAGTCACCCTTCCCGATCCACCTGCAAACTCATTATTTCTTCCACACCCCGTTAATTTGTTCTTGACGACGAATACATTCGTGCGCTTTCATGTTGAAGATGGAACTGAGCGCGTTGGTTTAGTGGTTCAGTTAAATACAATGCAACAAAGTGTTCTGGTTCGACTGTTTTTAAATTGGCAGCAACTAGTGGATGTTGTTGGTCCCGACAAAGTGAGTAATGTGTCCTTCTGGGCAAGGCGGAATGCTTCGACTCATCCAATTCCTTTATGCGACTCTGACATCTTATTAAATGTGGCACTGCAAGCCATTATTGGCTTTGCATTTGTGTTTCATGCGGAGGATAGTATCTTGCAGCAATTAGCTGGGATGCAGGATACATATTCGGTTTCATCGCTTTATGTATCAAAAAAAAGTGTGATATATCATTGTCGCTCTTTTCATCCATTTCCTAGCTCTTACTTCCCAGCATTACCAACATGTTGCCCCTCTATGATTTTTGAGCAGCTTATGCGGCTCCGTAACAAGGTTCAGGGGGCTATGAATACGAATTCAATGCGGTGGAATGATGTGCAGGTTGTGCAAAGTGACAATTTCAGCAATGTAACTTGGCTGTACATGACAAAAGGCTTGGGTGGTTTAGGTATCCCTTTGATTAATTCCCTTGCTGTAGCCAGGCATGTATACATGGAAGGAGAAGTTGTCAATGTTAGGAAAAGCCGTGTGGCACAGCAGTCATTTTCGTTGTACCTACCAGAGCATTACGTAGCAGCTCGGAATATTTTTGGTAGTAGTGCTGGTCTGGGAGTTCGTGTCATTATCCCCTGCAGCCTTCGCAATGTTCCACGGAGTGAAGCTGCAGAGAGTACTCATGTAATTGGTGTGGGAGATGTGTTGAATGTAGTGCCATTTGTGGCAGAGACCCAATCGCATGTGTTGCAACGTGGCTTTACATTTAAGTACGTGGTTTCTAGCAGTCTTTTGACGGTCACGATTCGCTATTTTCGGGTTCATAATTTGCAAGATGTGAAGCGGCACTTCCGTTTGAGGCGTATCCCAGTGGAAGATGATTCAGAATTGTCGGACATGACTGAAGAGGGTGATGTTTGGCCACTTCACCATGATAGTGATGTGTTTGGTAGTCGCATAGAAGTAATTCAATTAAATAATGAAGCAGTAACATTACTAAATGGTGTTACATGCTCAATCGATGAAGTAATTGCTGAATTTCAGCGTCAAATCTAATATTAGTAACAGGTATTATTTTAGAAATATGTAACTAGTCTTTTTTATGTTAATCATCAGCTAAACCTTGTTGCTCTAGCTGCTGAAAGTATTTGTCACCCTCGCCAGTTCTCCACATCATCAGACGTAGTAACCATCGAGCTATTGGTTTGATTTTGCTGCGCGTCACTTTGTCACCTCCTTTTGTTGTCCTATGGTGCCAGAACGATGCAACCTGTTGGTTGTAAGCCTCCCAACCCTGATTCTAGAATCTATTTAAGTTTCTCCATTTTCGCAAATAATACCGTATGTGTCCAGCTCCAACCATATGTACGTAGTTGGTTATTCCGTCATATCCCGTCAACTCAATCCACTTCCTAAAGAAGTCGTCCGCCACACTCTGGTAGTGATTTATCTGAATGTCCGTGAAGTCTTCTTTCTGCTTAAGTAGCTAATAAGAAAAAAACGACAGACATTAGAGGTGAGACAGATGAAGTAAAAAAAAAAAATTGGCACAAATGGATTGTCAAACCTCTAACATGTCCCGGAAGCATCTAAATACTTCCACCCACTTTTCTCTTTCATTGGCACTAACAGCTAATTCAATAATGCTGTCAATGTGCTGCACTACCCTTCTGGCTCGCCAATTCGCAAACATAATGCTGTCAATGTGCTGCACTACCCTTCTGGCTCGCCAATTCGCAAACTTAATGTCACCCATAGTTCCGTCACTGTTGATGGGGAATTTCCAATTGGAAGGCGATCCTGGCGTCCCGAAGAAATATTCATTTATTATGCGTTCCACCCCAACCATGAGCTCATTTGTCAGTGTACCATTTCCGTAATGCTGCCGAACTGCCTTCATGAGGAGATGAAAAACCATAGCCTCACTCAGCCTATTCTCTAGATGAAGCAGGCATGGTACTGTCTTCTCTAGTTTCACCTTGGCATTAGAGAGATCATTCCCTTCAATGATTTCAGCCAAGGCGGCATACCTTTCCTCTACTAGCAACAACTCAAATACCTGAATGCGCAACTCTGCAGTATTTTCAGAACATGGCTGAATATCCCGTAGCTTCAGCTCGTTTTTCAGTAGTGCCTTGAACTTGAGCTTTTCTGTTGCGTTGGCTGAGTCGCAGTTAAAAGCAATGTGCCTATAATCACTTCTGTGATCTCTAATGGCACAGTCTCCATGCCGTATCCGTGAGGTGCGATACGGGTAGTTGCGTAAATGCCTGTACTCTTGGTACAGTGTCCCCTTCTCGTCCGCTAATTTGTTCATCAATTCCTCATCACTCATGGGTTGATGGTAGCACGGCCATTCCAGGCCTAATGCGGTGCAGTCTTCGCAGCGTTCGGCATTTGGCTTAATCAGGTCTTCCTTACGTATGTTGCAGCAATAGCAACCAAATGTCTTGCGTTTCATAGCACCACCTGTCAGTGTACATGTAACACCAATACATACAAACAAGGAGTGCAATAAAATGAAAGTCAGCCATCAATCCTGCAGAAAAGGGGAGCACACCAGCACACTTACCTCTCTTGACAGTTTTCTGAAGTGAGCACATGTCGGCCCCATGTGTTACAACTAGCCCCTCACCTAACTCTTGTTCCAGGTCATTCATGTCATCAAAGAAACTGGTGAGATGCTGATCGTAAAATGCAGCATTATCCTTCGCTATGTGTATGCGAAGGGGGAAGCATACATTACGAGACTGTACTTGTTTATACCCACTCTCACTGAACAACAGCTGCCCGGAACGAGGGTCAATAGCCCTCGCATCGCAAATTTTGACGCCGGCAGATATCTGGGTGAGCTGCCAAGACAGCTCTCCTCCATCTACTGTAGCTGCCAGTTGCACATTCTCCCCATTACTAACGTAGTCCCATAAGCCATATTTTTGCAACAACCACCTCACTGCAGGCTTCGTCTCAAATATGACAGCATTATCTGTTATATTATAAGGTAAGATGCTTCCAGCATACTGTTCCAGTTGCGCACTCAACCGTGACAGTGTTTGCCTATTTTTAAAAAGCCCCCTCATATACTTACAGTTTTCTGCCTCGTGAAATTCGATCCGTCGGATAACCTCGTAACCTCGGAAACTCACTGTCGCGACAAGGTCTAGCTCCCTCAAACAAACCCATGGCTTGAACATCTCTTGTATCTCCTTGTACCGGATATCACCGAAGTACTTCTTCAGTCTGGCAATATGATTTTCCTGCTCGGTAAGAAAAGATACCACTTCACTTGACAACTTCTTTGTTTTTGTAAGCGCTGTCATAAACCCACGAACAATGTCTTTATCAGCCACTTCTTTCTGTTGTAATTTTTTAATCACAGCAATTGCTGCCTTAGAGGGACTATCAGCAACTAAAGTCTCACACTGCTGTCGGGTAGTGCGTAGTTTACCTTGGAGGGTGTGATACTTATCTCGACACTGACGTAAGGAAGTTAATGCAACCTTTTCACGCCTTGACAGTTCTTCATTCTTCTGCTCAAGCTCTGACACCTCTTCCTTTAACAAGTTGCATTCCTGTTCAACATTTTTCACATGTTGGTTCACAACTTCCAGGTCACGTTGCAACAACAACAACGCCTCTTTTACGGACTCCAGCTCTTCCTTTGTAGCCGCAAGTTCTTCCTTGGTAACCACCAATTCAAACTTGGTACTTTCCAGTGCTTCCGCCAGACTATTTCCTCGGCATTGGCTTTCATGGAGACCACGAGACAAATCTTCATTCTTCGATTGGCTACACTTTAGTTCAGCATCCAACCGCTCCACATCACGTTCGCGAGCATCCACGGAGGATCGTAGCTCGCGATTAATTTCTTTATACTTAATTTTCTTCCTTGCACAGTGACCAACTACAATTGGAGATTCCCAAAATTGAGGTTCCACTCGATCCTGAATACGTTTCTTTGGCTTTGGAGATTCCGCGGTAACGCCAATAATTTTAGATTCCTTCCCAGGTGCTTTACATTGATAATCCCTCTTACCCATTTCATGCTGTGCCTTTTTCTTGTATGGAATAGCCAAATAGTTACGGCAATTACCACAAAGCTCTGCAAAGGCCAATTGATTAAGGAGATATGCATCATAACACGTTCGTTTGCGCAAATTAGCTCGGGTAGCTCGGGTTGTAGCAGCACTGGCTGTGTTCATGTTGTCAAATGCAGAATCACTACCACCAATTAGATAGCTTATTGTACAAACTAACCCACCAGAATAAATACTTTGAATTTACCTTTATATGCATTCCATAAATAAATTACTCGCCTACTATTAACTCTTAGTTATAGCTGGTTTTAGCCTATCATGTTTACACGTAAGACCCATAAAAACCCGAATTTTCAGATGACAAATTTTCGACAATTGTAACATGTTTCCGAACGGAAATTTCACGAGGAATTCGAATCTGCAGTCAATTGTCGAAAATAACACTGAGAAAGTTATGAAAATTACCATTTTCTAGTATAGGGAAATGAAATCTGTAGAACTTATTTCTCACAAATTTCAGGTCGAAACATATTGCATGTGTTCCCTATCTATGTACCGACACCAAAAATTTCTCTCACGGTTACAGACCAGCTGCGCAACCCTCCCACATCTGGAGAGAGCCCTACGTACAAACCCTCTACCTATCGTAACCTTCCTACATAATAGCATGTGCCCGCCCCGTACCCCGCCCTACTGAGTCGGCAGTTGAGCGCCGGCTGCCAGAGGTTTCTTTTCCGACCCCTCGGGTAATGTTCCGTAATGGAGACGAACGGCAAGCAGGCGGCACCTCTGTTTCGCTGTGTAGAGATTCGGCGCCGCGTATATCAGTACCAGAGGCCCCCCCTAGTGTCCTTGTGTGTGTGGCCTACATAGTCTTGCGGCTGAAAAAGTATAAAAATTAGCTCGGAGCTTATTTATTTCATTGCTCACGCTCAGCGGAAGCAATCGAACAAGGTAAATAATATTATCAAGATGATGTTACTTACATCAAGCATTATTATTAACGCCTCACTATATGTGTTGGACTCCTTCTCTTAATTTAATTTTTGATGTTGGCCGTTGTCATGAATGGAATTGAAAGTGGTTGAAGCTCATGATTCCAAGGGGAACGAGAACAAGACCTATCCTTGAAATCCCCTTAAAAGATGGTGTGTTGGTGTACTTAAATAATGTAAACAGTCCTGAAAAACCTCTTCATCCATGTTTTTTTACTATTCAGCAATCTGATTTCCGCATCCATGCAGTGTCGTGCCATGTTATGAGACCTGAACAAATTATTAAAAACTTTCGTGGGTCTCAAATTAATTTAAGAGGTGTCATTGTTGAGTTTTGGAGCTGCAAAGATGAGATAATGAAACCTTTACTGACGATCGATATCTATGTGCCACACAGTTGGACGTTGAGACAATTCCTGGATGAGATTGGAGAATCCGTAGATGATCTCCGAGTCATATCATTGATGTATGGTTTTGTTTTTAGAGGCATCAAATTTCCATTCAATACTATGAATTCGATACACGAAAGGTTCAAATAATACTAGCTTATTACTATGAATCTAAATATAATGTAATACACTTAAGTCATGCTAGCTTTAAGTTCATCACGGTTTCGCGTTCTGCCATTTCTCATAGGCTCTTCTTGATGGTTAATTGTATTAATGGCTCTTGTTCTTTTTTTGTCTCTTTCGTGTTTTCCTTGTTTTTTTGCTGGTGGTAATTCAGTCGCTCCTGCTCCTTTACGCTTGCGCGATGCATTTGATTGAACAATCAATTGCTTCTCTTGAACAGCAGGAAGGGATCTTCTGTGCTCAAATTTACAATGGAGTTGAGCTGCACGGTCTCGATCCCTGATGGCCAATGTTCTAGATTCTTCCCGAATTCCTATTTGGTGAGCTTGCTCCACAAAGTCTTCACTATAATCCCCTAACCCTTTAAATCTTGAGAGCTGAGGAAGAAAATGATCTTCAAATACATGAAATTTTGGGGTATTAGGTAACTTAAGCTCTCTCCACAATTTTATGGCATTGGAATGACTATGAATGGCTTTTTGTTCTAGCTCCGGTGTAAGTAAACCAGCAGGTGTTCGTGCAAGGGAAAAGATAGAATCAAAGATAAGAAATACATTACTAAACATTGCTGTAATTTCCGAAACTTCATTGTCAGAGCATCTTGCATTAGCGTTGACTTGCTCCAATATGTATTGGCATACAGAATCCATCACGACATCTGCATTGTTGAAAAATTTTACCAAAGCCTTTCCATTATATTTTCCTCCATGGTAGTATGGGCGATCTATGCCAAATTTCACGAAGCATTTTTCTTCGATTCGAGCCCAAATCGGGCGATTAAGTTTCCCAAAACGTTGCTCTAATTCTCTACTTGCTTTATCAAATTCTCGTTGAATTTTTTTCAACCCCTCAATCCTGTCACTATGTTGCTTCTTAGCTGACTGTAGTCCCTTAACCTCCGCAATAAGAAATTTGTTCCTCGCATTCATTTCATGACGTACTGTGGCATCCCTTATGATTAGCCGATTATCTTCATCTTTCTCTTTTAATTGCCGTTGAATGGTTTGTTTTTCGAGCATGTAATCAGTAAGACGTATCCCATCATTTTCAAGCCAGCGATTGAATTCCTCGACAGAATTTTCAACGTTGATTTCAGCGCTCAAAATATTGTTTCAAGCAACCACTTCTTCTGGCGTTAGTGTTTCTACTCTTTCTTCCACCCATTCAAAAATGGAATCCACTAATACATTTCCAATACCAATAACAAGATGAAGAACTGGAACTATGTAGTTGGAAATAGGAACAGAGTCAAACAATGGCTTTTCTGTGCAGCCTTTTAGGTTAGCAGGTGTTGATGAAAGTGTATTATTCTCAATGGAAGCTCGAATATCTTGCAGCTTTTGTATGGTCCACTCCTCACCAATGTCATGTCCCTCTATTGACCATTGCTACTTCGACAGCATGCACCAAGGACACCAAATTCCACCCATGTTCTCCTTTCCAAGTACAGTGGCATAAAAAGCTAAATCACCAGTTATAAATATATTAACTGGAAGAGCTATAAAGTTTAAATCATAAACTTCATTAACTAGAGGCGATTCATCATGAATAGATACAGTATGATTGCCTCTATCCAGCACCATAAACTTTCCAAACAATGCCTTGCAACCATCATTAGTTGCTATGCCAATAGTTCTCTCAAGCACTTCCCTTGTATCCTTAATGCAGTCAATATGTCCAATCTTGAGAGTGTGGGAAAAGGCAGGAATATTTCTGTTAGACTTATTACGGTAAATTACACGAATTACCATGCGGAACTTCCTTTGCCCATGATCTCCGCCAAGGACTACGTCAATTGCATCATATTGAGTGAAGAAGTTGCATGAACGCTGCTGAACCTTCTTCCAACTCCCTTAGCTTCCGCTCTGGCACTGTTAACCGTCGCCCAAAATGGTTAGAGAGATGCCTTAAAATTATTCGCTGCTGTCGTAAATTACAGTTTGCTTCTTCCCACATGGCAACTGCAGACTCAGCATCCATTTCTTTCCCTCTGAGCAATAAGCCCGCTCCTTCAGCTGCACTTACAAAGTCTTCGTTATGCAATTCTGAAATGGCTTTTAATAACCAAGCCATGCTGTCTTCTTTTGAAGTTGATATCGCTTCAAGTAAACGGTTTAGCCATCCATGTGATTTTAAGTTCCTTTTGAAGCGGTAAAATGATGAGCTTACAGGAACAGGCACTAATGTTACATTGGTATCATTGCCCTGAGAAAAAGAAAGAATTTTTTGTGGATCTCCTTCTACACTTTTGGACAACTTCAATATATCACGAAGTACTCCATGTAGCCAACTTTCTTCAAGAGGAATACAAAATCTTTTCAATACTGGGAAATTATTGGAAGATTTACCTTCCTGCAATTGTACTGTTTCTAAACCCATAGAGGTGGTAGAATCAATTACTATTTCTTGTAGCGCCCGTTTGCTCTTTTCACAAAAATACTTCTGCACTGATGACACAAAATTTACCGTAGCTTCAATGAGCTTCGAAGTATCGATTGCACCCCATACTTTTGCAAAATCCATTTCATTCTTCAAAATAGGAGCAAAAAAATTGTTCTTCAGCAGCATCTTAAAATTTTCGACATCAGGTGAATCCTCTTCTAAACCAGCATAAGCCCTATGATCTTTTGCTGATTCTTCCATGATGTCTTCGCTACTATATCGCTCATTGTCTCTTCCTAATTGCATAGTATCTAACGGCAATACTTGCGCCATTTTTTTCACAAACTTCATCCGATTTCGATGATTTCCTTTCCTAACTGCTGCTGGTACAGAAAGAGTGCCTCGATACTGCTCCACAGGGGTAAATCGCTTTCCATAGAACGGCTTGACATCAAAGGAGCCAATCCTTATCAAATATATCTGTTTTTTAAATTCTGCAATGTACGAAAATGATACCTCAAGATCGAAAAGGTTGAACTCACTTAAAAAGGAACCCCAACTGTATTTCTGTTGACCGGCACTCATAGTCAACACATGCGATATTTCCCCCCCCTGCATTTTTTTTTCCTTTATCAAGCCGCACTTAAGAAGAAGGGGAATATATCGGAGATTATAATCAAGTCCGAGAAAAGAGGAGAGACTACCTGGGCCATCAAATAATATTGGGTACCACCTTGCTGCAGAATCTGAAAAACTACTAAGATACTTCGCCAGAAGTGCCCGATAACATGATGGATTCTCAGCCATTTGCTCAATAAAATGGCATGAGCACTGATAAATATGTCAATAGGTCGCTGGTAAATTTGTTGAACAAATGACAAAGAGGCGACGAAATGATTCGGCGACACTATCAAAAACGTTGTTGTTATCACTAATTAAAGTTTAATGAACACGGTAGAAAAATCGTCTCGAGGAGCAGCAGCCACAGGCACGCCAGGCCGGTCTTTCTCCACGGCCCATCGTACGTGTCCATAGTGGTCAGTACTAGACATACGCGGCGCCGGGCCCAAACAAAGGTGCGGGTAGATAATACGTAGAGAGAAGCCAGAAACGTTCGTTCTGGTAAAGACTACATGCCTACCGTAGCTGTAGGTACGTTTGTACTTTACTTAGGTCTTACTTACCGGCAACGCTCATGCAGATTCGCTCCTAGCGTCCAACTGGCGGGCTTCACGCGTCACGCCATGCTACGTGCTACGCAACGCCCACCTAGCACAGAAGTCAATTCGCAAGGCGTAGGCACAGGCACCCGCAGCGATCACGCATGAGTCACATGAGCGAGCAGGCAGGCAGCGCCCCGGGCGGCCCGCCGCCAGATGGGGAGGAGGACGCACGTGGGGAAGCGGCAATCACAGAGTTGGCGGCACAGTACAAGGGGCACGTACACAAGCGTCACGTACCCTCTCGGGGTCAGCAGTCAGCAGGCGACGACGGCCCGGAGACGAGTTTCCGCCCTGCTGCTGCCACGTCGTACGTAATACGTAGGGGCTGCAGGCCCAGGTGCAAGTAGCAGAGCCTACGCCCTGCTGCTAAGAAAGTGCGCCGGACATGCTAATGGCGCATTTCAAACCGCCATTTTGCTCGGCCTGGTTTTGAAAATAAGCCTCCTTTCGCACCACGTGACAATCCACAAACAAAACAACTGACAATGTTTACTACAATTTACAGCAGGAAATTAGCCTATATGATTATCAATATGAAGCAGTACTACTAGCTAGTGGATTATTTTATTTAGAACCTACCATTGTACATTGATCAAGCAAAACTACCAAGAAATAATACTCATTTTTTTGATCCAGGCAAGATATCCCAT
>Ga0209990_10003842_pt1 | contig 10853 bp, 7 predicted proteins | sample NOAtaG_6_FD_187304 | JGI IMG/M metagenome (GOLD analysis project Ga0209990, IMG submission 187304) | Freshwater lake microbial communities from Lake Erie, under a cyanobacterial bloom - NOAA_Erie_Diel5S_2200h metaG (SPAdes) (version 2) | ecosystem: Environmental > Aquatic > Freshwater > Lake ...
TCTGTTGATGAAAAGGTCGGCAGACCCATCACTATATGCCGTATATAAAGGAAAGCTAATACGTATCTTGTCGATACCGGCATACTCCGTATGCCCTACAAACTGCCTGTGGTTCAGCAGTAATGAATCTAAACTCATGTGAATTGCACTTTTAATGCATATAGTGATGGTGTTACAAGGAAAAGTATCACCTGGTTAGATTTCTTTATGGATTCCATGGCATTCTGCCCATTAGCCAATTTCATTGTATTAGCGAACAGTTGGCAGCGGCGTCCACATACGAGCGGATTGAATCTGCGACAATTCTGCGGGACTTACCGCACTTGACGGATTTCAGGTCGCCACTATTGATGAGTTGATAGATACGTGTTCGCCCCATACTTAAGATATGTGTAGCTTCCTCTACCGTTACAAGCATTTTTTCCATTTATATTCCTTTGTGTAGTTACTGGATCTCCCCTCTTAATTAGTCGATCTATATTGCAAGTTCTCCAATGACTTTTGCAGTCTGGTTGAGTATGGCTGTATTAACATGTTGATAGATGTTTTGAGTTGTTCTTACGTCAGAATGCCCCAGGTAATGACTGACCACTTTGACCTCTATGCCACTTTGGAGAAGCACAGTGGCAAAGGTATGTCGTGCATCATGCAAACGCCTTTCCTTAATCCCTGCACTTCTAAGGAGTTGCTTCCACCTTGTTAGAGCTTTCCTGGGTTCGATTGGCTTACCTAGGCTATTGGTGAATACAAGGTCCTTGTCCCCCCAACTGCCTCGCTGTAGTCGATATTGAGTTTGTTCTCTGCGCCAGGCTTTCATGAGTGTGGTTGTCTCTTCGTCAAGAATGATCTCACGAGGCTCGGCATTTGCTTTCAATGTGCTTTTAAGAACTAAGCCATGACCAGTTTGTCGCTGCAGTTGATTACGGACAAATAAGCCTCCTGTATCCAAATTAAAGTCTTCCCAGCTGAGACCAAGAACTTCTCCCTGCCTGAGCCCTGTAGCTAGCGTTATTCGCCACATTAAATGCCACATCGTAAGTTCCTTCTGCGCGCACTGCATCAACTTTCGCCATTCAGCCATAGTTAGGGGAGATGCATAAAACTTCTTTTGCTTCGGAGTTTCAACAGAAAACATTGGATTAACAGATAATCTCTTCATTTTGGTTGCTCTAGCAAGGGCGGTCCTGAGCGTTGAGTGGACATGTAGTAGAGAGCTCTCAGATATACCGTGCTTGTTAAGAATGTTTATATACGCGCCCTCAATCATCTCAGCAGTCAGGTCACAGAGTTTCACTGCACCAATTTCGGGAATAATAAATTTCTTGATGTCGAGATTCACTCGTTCAATAGTTTTAAACTGCCAACTAGGGGTTTTTGCGCTTACCCAAAAGAGTAGGAATTCTCCGACCGTATCGGAGTCTTTCCTCGACTTCTCTAAGGTATTCGTGTCTCGTTTTGCCAAGGCATCGCGCAGTTTGAGCTCAACTTCGCGCCTAGTTTTGCCGCTTATGGTTCTTCTTTTACCACCTGCTGGATATTGCGCTCTATATCGCTTTTCAGATGCTACGAACCACACGGTTCCTTCACCGTTTATTCGTTTCTTTGCCATTTCTTGCTCCTTCACTGGTTAGGGATGTCCAGTGAGTACAACGGTCTCAAAGAAGGGGCTTGTTGTCTGGGTAAACGTGAAACGACTTAGACAATCATCGCTGGAAGCCCCATTTCAGTTGCATCCAACAATTGCATCCAAGCACCATTAAATTTCTGCGAAATCGTCAAATCTCAACCTTTTCCGCTTAATTTATGGAGCCGCCCATGAGAATCGAACTCATGACCTTCGCTTTACGAGAGCGACGCTCTACCGACTGAGCTAGGGCGGCGTTGGGTAAGAACTATTAAATTGGTGAGGAATTAATCCAAGCGTACAACGCCATTAGGCGTCGATAGATGAACTGCAACCAGACCGGTCTGGCCATCGTTTGTTGCAGGATCTACCCATTCAATTGCAACGCCATCAAAAGCTTTTGAGAGATCGGAGCCAAGCCACTCTTCAATGGTTTTCTCATCTCCCGCTATTTCAATCTTTACGATTTCAGCAACTGCTTTTCCATCAGTCGATGGGTGGTCGTTGCTTAACCATTGGATAAAGAATGGAAGTTGTGAATCATCTAATGTTCCAAGTACGCCAAGTTGCTTCCACTTTAATTCAGAACCATCAGGGCGCTTACGAGATCCATCAACAGCCTGACGTCCCAAACGATTTTCGACTGGCGTTAAGTCTTCAGTTGAGACTACCCATGTCAACCATCCGCCACCTTCATTTGCACGTTGTGAAACCACACGTCCAAATGGTGATGAGTCTGCAGCGGGATGTTCTAATGGACAAACGACTTCAAGATAGTGACCATTCTTTAGCGCTAGCGTGAAGTTGCGAGTTCCAAATCGTGGATGAATACCACCATCGGTAAAGGCCGACCCAATTCGAGATCCAATTCTTTGAACAACATCGACAAGTTGATCATGTGTTGCTGCATAAGAGATATGGTCTAAGCGCATGTGCGGATAATGCCGAAAGCTACTTCAAAGCGCAAAACAGAGCCTCAAGGGTTGCTAGCGGAGCGGAGTTACGCGAGAGATTAGCGCGGGCCGTGAGGATTGCATCAATCTGATCAATTGTTCGCTTGGGCTGGGTTGTTCGTGCGTAGTTCGCTATCTCCTCCTCGAGGTCGATGTTAAGAATCTCAGCTCCATTGCTCTGAAGAACCAATACATCGCGATAAAAAGTTGAAAGACCTAAAAGCGCACCATCGATGTTGTCGCGAATTGAACGTGTAGCGCTGGATTTCTGTTCTTTCTCCAAATCCTTTATCGCCTTCGCACCACCTGAAATCAATCCGCGCCCTGTACCTTGGAACGCATCCTGTAATTGTTTGAGTTCTGCAGCATCGCGATGAGAATTCTCTTTCTCCGCTTGGTCTTCAGCCAAATCCAAGAGTTTCTGGGCTGCTTTGAAACAACTCTCTATGTCTCTCAGGTTGAGGGGGAGGGCAAAGATTTCTTTTCTACGAGATTGAGCTTCGATGTTTGTCGCAATGAATCGAGCTCGACCAATATGACCTTGCGAAACTCGAGAAGCAAATCGGGCAGTTTTTTCATCTACTTGTGTTTGATTCAAAAGAAACTCTTCAACACTTGCTGTAGATGGTGTTCGAAGTTGTACATGGCGACAGCGTGAACGAATTGTGACTGGTACATCCGTAAGGGTGGGGGCACACAATAACCAGACAGTGTGTGATTCTGGCTCTTCGATTGTCTTAAGTAACGCATTTGCTGCTGTTTCGGTAAGTCGATCAGCATCTTCAATAACCACAATTCTCCAACCACCGACTGAAGGCGACCAAGATGAACGTGATATCAACTCACGGACTTCTTCAGCTTTGATTGACAAGCCTGTTGGATTAAAGCGCTCTACATCTACATGAGTTGACGACAAGACTGTGGTGCAATCAATACATTTCCCACAACCACTTTCCTTACACACGAGAGCTGCAGCGAAAGCAATCGCAGCGTTCGAACGACCAGATCCAGGTGGCCCAACAAAGAGCCACGAGTGGGTCATGGCTTGCGAGTCTTCGCCGCCCTTCGCAACCTTTACTGCGTTGGAGAGTTGATCAACAATGTGATCCTGTCCAATTAAGGAATCAAAGACGCTCATGACTTCTTCGATGTGAGCGCGGAAATGCGGGAAGTTATTTCCTGGTGAATCTCGATGATGGGTTTCTGGGCATCAATCACTAAGTAACGCTCTGGATCCATTGCAGCTAGCTGGAGATATTCCTGCCGGACTCGATTGTGGAATTCGATCGATTCACTCTCTAGTCGATCTGCGTTTTTGATTCTCGAGAGACCAATTTCAGCCGGTTGATCCAAGATGATAGTGAGGGTTGGGAAAAGTGATTCAGTAGCCCAACGATTTATCCGAGCGACTTCAGATGATGACAAGACTCGACCAGCTCCTTGATAGGCGATAGAGGAATCAAAGTAACGGTCAGTAATGACAACATCTCCACGTTCAAGCGCCGGACGAATTAATGAATAGACATGGTGGGCGCGATCGGCAGCATAGAGAAGCGCTTCAGAACGCGGTGAAATATCACCCGTATCGTTGTCAAGAAGAATCTTTCTTAAGTTCTTTCCTAGCTGAGTGCCACCCGGTTCGCGGCTTAAGACAACAGACTTTCCTTCATTCTCAAACCATTCTTTTAACAACTTAGATTGAGTTGACTTGCCAGAACCTTCGCCGCCTTCGAAGGAGATAAAGAGTCCTTCTGTTTTCGGTACGGTAATAGAACCAAGTTCACCTTTAAATGCATTGACGATGTCGCTCCAGAATGAAACACCCGGACGATCCTTCATTTGGTGATAAGAAAGAATCCCAACAAACATGGCGATGATTCCGCCACCCAGCATTGTGAATGCAGCGCCGTTATATGTGAGCTGGACTTGCCCAAAATTGAAGTCGTGCTCCCCGATTGCAGCGGCTGCAAGTGGGGCTACTGCGAGCACACCTACTAGTGAAATTCGAACCAAGGATTGGATAAAGGCGAACACCCGACCGCGTAATTCATCAGTAACTTCCATACCTAACATGGTGAATCCGGTGACCCATGAGACTCCTGAAAACGCTCCAAGAATCACCACCACAAATATTGCGAGCACGAGGTTTTGAAGAAGCGATAAGACAATAAGGAGAAACCCTGCACTGGTGAGCGCAGCGCCGAATAACCTCCGGCGAGAAAATTGAGAAAAAATCTTTGGCCCTAGAGCGATTCCTGTGGCTAAACCAGCAAAAACAGAGCCAAAAAGAACGCCGTACGCAGCATCACCACCGGCTAGATCTCCTACGAAAGTTCGAGCTAATCCAATCACAGCTCCAGCAGCAACAAATGCGCCAAGGAGTCCAACAATCAATCCACGAACGATTTTTGATGAGGATACAAATCTTCCGCCATCAAGTAGAGATCTGACTATGGAAGTTGAGACATCCGATTTCTTTAGGTGTTCCTTAGGAATCTCGAGATTATAAATAGTGAATGCGCTGAACAAGAAAGAGAGTGCATTTATATAAAGCGCCAAATCAACTGCGGAATTTTCACCCAAATTTAGTGCAGCGCTAATACCAGTAATGAATATTGAGAGCACAGAGAAGAGCGCTGCTGCTAATGGTGCGGTTCCGTAAGCTGCGAAGAGGCTAACTTGATTAGCATTCTCAAGTCGATTCTTTGGGACAAGATTGGGAACAGTCGCTTCTTTCGCAGGACTCCAGAACAGCGTTACACATTCAATCAAGACTGTCGCCATATAAAGCCAAAAATAGTTTCCAACTATCGGAATCGAAATGAAGAGAAGTGCACGAAGAATGTCTCCGATAACCATTACTTTCTTGCGATCAAACTTATCTGCCATCACGCCGGCAAGTGGTCCGAGAATTACCGATGGCAGCAAGCGAGCAATAAAGACTCCTGCAATAGCAAAGTTTGCGGTTGCGTAGTCACCACCCGCAAGTTGTTGTGCGAGTGCAGTCGTAGCAAGTAGTCCCAGCCAATCTCCAAAAGATGAGAATGCCATCGCATTCCAAAGTTTTCTAAAGGCAGGAATCGACATAACGCTCTCTCGAACACCCGCAGAAGGGGTTCGGGGATTAGGAATTGCGTTAGCCATGGTTAAAGCCTATTACTTAGCTTTTTTTGACTTACCGCTCGCTGATTTCTTTGCTTTACGCTTAGAACCCGCGTCTTTGATGGTCTTTTCGGTCAACGTGGGAGCAGATTTTTTAGTCTTGCCTTTACTTTTCAGACGACCGGGTTTTTTCACGATGCCTTCACTTTCGTTGGCGATTTCCCATGCTCGCCTACCCGCAAGAAGTTCTTGAGCCCGCTCAATAGTCATCGCTTCAACAGTATCGCCTCGACGCAGCGTCGCATTTGTCTCGCCATCGGTGACATACATGCCGAATCTGCCATCTTTGATAATAATCGATTTCTTCGTATCTGGATCGACACCAAGATCCTTCAGTGGTGGCTTTGCAACACCACGACGTCGCACTTTTGGTTGCTTATAAATCTCTACGGCTTCATTTAGGTCTATCGAGAAAAGTTGATCTTCTGATGTGAGTGTGCGCGAATCGGTTCCGCGTTTTAAGTAAGGTCCATAACGACCGTTTTGAACCGTAATTTCTTCGCCTGTTTCGCTATCAGTTCCAAGAACTCTCGGTAAAGACAAAAGTTTCAAAGCATCATCAATTGTGATCGTGTCTAGGGTCATCGTTGAAAGAAGTGATGCAGTTTTTGGAGTCGGCGCATCTTTCTTCTTTCGTGGTTTCTTTCCATCTTCGGTAGGAACCTCTGGAAACACTTCAGTGATGTAGGGTCCAAAGCGACCTGACTTTGCGATGACTTGCAATCCAGTCTTGGGATCTACGCCAAGTTCACGCTCTCCGGAAGGTGCTGCGAGTAGTTCAATGGCTTTTTGCAAAGTCAATTCATCTGGAGCTAATCCCTCAGGAATATTGGCGAACTTTCGATTCTCGCCTTGGCCTTGTTGGAGATACGCGCCATAACGTCCAACTCGAATCTCGATATCCTCACCCATCTTCATGGTGTTGATTTGTTGTGCATCAATTGCACCGAGATCTGCTGCTAGATCTTGTAGACCTGGTTGGTCATCGTGACCGTAGAAGAACTTGGTTAGCCAATTAAGTCGATCTTCTTCACCATTTGCGATTTTGTCTAAATCCTCTTCCATTGAAGCAGTGAATTCATAATCCACGAGCTTGGAAAAGTGCTGTTCAAGAAGGCCCGTGACTGAGAAAGCCAAGAAGGTCGGGACCAAAGCGCGACCTCGCTTTGCTACATAGCCACGATCTTGAATTGTTTGAATGATTGAAGCGAATGTAGAAGGCCGGCCAATGCCAAGCTCTTCAAGCTTCTTTACCAATGTGGGTTCGGTGTAGCGAGCTGGTGGCTTCGTTTCGTGGCCTTCACATGAATACTTCGGCACATTTATATCTTGGCCGATTTTCATTGTCGGAAGACGCTTATCGCTCTCCTCATCACTCTTATCATCAGTCACATCTTCATACGCGGCGAGGAATCCCGGAAATGTGACCACACTTCCGTTAGCACGGAAGACACATGCTTTTCCGTCTAAGGTCTTCACATCAAAATCAACACGAGCTTGCATCTTCTTGGCGTCAGACATTTGGGAGGCAACTGTGCGCTTCCAGATCAAGTCATACAGTGCGAGTTGATCGCGATTCAGTTCGGTAGCAAGTTCACCTGGTGTTTTGAACGTATCACCCGCAGGTCGAATAGCTTCGTGTGCTTCTTGAGCATTCTTGGTTTTACCTTCGTAAAAGCGTGGTGAATCAGGAACATGGTCTTTACCGTAAAGAGATTGTGCTGATTTACGAGCAGCGTTAATGGCAGTTTGAGAAAGATTTACTGAGTCCGTGCGCATATAGGTGATATATCCACCTTCGTACAAACTTTGTGCAATGCGCATAGTGAGTTGTGCGCCCCAGCCAAGACGAGAACCAGCATCTTGTTGCATAGTCGATGTAGTGAAAGGAGGTTTTGGACGTTCGGTACGTGGTGAATCTTCGATGGACTTCACAGTCAGTTTTTTGTTTTGGAGAGAGCTTGTGAGTTTCTCAGCTTCGATTTGATCAAGAAGGAGAATGTTTGAGGCGTTCTTTTCTTTGAGTGCACCATTTGAATCAAAGTCATTTGTTGTAGCCAGGCGTTTGTCATCGACTGAAATAAGGCGTGCTGAGAAGTTCTGATCAGTTTCTGCGCTGAGATCCCACCAAGAAGAGGCTACAAAAGCCATTCTTTCGCGCTCACGCTCGACGATAAGTCGAGTAGCTACAGATTGGACTCGGCCCGCCGAAATTCGCGGCATGACTTTTTTCCAAAGAACGGGAGAAAGTCGATATCCAAAGAGACGATCGAGTACGCGCCGAGTTTCTTGAGCATCTACGAGTCGTTCATCGATATCTCGAGTTTCATTAACGGCTTTGAGGATTGCTTCTTTGGTGATCTCGTTGAAGACCATGCGCTTTACTGGAACTTTAGGTTTGAGAATCTCCATCAAGTGCCATGCGATTGCTTCGCCTTCGCGGTCTTCATCGGTTGCAAGAATGAGCTCTTCAGATTCCTTGAGAAGTTCCTTGAGTTCCTGAACTTTTTGTTTTTTATCAGGATTGATTACATAAAGTGGTGCAAAACCATTTTCAATATCGACACCTTCGCGCGACCAGGCAAATTTCTTTACTTCTTTTGGGATATCGGCAGCGCGTTGGGGTAAATCACGAATGTGACCGATGGACGCCTCGACGATGTAATCATCGCCGAGGTAGCCACCAATCTTTCGAGCTTTAGCTGGAGATTCAACAATCACCAGCTTCTTGAGTTGTTTGGCCAAATGAATTAGCCAATCATTGTGGAGGCGCGTCGACTACGGACGAGCGCAGCGACAATGATCACGACTGCGATTGCAGCGATGATCTTGCTCGTTGACTCATTTCCTTCGAGCGAGAATTTCACGACAGCCGGAGTCACAAGTAGACCAACCAAGTTCATCACCTTGATGAGTGGGTTGATTGCAGGACCAGCGGTGTCTTTGAATGGATCGCCGACGGTGTCACCAATGACTGTTGCGGAGTGGGCATCAGAGCCCTTGCCGCCGTAATTTCCATCTTCGACGAATTTCTTCGCGTTATCCCATGCGCCACCAGAGTTGGCGAGGAATACCGCCATCAAAGTTCCAGTGCCGATTGAGCCCGCCAAATAAGCGCCAAGTGGGCCTACGCCAAGACCGAAGCCAACAGCGATTGGGGCCATCACAGCGAGAAGGCCTGGGGTTGCAAGTTCGCGGAGTGAATCGCGAGTACAGATATCAACAACGCGACCGTACTCAGGTTTTTCAGTTCCTTTCATGATTCCAGGATGTAGCTGGAATTGATTACGAACTTCCATCACGACTGCGCCAGCAGCGCGAGAAACCGCGTTGATTGCAAGACCCGAGAAGAGGAATACAACAGATGCGCCAATGATGAGACCAACAAGGTTACGTGGATCTGCAACATCAAGTACGCCCTGGAATTGAAGCGCTTGATCTCCAATTACTTTTCCAGCTTCAAGAACTGAATTCTTAATTGCATCGGTGAATGCACCGAAGAGAGCGGTCGCAGCAAGAACAGCAGTTGCGATTGCAATTCCCTTAGTGATTGCTTTAGTGGTATTACCAACAGCATCAAGTGAAGTAAGAATCTTTGCGCCTTCACCTTTAACATCGCCAGACATTTCAGCGATGCCTTGGGCGTTGTCAGAAATCGGACCGAATGTGTCCATTGCGACGATGACGCCGACGGTGGTCAGAAGTCCGCAACCGGCAAGAGCAACAGCAAAGAGTGAGAGAACGATGCTTCCGCCACCAAGGAGGAATGCACCAAATACACCAGCTGCAATGAGAAGTGCGGAGTACACCGCAGATTCAAAACCAACAGATACACCAGCAAGAATGACGGTAGCTGCACCAGTCTTGGAAGAAGCAGCAACATCGTTCACAGGTCGCTTGCCAACTTCAGTGAAGAAACCAGTCAACATTTGGATCGCTGCAGCGAGAAGGATTCCGATCACTACCGCACCAAATGCAAGAGTGCGCGGGTTGACAGTGATTTCTGCTTTGAAAGCTGGATCAAGGCCAGAAAGAGCCGAGAAAGTGCTTGGTAAATAGGTGTATGTAGCAAGTCCCACCAGGGCTGCAGAAATAACTGCAGACATGTAGAACGAGCGGTTAATCGCACTCATCGCACTCTTATCTGTGGAGCGGAGTCGAGTAAGGAAGATTCCAAGGATCGCCGTCAAGATTCCGATTGCAGGAACGATGAGTGGATAGACAAGACCCATATCGCCGAATCCAGCTTTGCCAAGAATGAGTGCAGCAACAAGAGTTACGGCATAAGACTCGAACAAGTCTGCGGCCATACCAGCGCAGTCACCAACGTTGTCACCAACGTTGTCGGCGATAGTCGCTGCGTTACGAGGATCGTCTTCTGGAATATTCTTTTCAACTTTACCAACAAGGTCAGCTCCGACGTCAGCAGCTTTAGTGAAGATACCGCCACCAACGCGCATGAACATTGCAAGCATCGCGGCTCCGAAACCGAAACCTTCAAGAACTGCAGGAGCGTTTGAACCATAAAGAACGACGACAAGAGATGCGCCGAAAAGACCAAGACCAACAGTCAACATACCTACAACGCCACCAGTACGGAATGCGATTTGGACTGCGTTGACTGCAGAACCTTGGCGAGCAGCTTCGGCAACGCGCACGTTTGCGCGGACTGCAAGCCACATTCCTTGGTAACCAACAATTGCAGAGAATGCTGCACCGACGATGAAGAAGATCGAACGACCGATCTTGACATCCATGTCGCCAGGAAGTGCAAAGAGAAGTACAAAGACAATGACAACAAAGTAAGAGAGAGTTTTAAATTGGCGAGCGAGATATGCGGCAGCTCCTTCTTGGACTGCAGCTGCAATCTCTTGCATCTTCGGTGTTCCGTCCGATGCTGCAAGCACCTGGGAGCGAAGCGCCCATGCGATTGCGAGAGCGACGAGTGATACGCCGAGAACGAGATATACGAGGTTGAGATTTGTACCCGTAACTTGCACGAGTGAGTTGGCCGCTGAAAGGGCTCTCATAGTTGCTCCGTTGAATTGCTCAGGTCAGCGCCACCTGTGTCGGCGCTGAGCACAATAGGCGCAAGTTTAGGCGCATAACCCCCC
>Ga0209990_10003845_pt1 | contig 10850 bp, 9 predicted proteins | sample NOAtaG_6_FD_187304 | JGI IMG/M metagenome (GOLD analysis project Ga0209990, IMG submission 187304) | Freshwater lake microbial communities from Lake Erie, under a cyanobacterial bloom - NOAA_Erie_Diel5S_2200h metaG (SPAdes) (version 2) | ecosystem: Environmental > Aquatic > Freshwater > Lake ...
GGATCTGATAAACCACTATCAATATTCAAAGTAAAAAATGGAGTAATAACTAATTTACAAGATAGTCAAACGGATAAAAATAAATCTTTATCGTATTTAGCACAGGGAGTGTCTTATAAAGTTGATATTCGTGTACAGATTAAAAACTCAGTTGTTTCTATAGATGCTTACATAAATAATTTTAAAGTAACAGCAGTTGATGCAACAAACATTGTTTCTCCAACAAGCAATATTGCTGTTTTTTCAAATTCTAATTCTACATTTTTTGACTACGTATACTCTATTCCACTTAGTGAAAAACAATACACAGATGGAGTAATAGCAAATCAATACTCTGGAAGATTTGGATCTACCACTTTAGACTTCTTATATGGAGATAAACTATCTAGCGGATTTGAGAATAGTGGTATATCTGGAGGAAAGATAGATGAATTTGGAACAGTTGCTAGAGAACTTTTAAAAGTAAACATTAAATATGATTCAAGGCCCGCTTTTCCAATTATAACCAGCCTTGGACTAAATCAATTTGTCGAACTGCTTGGGTATAGACTTAATTCTTTTGGAGCAGAGGTTTATGTTTTAAATAATGCTGGAACATTTATACCACTAGACGATTCTAGATTCGCTTCGTTTAGCGTTATTGGAAATACAATAGTTCAGTCTGGTCAAAATGAATACCTAGATAAAACAATAAATGAATTTACTGTTCCAGAACAGGTGACATTTGAATCAACCTGGATTCAAAGAGAGGCCGACGCAAAAAGTCTTTCGGATTGGATTAAACTTCAATGGTCAAAAAAGCAATCTGTTTGTGAATTAGAAATATTCTCAAACCCCTTGATTTCTGTAGGAGATATTGTTACAATTAACTATCCGTCCAACGGTTTAGACGGCACACAAAAGTTTATAGTTTCTAGTATTAATAATTCATTTGATGGGGGGCTAAGTACCAAAATAACGACTAGATCTATTTATAGTCTATAAATGGTATAATAAAAAAATGGCATCATCGGATAAGAAAAAGAAGTCAACAAGCAGCCAACCCAATACCGCTGCCCTAGTTACCGTAGTTGGATCAGAATTAGATTTTTATACGAACTCAAATTATTTAGCTTACGAGCTACCACAATTTGCAGCGGCACAAAGACAGGGCAAGCTTGGAAATGATGATATAGATGATGGGCTGTCTGAAGAAGAAGAGACCGAAGAAGAAGAAACAGAAGAAGAAGAAAAAGAAGAGGAAGAGGGCGAAGAGGGAGAAACCAAAGGTCGACCAAGTCTTTCAGATATTGAGATAGTTTCAAATGAAGTAGTCTTAGATGCAGCCAATATTCCTAGTGCAAAAATAGTTTTTAAGGTTAAAAATAGCAGTGGTGTAGAATTGAAAGCAATAAACGTAAGAGTGGAGAAGAAATGATAACTAAATTTGGCAAAAGGTTCTTAACAAGTTACCTGTCTGGTAATAATTCTTTTTCATTAAAAGAGTTGGCTTTGGGGATTGGATCGACTACTCCTAATGCAAAAGGAAATGACACAAGGCTAGACTTTGAGTTTTATAGGCTTCCAGTAGAATTAGCAAGCTTTGATATTTTACAAAATGGTGTCGATGGTGACGGTGATCCTGTATACGAATATTTTGTTACCTATAAATCAACAATACCGCAAGATGTATCTGGGGTAGTTTCTGAAATAGGACTATATCCTGGAGATAGACAGTCATTTAACAACTTTGATAGTAAATTTATTACATCTTTTACAAATGAGTTTAATTGGTTTAGCGGATCAGATAATCCTACATCCCAAGCAAATACGCAGGATTCTAACGGAGCCTACACATTTTTATCTAAGGTTAGCGATAGCATGATAAGGGTAGATGTTGCTTCTGGACAAACAAAAGAATATATTAACTCTTTAATATCTGATGATATATCTGGATATAGTATAAATGACACGATTGCTATTGCATATAAAAAAGCAGATAACAATGTATCTAATATTAGAGTAAAGTTTTATAGTTCTGATTTAGCGTATTACTATGTAGATTTTACTCCAGCGTCTGGAACAGGAGATAAGATACAAGAGCTATCTCTTAACAATCTTTTTTCAAATTATACTGCGGCTCCAAATTTGCCAGACCCATCTTCAATTATAAAGATTGGTGTTGCAACAACTGCAACTGGCGGTGAGACAACAGTTTACTTTGATGCTATTAGAATAAATGACGAAGACACATTTGATCCAGGATATGGATTAATTAGCAGATCTGTTCTATCAACACCATTGATTAAGAAACCTGGTAGACCAGTAGATATCGAATATAAATTACAGTTGGATTTTTAAATGGGAGCATTAGACGCAGCTAATTGGGAAAAGTACTACGGCAATGGTAACAACTATCCCGATGATTTAAATAAGGATAACAAGGTAAAAACTGGCCAAGATTACTTTACTATCCCTGTTGTAGATTTAAAAATTGGTCAACAATATTCTTTTAATTTTCAGTGGGTATATCCAAATGGAAAAGTTAGCCCATGGTCAGATGGTTTAACTTTAACAGCAGCTTCATATGTATCTCAATTAACAAAACCAGTAATTACAGTAACTCCAGCATCTTTAGGATATACAGTTTCTTATACAAAACAAACTGATAAGAACTTTGATAATGCAATTATTGAAGAAGCAGTGTCTACTTCAAATACTGCTCCTACAACTGGATACCAAGAGGTTGGAGTAACATCTTCAAACCCAATAACAATAACCGTTGGAGATGTTCTTAAGAGATGGGTTAGATTAAAGCTCACAGATAAAATTGCAGGAAATACTGCATACTCAGATCCAGTAGCTGTAACACCAGTAGATCCAGTAGCAGCAGCTCTAGATATTACTCCTCCAACAGCAGCGTCTGGAATTACTGCATCATGGTCTGGCAACAATATATTAATAACAGCAACAGTATCCGCTGATGCTAAAAAGTTTATTATCCGATTAACAAACGGAACAGACGAAGGATTCTTTACTAAGTTTCCAAGTGCGTCTGGAACATCACAATCAATTTTAATTACTCAGCAGGAGCTCTATGTTACATTTGGAGAATACTTTACATCGTTCACTGGCCTGTTTGTTTCCGCAGACTCATTAGATAATCGTGATTCAGGAGTTTCTTTCGTTGTACCTGAAAAAACAAATGTTTTGCTAGGAGTGGTTCCTACATTTACTTTAACTGGAATTACAAATGGCTATACTGCAACTTGGACTTTACCAGCTGGAGCTTCTTATGCAAAGGTTTACGAAAGTGGAACTTCTTGGGGTGCTGGAAACCCAACAGAATCTGATTTAGTTTTTAGCGGGGCAAGCCCAGCAATTATAAAGAAGACCGTATACACCCTAAGATATGTAAAGATTAGATACTTAACGGATGACGGATTTACATCGTCGTGGTCAGCAGAGCAATCTGTTACTCCAATTGATGCAATTGCTGCAGATGTAAATGCTCCAAATGCTCCATCAACAATATCAGCAACAGCAGGCACTGACAGCACTGGAACAATTGGATTTAATGGGGTAGTAAATATTTCGTGGTCTGCAGTATCAGATACTACTCTTCGTGGATACAGAATTAGATTTAGACCATACAAGGCTTCTGCGCCTTTTGAAAATTATTCTTATGTAGATTCACCAGGAACTGGAACAACATATAGGCTTTCAGGATTAGCTTTAGGAACTACCTATGAAGTCGGCATTGCCTCATACGATGAATTCAATAACACTTCATCCGCATACACTGCTCTTTCTCCAAATATTGCGGTAAGCGGAACCCCATTTATTGGCACAAATGTTTCAACTACAGGGTACTTTGAGGCAGGAGTGACTGGAACTGATACTGGAACATTTAAATTTGGATACGGAGTAGATACAGGCAAGCGTGGTCTTGTTTTAAACTCAAGTAATTATTGGTATATCGATTCTGCTCAGTCAGCATTGTTTAAGATTGGTGGCTCAACAAGTAACTATGTTTCATGGAACGGAACTAAGTTATCCGTAGACGGAGATCTTGGAGTTGCAGGCGGAACTACAATTGGTGGAAATATTGCAATGGGTGCATCAGGAGCATCTATTTATCAAGGAACATTAAATGGTTCTGGTAATTTAACTAGCGACGGCTTCTTGCTAAATAGCTCAGGCCTTGTAATTAAAAAGAACGCAATTCAGTTAAGGCTTGATACTTCAGATGGTGGAATATATGCAGAGTATGGACAAATTGCTGGTTGGACAATTGATGCGTCTAAATTTGAAAGAGGGTCTACTGGAACATATACTGGAATAAGTTCATCTGGAACGTATGCAATTTGGGCAGGATCTCCAGTATCTGCTGGAAACTCATCAGCTAAATTTTCTGTTACTCCAGCTGGAGCAGTAACGGCTTCAGATATAACAATTACTGGGGGATCTCTAACAGTAGGAGCCTCATCAATTGCAGCATCTACTGGTAAACTTATATCAACTGATGCAGAAATTACTGGAAAGATTACTGCAAGCACTGGAAAAATTGGCAATATAAATATTGATAGTGGTGGTCTTTATATATCAGATGCAGTTGTTCCGTCTCCACTATCTGGAAATAGAATTGTGTTTAGTGGTGGAGGAATTGCATCATATGCTAACGGAAGCACTACTCCAAAGTTTCAATTGGCATCAGACGGAACTGCAAAAATTGGAGGATGGACTGTTAATGAAAGTTCTATATCTTCAATCTCTGGTGGCATAACATTAGATGCTTCATCACAACATATTAGCTTTACAAATGGATTCCTAATAGACAATGATAATTCTACTACTTTTAATAGAGCTGGTGGAGTTCAAACCTCATCTACATATTATGGATCAGATACAAATACAGACGGATTTGTTGAGGACTCTTTTGTATCAGCTTCTCCAGATACAGCCGTAGCAAGCTCAATTAGAATTAGGCCTTCTTCTGGTTTTACAACCTCTTCTCCAGCATTATACATGTCAACATCTGGATACTCTACATTGCAGGCTGGCGGATCATACATTAGCTTAGGAAGCACAGGAGTTGTTATTAATACTAATACAACTGGTGGCATTGCACTAAAAGGATTTACAAGTGCTATTCATAGAATGTATAATCCCCTTAAAGAAGCTGGAGCAGTTTTACAAATTTTTAGTGATGGAAGAGTTACAGCTGGTAGAGCATTTTATAGATCTGGTGCATCGGAAAGCTCTATTACAAACATAAATCATAGTACCTGGCCTTCTGTTGGTCTTATAGGTGACGTTATATTTAGCACGGCGGATTAAGAATGGCAGGTAAGTCATATATAAAAATTGGTTCTACCAACTGGGATAGAATTAAAAAAATGTATGTTAAAACTGGTGGTCAGACTTGGACTGCTATAAGAAAGGCATATATTAAAACAAATACTGGATGGAAAAAAGTATTTGATACAGCTAGTAATAGGCCTTTTATTAGTGGCAATGATATTCCAAAAATTAGACTTAATACTTTTAGAACAGATAGCTCATATAACCCTACTGGAACAATAGATGATCCAGTAAATCCAGTAGTAGAAGCTCCTCCAGTTCAAAAGATGGGTCCTAATTATACTTCTCCATCCTATGGTTGGCCAAATGAAGCTATAGGAAGACATTTGTGGGGATATGATGGAAACTGGGTTTCTGGAAACGGAACCTCAATGACATTTGTTTATAGTTGGCTATATAACCTTTCTGGCAACCAAAATGATAATATTTTAGAAACTGGAGTAACTTCAAGCACTGGAAGAACAGATATGCTTACTAATACTTCCACTCATTTGGGGCAAAACGATGGAGATTACTTTGATAGAAACTTTCTCACTTTTAGAGTAACTGCTACAAATTCTGCAGGAAGTGCATCTTCTGAAAGTACTCAAGTATACATTGTAAGAGATACTCCAACTGGATCAATTACAATGACAGAAAAAGATATTGCTGCTCCAAATTCTACAATGTCTGCTACATTTTCATATAGCAACAGCTGGTATAACAAGGTAGACACATCAGAATCATATGTAGAATGGTTTGCAGTAGATAATTTAGGTGACACATTGACAACGTCTAATCGTGTTCAGATTGAAAATTTAAATACATTTACTGTTACAGGAACTACAACTAAATCTGGAACCACTTTCCATGTTCCCACATTAACAAATAAATATTATTATGTAAGACTTACTTTAAATAATTCAAACACTTTGCCAGCCAAATATAATGGATCTATTATCAATGTAGTTGGGTTTACCCCAAATGCTGCGGTTACTGCATCAGATAATAAAACTGTTAAAACTACTGCAGCAAACGGCCCATTTAATTTAACTAATGGAACTAAGACTGGTAGATACTATGACACAGCCTCATCTACATGGAGAAGATTTGTATCTGTAGATATTGGCCAGTCATCTTCTGCTGACAGGTATGAAGTTCAAATAGAGGGTCAATATGATGGATCTGCTGGATCTTATAACCTATCGTCTGCATCATGGGTTGTTTTACAAACTTTAAACGTTGCCCCCTACATTCTTGAGTCTAGCAGAATAGGTGGGACTTTAACAATGCCGTCGTATTCTGCATTAAACTATTTAAATTATAGATTTACTGCTAGGTCTAGAAATGGAACGTCTTTAAACGGTGCGGCATATAGCAATGGCGGAACCTCAACATCTTACCAGTATGTATCAGCAGCCTCTGTTGCCCCATCAGCACCATCTATATCTAATATAGCAACATCCACAGACTTCCAGGGCTCATTTGTTACATTTACAAATTACATGGCATCTACTGGAAGTAATGAAATTTCATACTATACATATAGCGTAGACAACGGATCAAATTTTCAGCAGCCAACTAGCGGATTTATAAATGCCAATGAAGGAAAGGTATATGTCACTGCTGGGTCAACAGTAAATTTAAGAATTAGAGCTACAAATTTAGATGGAGAAACAAGCGCATCAAGTAATCTATTAAGTATTACTGCAGCAGTTGTTCCAGGTGTACCAACATCAGTTGTTGTTAAAAGCTTTAGCTCTTTGCAGGGTACAATATTTTTGACTGCTGGAGCAAATACACAGTCCGTACAGGGTTATCTTGAGTACGACAGTTTTTCAACATTTGATTATATTGATGGTTACGTTAACGTGTCTGCAAATAGCGCTGGCAAAATTCAACTATCTGGTGCAAACTCTGCTACACGAAGTTATACTGCAGGAGTAAGGCCATTTAGTGGTCAGAATTTATCTGGAGGTTCTGGTGCTATAAGCACTATTACTACTAAAGTTCTTAATGGATCAGATAATATGCAGGTATCACTAGGAACAATCACACTTAGTGGAACTAGAACAATAAATCTTACATGGACTCTTTCTGCAGGTGCTCCAACCCACTATATAGCTAGGCTGTATCAATATAGTGGAGGTTCTGTAATATCAACAAAAACTATTACTGCTCCTACAACAAGCGTATCTTTTAATGAGTCTGATGGGGTTCAGTTTACAACACAATATTATATTGGCATTCAGCCTCAGTATCAATATACATCTTCTGTTACTTACGAAGATACAAACTATGTTTCTTCAAATATAACAACTAGCGCAAACCTTACGGCTCCTACTCCAACTGGAGTAACATATACTTCCGATGGAAACTTTAATATTTCATTTACTGGTGGTAGCGGACCATATTATCAACTATGGTGGGCAAGTACTACTGGAACTATTGCTGGGTCTTTGTTTGATCAGTATGATGCAGCATCTACTGCTAGTCCAATTAAAGAATTACCAATGGCTGCAAATGGATCAACATATTATTTCTGGACTAGATCATCTAATCAAAACTTAGGAAATACTACATCTGGAGGTACCGCTTCTTCTGGAACTTACAGCCCTTGGTCTAGCACAAATGTATCTATAACTGCAGCACAACCGTCTGGTGGATCAGCCTCTATAGCTGGAAGCTCTACTGTTGGAAGCACATTAACACTTTCAATTTCTGATGCGTCTGGAACTCCTTCACCAATTAGGGCATATATTATTTGGAGAAGAGCAGATGGCGGAGCTGGAGGAAATTCATTTACTGGAGGATCTATTATGCAGTATGGAGGCACTACATACACTATTGATTCTCCACTTGTTGCTTACTCATCAGTTGGATACGCTATTCGTGCAGAAGTAAACTGGGCAAATGGTGTGGGAACCGCACAGATTGTTAACACTAATTCTATTGTTGTTACTGCTGCAGCAGTTGCACCAAGCAATACAAGCGTACCAACTCTTAGTCCAACCTCAATTTCAGTTGGAACAGTATTAACTGCTGGAGTAGGATCATGGTCTGGCACAACACCAATTACTTATGATTTAAGAATTTACCGTGGAACCGCAAATGTTTCTACTGGAGAAACATTAGTTAGATCTGCTGGTAATGTTACATCCACTACGTATACAGTAACTCAGGCAGACTTTGATTCTGGTCAAAGATACTTTAGGACATATGTTAATGCAACAAATACGGCTGGATCATCTGGATTTGTTGCAGGTCAAGAGCGTGGACCAATTGCTACTCCAGTTAGCGCTCCAACAAATTCTAGCCAACCAACACTTTCTGCAACAAGTTTAAATGTTGGTGGAACACTAACAGCAGGAGTAGGATCTTGGACTGGCTCCCCTACAAGTTATGATCTTAGAATATACAGGGGAACCCAGTTTGTATCAAGCGGAGAAACTTTGGTAAAATCTGCTGGAAATGTTACAAGCACAACATACACAATGACTCAAGCAGACTATAATTCTGGGCAAAGGTACTTTAGAACATATGCTAGTGCTACTAACGCAGGCGGAACTTCCTCATTGACTGCTGGACAAGAAGTAGGACCATTAACTGTAGCTACAGTATCACCACCAGCACTTATTAGTATAAGTGGAAATAACTCTCTGGCACTTGGAGGAACTTTTACCTGGAGCTATTCAAATTCACCAACTGGCTACTCTATATTTGTTCAAGGTCCGACTGGAACAGTATTTACAACAAATAATGCCTATACCTATACTGGAACATCATTTAGGCCAGGATATGACGGAACTGGGTGGCAAGGTTCTGGAAACTATACAATATATGTTTCTGCTACAAATTCTGGTGGAAGTAGTGTTGTTTCAAGCCAAACAACATTTATGAATTAGGATGATTATGATTAATAATGAAGAAAAGTTATATTTAATTAACTTAAAATTAGATTTTTGGAAGGAACTCCTTCTGAAAAGCAATCAGGCTATACCAGTATTAAATGATCTAGGAAATCAGCTTAAAGTAGACAGCAACCTACAAGATATAAGCAGATATACGGAAATAATAGCCTTATTAGAAGCAGAAAAAGAAACCTTGACTAATCAGGGCTAAATGATATAATATGAAAGGAGGGTTAAAATGTCACTATTAACAAATGCAGACAAGCTCAGTGTAGTAAATCAGCATATTAAAAGCTTAGACTTTCAGATCTATAATTCAGAACTAGATCTAATCGTAGCAAATGCTGAATCACCTGTTAATTCAGAAACTGTTTCTGGAATTAACGCAAGATTAACTGCTTTAAATGCAAAACGTTCAGTTCTCGAAACAGAGGCTGCACAATTTGAGGCAGAAGAATAGGAATATAAATGGCAGAAAAAGCGGAACTAATTATTACCGCCCTACAACAGCGCATCGGAGAGATTGTATCTAATTATGAAACTCAAATTGCAATACTTAGGGCAGAAATTACTAAGCTTGTTGAAGAAAAGGACGCAAAGGTTGAAGCTATTCAAGCATACGAAGAGCACCTTGACGATCTCACAGCCAACTAATTTTCCTTCAGGTATCGCTGTTAAAACAGATAAAGATACATATTGGATTAAAGACGGTAAAAGATATAGGTTGATTTCAGATAGGGCCGCCCAGTCTTGGTGCTTTACTACGGTATTGGCAACTGAGGCGGCATTATCAGGTATTAAGCTTGTAGGTAAGCTAGGCTTTAGAGACGGCACCTTGATCAAGAATGTCGCAGATGGTAAAATGTATCTAGTATCACAGAATAAACTAAGACACATTGTAGACCCAGATTCGTTTAATCGATATGGCCTCAATAGGTCAAAAATGATCGAGGTATCTGAAAAAGAAATCTTGGCACATGATTTAGGAGAAAATATATAATGAGCGATACTTTTAATGATGGCGATCCAATTGATGCTACGCTGCTGCAAAAATTAAAAACAGATGTGGCAAGGGCTACAGCATTAGCTGGAGCAAAGGTAAGTGCTGGATCAAACATTAGTGTCGGAGATCTCGCAAATAAAACTCCTGCAGAAATTAAAATTCCCATATTTTTTGGAGGTAAAAGCGATAAACAAACTGTAGTTTCTGGAAAAAAATCAACATTTACACTTAATTATAAAGGTGCTGGATTTTCAGGTAAGCCTTCCGCAATAACCCTAACGGCTATATCTAAAGACGGATTAGCAGAAATATTGTCTCCTTCTATCATAAGCGGTACTGTTACACAAGATAGTGCAAAAGCCCAGATATGGGGAGCAGGAAAAACTAAAGATATAACATTATTTTTTATAGCAGTTCAATAACTAGCCTATTGACAGCCTAGTTTAATATGCTACAATTTGTTTAATATCTAAGTCACGACTCCGTGACTTTTTTTACGCAGGGAAGTTAAATGACAAACGATTTAAAATGGATGTTGTCATCCGATCAGCAATTCCCTTATCAAGATGATAAGATGATTGCGCTATGGTTTAAGGTTATGAAATGGTTTAAGC
>Ga0209990_10003865_pt1 | contig 10820 bp, 8 predicted proteins | sample NOAtaG_6_FD_187304 | JGI IMG/M metagenome (GOLD analysis project Ga0209990, IMG submission 187304) | Freshwater lake microbial communities from Lake Erie, under a cyanobacterial bloom - NOAA_Erie_Diel5S_2200h metaG (SPAdes) (version 2) | ecosystem: Environmental > Aquatic > Freshwater > Lake ...
ACAGGGTAGCGAGGATTCTTAATGCGGAGGATTTATTTATATCGTAATCAGGCGATAATGCATAGGATTTTTTTATAGCCCAGATTGCTGAATCCAGGTTATTGTTCATTCCGAGAGAAACACCCCATTTCAAGTATAGTGATGACTTGGTTGAATCCGATATATCCGGATTGTTGGCGACAAGTTTCTGCAGGCGGAGTTTCGCCTCAAGAGGATTTTGATACAATATGGCTTCAATGGAGTTGATCTCTTTGATAACCCGGCTTTCATTCGTTTGACCAATAGCCTCTGTCAGATACAAAAATCCAAGTAAAAAGGATAAAGGAATAAATAATATTTTAACACGCGTTTTTTTTAAAATGTGCATAGTGTGCATAGTGTTTTCTTTGTGTGTATCATTCTTTAGCACAGAAAAAATCAACTAAAGCGTATTGGTTTAATTTTTTCTTGCAATAATACGTGCAATTTTTTGAAAAGCGTCTGATAAACAAAGTTTCAAGGTGCTACAAAAGTGCTACAAGGGTACAAAATACACGCATAGATAACTGTATATCAATTAATTGATTTTTTTGATATTTTCTAACAAGATGTATTTCAGAATTTTTAACTTAACTTGCACTATATTAAGTGTAAATAGCCAGAATTTGGGGTAAAACTTCCCGAAGGATTAAAAACCAAATAATTTCTATGTTTTTTTTGTTTTATCTTATTATTTGTTTGTTGATTGGTCTTCTTGGAAGAAACAGAAAGTTAGGATTTTTCCTCACTTTTTTCCTGGCCATATTTTTTTCGCCCATAATTATTGCAATCTTTTTACTGGTAACTAAAGAAAGAACGTCTTAATACCATAGGTTTTATTCTATAATGAGCTCCAGAATGGATTCGGTATGCTCCAAAATAAAGAAGTGCCCGCCATTGAAAATCTTCAGATTAAACTTGGCGGTAGTCTCTTTTTCCCAGGCAGAGGCCTCATCCGGGGTTGTTTCTTCTGTATCTCCTAAAAGGGCGTGAATTGGAACATCAAGTGGATCTTTTTGTGTATATGTAAAATTTTCAATAGCCTGAAAATCTGCTCTTAATATGGGTTCAAAGAAAGAAAAAAACTCATCGTCGTTCAGTATCTCTTGCGGAATACCCCCTAATTTCTGTAAGGCATATTTGAATTCAGGTTTGGGCAGATTATATCTTTTGTTCATGCTGACAACAGCAGGAGCCCCCCTGCCTGAAACGACAAGCTTTAATGGCTTAAGGTTGTATTGAGCTATCAACAGATGTACCGTATCGAAGGCCAACTGTGCCCCCATACTATGGCCATAGAAAATGAAAGGTTCTTTGATTTCGTCTTTTATTTGATGAAAAATATCGTTCAGTACTTCTGTATAAGAATATAACAATGGCTCGTTCATTCGATTTCCTCTGCCCGGCAGTTCAAGATATCTAATCGTATGCGACTGTTCTAGACTTTTAAATAGCGGTTTGTAGGAGTAGTAACTTGCACCGGCAAAAGGGAAGCACCAAATAGTTGGCAACATAATGGAATAATTTTGGTGATATCAAAAAAATAATTTAATGTAATATAAGCTTTTTAATATGATTTTTTGCTTTTCTAAATTTTGCTAATAACTGGTTTAGTTAAGATATCTTTTGTGGTGTGCCCGGCAGGAAATATGCTTCGGTATTACAAGATATTTTGGCATAAAATTTTAGTAAAGTATTATATTTTGGAATGAAAAAAATAGGTTAGATCGATCAATTTTGGTATATTTGAACTAAATAAATTTCACAAAAATGGCAAAACAAGAAATTCAAACCGTAAATCTGGAGGCCCCTACCGAGGAGGCCAAAAAGCTGGTCAACCGCTATATGTGGTATAGCGGAGGCATAGGGCTGATTCCTGTGCCGATGGTTGATTTCGTGGGCGTGACCGCCCTGCAGATTAAACTGGTAAATGACCTGGCAGTCATGTACAATCTGCCTTTCAATAAGGAGATTGCAAGATCCATTATCGCGACTTTGCTTGCAGGCGCGACCACAGGTGCCCTGGCATCGGGAACAGCTCAATTTCTGCGGTCTGTTCCAGTTATAGGGGGCATTCTCGGCTTTACGACCATTGGTGCGTATGCCATGGCTACCACCTATGCTATCGGCCATGTCTTTATCCAGCATTTCGAAGCTGGCGGTACGTTGCTTACCTTTAAGCCCGAAACGATGAAAGCTTATTTTGATGAGCTTTACACCAGTGGCAGGGAGGTAGCTAACAGCATGATGAAGGGTAAGAAGGTCGGTGCTCCTACCGTGTCATAGACATAATTTTCTCCCTCCAAATTGTAAACAAAAAACGACTGCTCAATGCCTGCTCTTCTGGTTTTTATCAATATATTCTTTGCGATTTTGGTGGGGCTATATGCAAAAAAAACCCTCCTGGGATTTCTGGGAGGGTTTTTATTGAGTCTTTTCCTGACACCGCTGGTAATGGCTATTTTCCTTCAGCTTTTCAAAGTGGTGAAAAAGTATGATTAATGACTTACCATTTTCCATGTTACTTTAGCATTTTCTAGATCATGGCAAAGGTTTGTTGCCACATCGTCCGCCAGATGCAATGCATACCAGTTGAATTTTCTATTCTCGTAAAAAAACAGGTGTGACTGGGTGTTGATTTCGAGGGCATCGTATAAAAATCCTTTTCCTATCGCTTTTAAGGCACTTTCTTTTTTAGTCCACGCATGATAAAATCTGCTCAATGCATTTTCTTGTAAGATGTAAGCGGTCTCTTCTTCAGTGAATGGTGCCAAAAAATCAGGAAGATAGCGCGGAACACATACTTCCAGATCAATACCAATGGACACATCACCAATCCCGGCTGCCATTACCACCCAGTCTTCCGAATGACTGATGGAAAAAGCGGTTTGCGCCAGCCTGGGTCTTTTGAATGCATCGAGTGTTATATGCCGCAGGCTTTCGGATGCCCTGGATTCTTTTAAGTATTGATCCAATAGATACCTGCCTCCCAAAAACCTCCGGCGATCATCGTTTTTTGCGAATGAAGCAGCCCTTTGGCGGTCGCCGGCATTCAATTCAGGCAAGATATGGAGGAAATGGTCAGGTGGACAAGGTTTTAAATTCAGGCAATAGACCTCAATGGATTCCCGATTTTTCATTGACCTGCAGATTTGCGTCCCGTGAATTCAAGGGCAATCTCGTATAAGGGATCAACGATGTTCAGCTCGGTTCTGTCCCACGTTTTGAGCAAGTGCATCTCTGTGCAGCCACCAAACATCTGCCTGCACTGATATTTATACAGCATTTTCGAAAGCTGGTTTTGTACATGGGCATAATCATGCCTCGTCTTCAGGTGGTCATAGATAAGCTGGTGAACTACCTTGAGATCCTCACTGCTGAGTGTAACTAAATTAGGATAACGGGCTAAAGGGAAAATTTCACTCTTATACACACCTTCCGATGCAATGAAAAGGGTTTTTTCATTTAATTGGCTCAATAGCTTATCCGAATAGGAGATCAGGTTGATCAGTTTCCGCTGGATGAGCTCCGGAAGTTTGGGTACAACGACGTGTGCTGTGAAACAACAGATCAGCAAGCGGTCCACGCTGGGTTCCAAAAGTTCAAGCAAGGAGCGGATCCTTGCCTCCATCTGAACTGTGGAAGATGCTTTCAGACAAGTGCTCCTGTCAGGTATATCAGGCTCAGAAAATAATCTTATTCTCGGCATATTAAACTCATCCTCCTCATCGCATAGCTGGTAAATTGTCCTGACGAATTGAGCAGAAGTTACCGGACCCATGCCCCCCAAAATACCAAGCATCGTATCTTTGTAGTGGAACTTATCAAGCATTTATTCAAGGCTTTGTTGCTGTGATCACTGCATATTCGTCCAGTCCCATGAACCAACCTCTTCCACTCCACCACTCCTCAATACGTACGTTATCCGTTGCAAGATCAACCCGCACTTCCTCCTTTGGTATGCCGGCTGCCTGTTTTTTAAAATAAGAGGCCATGCCTGTAAATACCTGGTCTGTAATCCGTTCAATTTGAACATTCCTGAAACCGATTTCCTCCAAATCCCGGATATACGTTTTTTCATCTATCATATTCCTGTAGGGTATGCTCATGGCTTTCAATACGAACCAAAAGTAGAAATCCCTATGCCGCTCTTTTCCCGGAAAGCAATCCGTCAGGCCTAATTTACCTCCTGGTTGGAGGACGCGGAAAGCTTCTTTCAGAAAATCTTTTCTGGTTTCAAAATGAAAGGCACACTCCAGGGCGCTGATTTTTGTAAAGCTTTCATTCAGGTAGGGAATCTGTGTCGCATCTCCAAGATTTAAATCAATAGACTCCTGCAATCCATGCAGCGCAACCCGCATTTTTGCTACCTTTACGTGTAAGGGCGTAATATTTATCCCTTTAATCGTGGCCACATGGAATTTCTTTTTCCAAAGAATATCCTGTTCCCCAAAACCGAAGCCAACGTCCAGCAAATGGTCGGAGGCGTTGAGCTCGAGATGTTCGCCTAATTTTGTGGCCAATGCTTCACATGCACTATCGTAGGTGGAAGCATGCTTCCAATATCCGAAATTGAGCCACAAAGGAGTATCCAGGTCTTTGTATTTGGGATGGTCTTCTTCTCCCATGTTCGTATAAAGCGCGTGTGGCTTTTTTGCAAACATTGTCGAAAACGCCTTTTTCGGATTTTTCCATATTAGATTTCTTATCGCCTTGCGGTTTGCTTTTATGGCATCGTTGAACGTCTTATCCATTTGAAAACAGATTATTGTTGATAAAAAGCAGGTTACCTACTGTGTCTGACAGCCTGTCGTGGCGAACAAGGGTGTGGTTGTGCGCCTCCAGAAATCCGATCAGCTCTGCGGTAGTTGGAATCCCTTCATAACGCTCGTCATAATTGGCTTCGCAAAAGATAAAATCCAATTTGCCTATCAAATTTGCAGCGCCCTTGAACACCGCAAGTTCGTCTCCCTGCACATTGACCCGCATTCCATTGAATTCGATCCCGGCATACTTTTCTTCAATGATTTTATCCAATGGCCTTACCTGTATGGCCTGCTCCATGGTCACTTCCGACAGATTGATTCCATTGACCTGCACTTCGGTCAAGGGGCGGTGGGTAGAGGAAAGTCCACTCTCCCTGGTCACGTAAAGCGTTGATGTTCCTTCTTTTTCTCCGGCGGCGCAGGGTTCAATAAAGATCTGAACGAATGGTTCTCCGCCAAAGACCTCCACGCATGAAAGCGCCAGATCGTTGTATATTCGGCTGATTGCCTGCAATTTATCAACGGCTGGTTCCAGAGGCTCTATGACCAGGACCCTTTCAAAACCCAGCAATGCATAGGGCAGGATTTCATGCCCGAGGTGTCCGCCGACATGGACCATTCCCCTGGGCTTGATATTGTATTTTTTTAAAAAGGCTTGGATTAAGAAAAAATACAATCCGTTGGGGATGATTTCAAAAGCTGGCAGATGATCGTTTACTTTTGATTTATGAAAAAGAGGCAGGTTCGCTTTTAGCCAGTTGGAAAGATCGCGCTCTTCAAGTTGATACATAAGATTCCCTTATTTATACATCGTGAGTAAAACTGTCCTGTCACCTTTATAAGGCATCCTGCCGTGCATCACCTTCATATTATCCAGATATACAAGGTCACCTGCCTGCCATTGCACCGGTATCATGATTTGGTCCGTAATTGACCGTATCACTGAGATGTGCGCGGGGTCAATTTCCGAATGATCTCCAAAAGTGACATGCTGGGGTCTGCTGGAGGCATCATCGCCGTAAAGATCCAGGATGGCTTCCTGTACTTCCGGCTCGAAGTTGCAGATATGGAACTGGTCGGCCTGGTTGAACCACAATCTTTCATTGGAAATGGGGTGGTTCCGGATAGCAGGGCGATATTGCCTGATTGTAAGGCTTTCATCTTCATTCCAGGTAAATTCGCTATGCGTTCTTTTGCAAAATGCCTCTACCTCGGCCTTTTCCTCCGTTTCAAAGGTTTTTTGCCAGGAGGGACCCAGGCCAAACCCCGCGTGCAGGTTTCTGATGTAGCACAGACCTTTTTCGGAGAACTCCTCCACTATTTCCCCTGGCAACAAAGACAGCAGCGCGGCATTGTCACATAAAGGCGTTTCTCCACCTTCAATGGCTGGCTGCACGCAGCAAAACAGCATGCGGTCGGGCCACAGGTTGGAATAGGATAGCTCGCTGTGAAGGGATATGAAGTGATCCGCAGGGAATTCAGTTGACGTGTAGGTATTGCCCGTCAGCTTTGTTCTCGGCGAGTTGCCATCGGCATACGGCATAGCTTCCTCCCTTATAGCATCGGCTACAGTCTTGAAATCTTCTTTTGTATGTATGGCAAAACCTCTGAAAAGGATGGCCCCGGAATGGGCCAGGTCTTTCCGGATGTCATCCAAATTGCCATTGATGAAATTGATTAAATCGCCTACCTGGCTCCCTGTGGATAGCTCGGAAGGGCTGATAATCAGCGGATTTCTATCCGCAGGGTCTTTTTTGTTTCTCAATGTTTCAATCATTTTTCTTTCTATTTTCTGCCAATTCCAGAACTTTATGGATAATCACTGCATTATCTTTAACATGGGGTTCATCTACCATTTTGCTATGTACGCCAGCGGAAAGGATTTCGGTTACGCCTGTTTCCGTCCATTCACTCCAGTTCTCCTTCCGTTCATAATTGTTTTCAGCCTTCATCAGGTAAATGGGGGCCTTGATCAAAAGATCACCTTCCTGTTCCATGTGAAATAGAAAATCATAATACTGTTTCACTTGCCTGGAGCACACTTCCTTGAAAAATTCCATGTCAATGAAGTGGCTCTTGAACTCCTCAAACTTGGCCTCTACGTAGATGTCCATTTCTTTGGTTATGAATTCCAGCGAATGCTTTTTACCCTCTTTACCTCCTCTGAAAGCATCGATAATAATCACACTTCCCACTTCCCTGCCCGCCTTTTCCATGGCTTTGGCTACATGAAACGCCATGAATCCCCCGGCGGAGTGCCCGGCAATATGGATCTTTCCGTCTGGCTGAATCTCCTGAATCATCCGGACATAATTCTGCATGGTGTCATTATTGTCCACATAATTAAAGGAATAGACGGTGATACCGGGAAGAAGATCTGCAAGATGGCCATAAGCCAGTGCAGAACCCAAAACGGGAGGGAACAGAATGATATTTGTCTTACCAGCAGGATCTCCCAGTTTGAGATAAGGGTGCTCCTTGTACTGGATATTCATGAACCTGGCCAGATCAATATAATCTGCAATCTTTTTGACCGTTGGATGTTTATACAGATACACCAGGGGTACCCCCACTCTTTGCCTTGAGTGCAGCAGCGACATCAGGCTCATCGCCTTTAGGGAATGGCCGCCAGATTCAAAGAAATTCTGTTCCAGACTAACGCGATCTAAATCCAGGATTTCGCGAAATGCCTGAGCTACTACTTTTTCCGTATGGCTCCATCCTTCTTCGTCAACGGAATGCGCTTCGGATTCCAAAGAAATCACCGCGGTTAATTTACTGCTGTCCAGCTTTCCATTGCTGGTCAAGGGGATCTTATCCAGGTGGATGAACCTGGCAGGGACCATGTATGCCGGTAAATTAGCCTTGAGAAACTTTGCCAGTGTTTCGGGTTGTTCTGCTCCGCCCGTGTAATACATCGCCAAATACGCATCCCCTGCAGCATCCTTCATATCTACCACGACAGCTTCTTTGATGGAGGGATACTGGAGCATGGCCGCCTCTATTTCTGCTGTTTCAATTCTGTATCCCCGGATTTTAAGTTGGTTATCCTTCCTCGCAAGGAAGATCAGATCGCCTTTCGGACTTACTTTGCCATAATCGCCGGATAAATAAACGCGTTCAGTTTCGTTCCCGTCCAGGGGTATGAACCGTTCACTGGTCAATGCTTCGCGATTGTAGTAGCCCAAACCAACTCCGCAACCTCCAATTTTAATTTCAGCAGGCACATTAAACGGCACAAGGTTGCCGTACTTGTCTTCCAGAATGATGCGTATATCCGGGAGGGGATGTCCCAGATTAGATACGGACGGTTCATTCAGGATCTCTTCCTGTTTTAACTGGTGATAGGTAACGTGTACTGTCGTCTCCGTTGGACCATACATGTTGATCAGCTTTACCTCAGGGAATACCATTACCCATTCTTTTAATTTTCCCGGTATGATCTTTTCGCCCCCAAAAATGATGTAGCGCAAATGTTCCGAGAGACTAAGGACATCGTTTTGACGGAGAACAAAGGAGGAAAACTGATAAAATACTTGTGGTGTCTGACCCAGAACGGTAATCCTTTGCTCCTTGATCAGGGCATAGAATGCACTGACATCCCTGACTTCAGCAGCCGAGGGCACCACCAGGGTTGAACCATAGAGCAGTGCGCCGTAAATTTCAAGGACAGAAAAGTCGAAATGATACCCATGGGACTGCATCCAAACCTCCTGTGCATGGAACGGAAACGAATGATTCTCATTAAAAAACAGGCGCACCAGGTTGCGTTGCGAAACAATGCACCCTTTAGGCTGGCCTGTTGAACCTGAGGTGTAGATAATATAAGCCGGATCATCCAGCACGACATGCCCTTCCGGAACGGAAGTCCCCGGAGAATGGGAAATGGAAGAGCGGTCGTACCAATTTGAACCAGATGGAACCTGCGTGACGGCTTTATCTATGGTAAACACCACATCAAAACGGTACTTTGTCAGTTCATTTTCAATAGTACCTATCTTACGACTTGGTTCCGATAACGTTTTAAAGGGGAAATGCTTTTTCAGATCTTCAAAGAAAGACCTTGTAAGAAAGAGCTCCTGTGACCAGTCCAGTTTCACCTTATCCTGTGGATTCAACCGGGCATGATGCTTTAAATCGTTGATCAAATCCTCTTTCATTTCGAGATCCTGCAGATCACCGAAAAGGATAGTCGCTTTTTCACTTAAAAAAGGTATAAGATCAGTGACTACTTTTCTGAAATAATTATAGCCGCTAAAGCATTGGACCACACTGTTGAAGATGACGACATCGTATTCACCCTCAAGGTGTTTGACCACATCGTGTGCAGCTGCATGTATCAATTTGACATTGCTGATATTTTTTTGCTTTATCTGTTTTGCCGCAACTTCGAGAATTTCAGCGGACAGATCGGTTCCTACATACGTATGTACTTTGGGTGCAATCAAGGCCATCGTCAAGCCGGATGCGCAACCTATTTCAAGCACTCTGGCGGCAGGGTGCAGTATTGGTTCCAACTTCTTAAAGGCGTTTTCCGCGTATTCCTGCATCTCTGCTCTGGAAATGGGCAGTCCGTTGTAACTGGAAAACCAGGCGCCAGCCGTGATCTCATCGTTGGATGATGTGCCTACAAAATCCCACAATTCTTCAGACATGATATCCCGGGGCTTTTCAATCTCCGCCAGGATATTGTCGCTGTCCATACAAATGACATACTGCAGCTTACTGCACTCCCAGTAGAGTTGTCCCGCCTCTCTCAGAAAATCCTTTGAGAAAATAAGCACCTCTATCTGAGCATCTTCAGCAATATATTTCTGGCGGTTGTATGGCAAACCGGGAGATATCGGGACATAACAGTGGCCCGCTGCGAGACAAGACAACATGGAACCAATTGCATCTCCACCTTCATACATTAACAGACCAACTCTGGTCTTTTGACCCCCGGTTAGCTTGTACAAGAACGCTGACAGCTGTTCTACCCTGTCGTTCAGCTCACCGAAAGTCGTGTGTTTGATACTTGTGTAGATGGCTGTCTTTCCCGGATCTTTTGCAGCCGCTTCCCTGAAGAGTGCGGGGATGCTTTTTTCCGGATAGCGGGCATCGATGGAGATCAATTGCCCGTGCGCCTTTTGTTCCTCCTCCGTCAGGAATTGGACTTTGTGGATTCCTATCCGAGGCTGTTCAATGCAAGCCAATAAGATCTTTTCTACATGTGCGATCTGCCTGCGAATAGAAGATTCATAAAACAAGTCGGTATTGTACTCTACGGCTACTTGTAGTCCATTGTCGGTCTCTGTAAAGGAGAAGGTCTGATCATACTGGCTGGTCTTCCATTCGGTCTTGAATATTTCTACTTCAAGGCCATCAAATGTGGGTTTTCCATCACTTTTTGAACCCGTATTCATGAACTGGACCACTACATCGAACAGGGGAGAATGGTCCATTCTTTTCTCCGGGTCCAGCTTCGAGATTAATTCATCGAAGGGATAATCCTCATGTTCCAGTGCGGCAATGACAGTTGCTTTTACTTTGTCCAGCAAGGAAGAAAAAGTCTCTTCTTCATCGAATCGCGTTCGGAGAGCAAGCGTATTGACGAAAAATCCAATCTGATCTTCAAGACCCGGTTGATATCTGCCGGCGGAAGGCGTACCTATGGTTATATCCGTTTTTCCGGTGTACCGATAGAAAAGCAGCTTGAAAGCGGCCATGGTCATCATAAAAACGCTCACATCATGCCTATCTGCAAAAGCCCTTATTTTCAGGTAACTTTCCTGACTGATGGTATGCGTGCATAGTGTTCCGTTGGACGTTTTGACCTTGAATCTTGCCTTGTCGTAAGGCAACTCCAGCGGTTCCGGTATATCCTTGAATCTGTTTAACCAGTAATCTGCATTCGCCCGATATTGAGCGCTGTCAATGCGGCCGTTTTGCCATTTAGTAAAATCCTTGTACTGGAATGGCAGGTCAGTCAAAGCCATCTTCTCTGACCGCACCCCTTGATTGTAAAGCGATACCAAATCCCGCGCCAGCACCTCC
>Ga0209990_10003867_pt1 | contig 10816 bp, 10 predicted proteins | sample NOAtaG_6_FD_187304 | JGI IMG/M metagenome (GOLD analysis project Ga0209990, IMG submission 187304) | Freshwater lake microbial communities from Lake Erie, under a cyanobacterial bloom - NOAA_Erie_Diel5S_2200h metaG (SPAdes) (version 2) | ecosystem: Environmental > Aquatic > Freshwater > Lake ...
GCCACAGCGCCGGTCACAGCGCCGGTCACAGCGCCGGTCACAGCGCCGGCCGCAGCGCCTGCCCGGCCCTCACCACCAAGAGACCCTCATGCCCAATCCGCTTCGCCCGGCGCTCGTTGCCGGAGTCGTCCTGCTGGCCTCCTGCGCCACGCCCACGCCTACGCCGCAGCCGCGCACGATCGCCGGCGTCACGGTGGCGCCGCCGCCTGCTGCGCAGCCGCAGGAGGACAGCTTCTACGGCACGCGGGTGGCCGATCCGTACCGCTTCCTGGAGAACGTGAAGGATCCGCAGGTGGCCGGCTGGATGAAGGGGCAGGCGGACGCCACGACCGCCATCCTGCAGACGATTCCGGGGCGTGCGCCGCTGCTGGCGCGCCTTACCGAGATCGATGCGGCGGCTGCCGGCGCCATCAGCAGCCTGCGCCGCACCGAGGGCGGGCGCCTGTTCTTCGCGCGCCGCGAGCCGGGCGAAAACCAGTTCAAGCTGGTGCTGCGCGAGGCCGGTGGCGCCGAGCGTGTGCTGGTGGATGCCGAGGCGCGCGGCAAGGCAGCCGGCAAGGTGCTGGCGCTGCTCGACTGGGCTCCCGCGCACGACGGCCGCCATGTGGCCTACGTGCTGCAGGTGGGCGGCAGCGAGATCGGCGAGTTGCACGTGATGGACGTGGCCACCGGCCAGGACATCGTGGCGCCGATCGACCGCATCCGCTTCGGCAGCGTGTCCTGGCTGCGCGACGGCAGCGGGTTCTTCTTCGCGCGGCTGCGTGAGGGTTACGAGAAGCTGCCCGAGACCGAGCGCTTCGGCGACCGCACCACGCACTTCTTCACCATGGCCACGCGCCAGTCGGTCGCGGTGTTCAGTCCGCTGCGCAACGCCGAACTCAAGCTGCCGATCTTCGCGTCCGGCTTTGTTGCCGAGGTGCCGGGAACGAGCCTGGCGCTGCTGGGGGTGGGCCTGGGTGTGGACCGCAACCGCGTGGCCTTCATCGGCGACCTGCGGGCCGCCACGGCCGGCCGCGCGCAGTGGCGCAGGGTGGTGGACGCCAGCGACGAAGTGCGCACGGTGACGGCCGGCGGCGGCTTTCTCTACGCGCTGTCGGCCAAGGGCGCGCCGCGCCATCGCGTGTTGCGCATGCCGCTGGCTGCGCCCGACCTGGCGCGCGCCGAGGTGGTGGTGGAGGCAAGCGACGAGGTGATCGTCGACATCGCCGCCGCGCGCGATGCGCTGTACGTGATCAAGCGCCGCGGCGCGGCGATGCAACTCGTGCGCCTGCCCCACGAGGCTCCGCGCAACGCGCAGACGGTGGCGCTGCCGATCGAGGGCACGGTCAGCGTGCTCGACAGCGACTCGCAGCGCGACGGTCTGGCCCTGGCGGTGGTGGGCTGGACGCGCGCCACGCAGCGCTTCGAGTTGCGGCCGGCGGCGGCGGCGGGCCAGGCGCCGACGCTGGTGCCGCTCACCATCGCCCGGACCGGCAGTTTCGACGCGCCGGCGCAGATGGTGGCGCGCGAGGTGATGGTGCCGAGCCACGACGGCACGCTGGTGCCGGCGTCGATCATCCATCACCGCGATCTCAAGCTCGACGGCAACAGCCCCACCATCCTTTACGGCTATGGCGCCTACGGCATCACCGAGGATCCCTTGTTCAACCCGCGCCTGCTGGCCTGGATCGAACGCGGCGGTGTGTATGTGGTTGCGCACGTGCGCGGGAGCGGCATGCTCGGTACCGAGTGGCACCGGGCGGGGCAGAAGGCCACCAAGCCCAACACGTGGCGCGACGGCATCGCGGTGGCGCAGTGGTTGGTCAAGAGCGGCTACACGCGCCCGCAGCGGCTGGCCATCTTCGGCGGCAGCGCCGGCGGCATCTTCGTCGGCCGCGCGATCACCGAGCGGCCGGACCTGTTTGCTGCTGCCGTGCCGGCCGTGGGCGTGATGGACATGGTGCGCGCCGAGCTCGACCCCAACGGCCCGGCCAACATCCCCGAGTTTGGCACCGTCAAGGACGAGGCCGGCTTCCGCGCGCTGCGGGCGATGTCGAGCTACCACCACGTCAAGGACGGCGTGCGCTATCCCGGCACGCTGCTGGTGCACGGCGTCAACGACATTCGCGTCTCGGTCTGGCAGAGCAGCAAGTTCGCCGCGCGGCTGGCGCAGGCGTCCACCGGGGGGCCGGTGCTGATGCGGCTGGACTATCAGCTCGGCCACGGCGGCGGGGCCACCCGTGCCCAGGCCCAGGCGCAGACCGCCGACATCTGGTCGTTCATGCTGTGGCAGATGGGCCTGCCGGAGTTCCAGCCGCGGCCCTGAGAGGGTGAGAGGCAATCCGACATGCCCGCTGTGACTGCCCAAAGCGCCCCACTCGTCGTTGCAAGTGCTCGCCGTAGCCCGAGCTACGGCTGCGCTTTGCGCCTAGATTGGAGCGCCTTGGGCAGCCCCCTCGGGCACGCCGGATTGCCTCTGACCCTCTGAGCCAACCCTGAAAGGCGCCCGTACCCGATGAACCCCGCTGGCGGAATCGGCCAAGAGCCGAAGGATGGCGACTTCGTCGCCTATCTGGCGCAGATCGAGCATCGGCAGGTGCGCACCCTTCAAGCCGCGCCGGCGCACGCGCCCCCCGGCCTGGGTGCGCCAGCCCAGCCGGGCGCTCGCTCCGGCCCGCTCGACCGAACGCAGGCCGAGACGCTGATCGAGGCACTCCGGCAGAAGGCCACCCGTGCCACCGGCCTGTCGCCGCAGCAGTTCCTGGGGGCGTTGGTGCTGGCCTTCGGCGGCCTGGTGTTCATTCTGGCGGGTCTGTCGGCACGGGACGGCGCGGTGCCGATTGCGATCGGCGCCTTTCTCTGCTTTCTCGCGTGGCGGCGACTGAGGAGGCTGTTGGCTGGTGGCTCGGCCACGGGCGACCTCGCCGAGCGTCTCAAGGGCAAGTCCTGATGCGCAAGCTGCCGGTTCGCATTCTCGACGAGCGATTGCGCGGGCACCTGCCGCACTATGCCACCGCGGGCGCTGCCGGCCTCGACCTGCGCGCCTGCCTCGCGCAGCCGCTGGTGCTGGCGCCCGGCGCCACCGAACTGATCCCGACCGGGATGGCGGTTCATATCGGTGACCCGCGCTACGCCGCGCTGATCCTGCCGCGCTCGGGCCTGGGCCACAGGCACGGCATCGTGCTCGGCAACCTGGTGGGGCTGATCGATTCCGACTACCAGGGCCAGCTCATGGTGTCGTGCTGGAACCGCGGCCAGGCCGCTTTCACCGTGCAGCCGCTGGAGCGTATTGCGCAGCTCGTGATCGTGCCGGTGCTGCAAGTCGAGTTCGACCTGGTGGACGAGTTTGCGGAGAGCGACCGTGGCGCCGCCGGATTCGGCAGCACCGGACAGCGCTGAGCAGGGGTCGGCCGCGCTGGCGCGCCTGGCCCTCTGGCTGCTGGCGCGCTTCGGGTGGCAACTGCGCTTTTCCGGCCTGCCCGGCCCGAAGGGCGTGCTGATTTTCTACCCGCACACGTCCAACTGGGACTTCATCATCAGCCTGCTGGCCAAGTGGGCGTCCCGCATGCCGCTGCGCTGGATCGGCAAGGAGTCGCTGTTCCGCGGCCTGACCGGCGCCACGCTGGGTCGACTGATGCGACTGTGGGGCGGCCGCCCGGTCGACCGCCGCCATCCCAGCGGCGCGGTGGCACAACTGGAGGAGCACATGCGCCGCGAACCCTGGTTCTGGGTAGCGCTGTCGCCCGAAGGCACGCGCCGCCGCCAGGATCGCCTGCGCTCGGGCTTCTATCACCTGGCGCTACGCATGCAGGTGCCGCTCGGATTGGGCTACATCGACTACGCCACCCGCACGGTGGGGGTGGATCAGTTCATCCTGCTCACGGGCGACGAGGCGCGAGACCTCGACCGGCTGCGGCAGGTCTACGCCGACAAAGTGGGGCGGCATCCGCAGCTAGCCAGCACGATCGGCCTGCGCGAGCCGAACGAGCCACATGCCGGCTGAAGACGACGACGGCAGCGCCAGGCGCTGCCGTCATCGCTTGTGTCGGGACCCCCGCCCGAGCGGCCCGATACCCCTCGCTTACATCAACATGTCGGCCCAGATGGTCTGCGCCCAGCTCCACGCGTAGGCCCCCTCGAGCGGCCAGTCCTTGCGCTCGAGCGGCGACACACCGCCGGAGCCCGGCACGGTCTCCATCGTCTTCTTCTCGGGTACCCAGCGATGCACGCTGGCCACGTGGATGGCATTGGTGGCGTCGATGTAGCTGTAGCAGGTGTTGGCCATCATCGGCGGGATCGGCGCGCGGCCATTCATCAGCTCGACAATGGCGGCAGCCGCTGCCTTGCCGTGCTGGTTGGCCATGTGGCCGGACTTCGGCATCGCCGGCGCCGACAAGGTGGCGTCACCGAGCACGTGGATGTTCTTGACCTTCACCGACTCGGTCGTGGTCCAGTCCACCTCGCACCAGCGCGCGTTGGCGGTGATGACGCCGGCATCGCGCGCGATGTTGGCCGCGCGCTGCGGCGGGATCAGGTTGAGCACGTCACCGCGGACGCGCTCGCCCAGATCGAGCGTGAAGGTACGACCGGTGACGTCGACCTCGCTCACCGCCGCCCCGCTGCGGTAGTCGATGATCGACTTGTAGTCGTTGCCGAATACCGCGCCGAAAAGGCCCGGCTTGGACACGATAGCCGGATTGGCATCGAGCACGATCAGCTTGCTCTTCGGCTTGGAGGTCCTGATGTAGTGGGCGATCTGGCAGGCGCGCTCGTACGGGCCGGGCGGGCAGCGATAGGGCGCCAGCGGCACGCTCATCACCACCACGCCGCCGTCGGGCATGGCCTCCAGCTGACGCCGCAGCAGCGCGGTTTGCGGGCCGGCGCGCCAGGCGTGCGGGATCTGCTCAACGGCCGCCGGCGTCATGCCGCGGATGGCCTCGAACATGAACTCGATGCCCGGTGACAGCACCAACCGGTCGTATTCCAGCGTGGAGCCGCCGGCCAGGCGCACGGTGCGCTTGTCGGGATCGACGGCCACGGCACTGTCGCGCACCATCCTGACGCCGTACTTGGCCAGGCCGCTGTAGGGCACCGTGATCTCGGCCAGCTTGCGGCTGCCGCCGATCACGAGGTTGGACATCGGGCAGGAGACAAAGCTCTCGGCGGGCTCCACCAGCGTGACGTCGATCCGTCCCTCGGACCAGATGCGGATGTACTTGGCGGCCGTGGCGCCGCCATAGCCGCCGCCCACCACCACCACGCGACCGAGCGGCTGGGCGTCGATGGTGGCGCAGCCGGCCAGCGAGGTCACTGCCGCACCAGCGGCTCCGAGCTTGAGCAGATCGCGACGCGAAAAGTTGTGCTTCATGGGTGCTCCTCAGCGCGGCAGCTTCGACAGATGGTCGGCAATCGCATCGATCTGCGCGTCGCTGTAGCCGCGCGACAGTTGATGCATGATCGTTGCAGGACGCTTGCCGTCGCGGAAGGCGCGCATCGCCTCGACGATGGTGGCCTTGGACTGGCCCGCCAAGCTCGGCATGGCGCCCACCGACTTGCCCTGCGTGCCATGGCAGTTGGCGCAGTTGGCGGACAGGTAGGCGCCCGCGCGCGCATCGATCGGCGCCGCCGGGGCCTGGGCGATCGCGGATAAGGAACAGGCAGCCAAGGCCGCCGCGGCGCCAAGACGGGCCGCCATCAGCTTCATCACGGTTGTCTCCTCGTTGGGGGATCCTGGCGCCCTATCCAGCGGGCGCCAGCAAGAACTGTCGGAGCAAATCGACGCGAAGTCAATCCGGAAGGACACCCTCGGGCTTCCCGGCGGCCCGGGTAGTCCAGACAATCCGGGTGATCCGGCAGCGCGCCGCGCGCCTACTCGGACAGGACCGGCTCGCCGCGCTCCTGCTGCGGCGCATTGCCGCCGTCGGCCGGCGGGAACTCGAGCTTGATCTCGTCCTTGCCGTCGGCCGTGGCCGCCACGTCCACGCTCACCTTGCCGCCGTTGACCAGCCTGCCAAACAGCAGTTCGTCGGCCAGCGCCTTGCGGATGGTGTCCTGAATGAGACGCGCCATCGGCCGCGCGCCCATGACCGGGTCGAAGCCTTTCTTGGCCAGGTGCTTGCGCAGGGCGTCCGAGAAGGCGATATCGACCTTCTTCTCGTGCAGCTGGTCCTCCAACGCCATGAGGAACTTGTCGACCACGCGCAGGATGATCTCCTCGTCCAGCGCGCGGAAGCTGATGATTGCATCCAGGCGGTTGCGAAACTCGGGCGTGAACATCCGCTTGATGTCGGCCATCTCGTCGCCGGACTCGCGCGCATTGGCAAAGCCGATCGAGCGCTTCTGCAGCGTCTCTGCGCCCGCATTGGTGGTCATGATGACGATCACGTTGCGGAAGTCGGCCTTGCGGCCGTTGTTGTCGGTCAGCGTGCCGTGATCCATCACCTGCAGCAGGATGTTGAAGATGTCCGGATGGGCCTTCTCGATCTCGTCGAGCAGCAGCACAGCATGCGGCTTCTTGGCGATCGCCTCGGTCAGCAGGCCGCCCTGGTCGAAGCCCACGTAGCCGGGCGGCGCGCCGATCAGCCGGCTCACTGCGTGGCGCTCCATGTACTCCGACATGTCGAAACGGATCAGCTCGATGCCCAGGGTGAAGGCGAGCTGCTTGGCCACCTCGGTCTTGCCGACACCCGTGGGACCGGAAAACAGGAAGGAGCCGATCGGCTTGTCTGGCTTGCCCAGCCCCGAGCGCGCCATCTTGATTGCAGCCGACAGGGCGTCGATGGCCGGGTCCTGGCCGAACACGGTGTTCTTGAGGTTGCGGTCGAGGTTCTTCAGCTGCGCCCGGTCGTCGGTCGACACGGTCTGCGGCGGAATGCGCGCGATCTTGGCAATGATCTCCTCCACCTCGCCCTTGCCGATCGTCTTCTTGCGGCGGGACACCGGCAGGATGCGCTGGGCAGCGCCGGCCTCGTCGATCACGTCGATCGCCTTGTCGGGAAGGTGGCGGTCGTTGATGTACTTGGCCGACAGCTCCGCTGCCGCAGTAATGGCACCCGAGCTGTACTTGACGCCGTGGTGCTCCTCGAAGCGCGACTTCAGCCCCTTGAGGATCTCGATCGTCTGCGCCACCGTCGGCTCATTGACGTCGATCTTCTGGAAGCGCCGCGAAAGCGCGTGGTCTTTCTCGAAGATGCCGCGGTACTCGTTGTACGTGGTCGCGCCGATGCACTTGAGCTGCCCGGTCGCCAGCGCCGGCTTCAGGAGGTTGGACGCATCGAGGGTGCCGCCCGAGGCCGAACCCGCGCCGATGAGGGTGTGGATTTCGTCGATGAAGAGCACGGCGTTGGCATTGGCCTTGAGCTGCTTGAGAACCGCCTTCAGGCGCTGCTCGAAGTCGCCGCGATACTTGGTACCGGCCAACAGCGCACCCATGTCGAGCGAGTAGACGGTGGACTTGCCGAGGATCTCGGGCACGTCTTCCCGGACGATGCGCCAGGCAAGGCCTTCGGCAATCGCGGTCTTGCCCACGCCGGCCTCGCCCACCAGCAGCGGGTTGTTCTTGCGGCGCCGGCACAGCACCTGGATCACACGCTCGACCTCGGGCTCGCGGCCGATCAACGGATCGATCTTGCCGTCCTTGGCGAGCTGGTTCAGGTTCATCGTGTACTGCTCGAGCGGGCTTTGCTGCTCGCGCCCCCCCTCGCCCTGCTGTTCCTCCTGCTCGCCCTGCGCCGCCTTGGCGGCCTTCTCACCCTCCTGCGGCGCCTTGGTGATGCCGTGGCTGATGAAGTTGACGACGTCCAGGCGCGTGACCCCCTGCTGATGCAGGTAGTAGACGGCGTGCGAGTCCTTCTCGCCGAAAATGGCCACCAGGACGTTGGCGCCGGTGACTTCCTTCTTACCGTTGCTGGTGCTCTGCACGTGCATGATGGCGCGCTGGATCACGCGCTGGAAACCGAGCGTGGGCTGCGTGTCCGCCTCGGAGTTCGGCGGCAGGATTGGCGTGTTGTCGGCGATAAAGTTCTGCAGGCTCTTTCGCAGGTCCTCGATGTTGCAGGCGCAGGCGCGCAGCACCTCGGCCGCCGAGGGGTTGTCCAGCAGCGCCAGCAGCAGGTGCTCGACGGTGATGAATTCATGTCGGGCCTGCCGGGCTTCCACGAAGGCCATGTGCAGACTGACTTCGAGTTCCTGGGCAATCATGCTTCCTCCATCACGCACTGCAGCGGATGCTGATGCTGGCGTGCATAGCTACAAACCTGCTCGACCTTCGTGGCCGCCACGTCCCTCGGATACACGCCGCAAACCCCGCGGCCCTCATGATGAACCTTCAGCATGATCTGGGTCGCCTGTTCACGCCCTTTGCCGAAGAATTTTTGTAGCACACCGACCACGAACTCCATCGGCGTGAAATCGTCGTTGAGCAGGACCACCTGGAACAGGGGTGGCGGCTTGGTCCGAGACGACTTCTTCTCGACCACCGTGCCGTCTTGGAACCGCTCACCGCTCATGGCGCCATCAAGTAGAACGCATTACGAAGCGATCGGATGTCAACCGACCCGGAAAACCTGCGAATCATAGGTTACTCCCGCGCGCGGCCCGGACCGCTGGCGTGATGGCGACCGCGCCTGCCGCTGGCGCACTGAATCGGATCGCCGGCACACCAGTTGCGCGCCGCTCCGCAGGACCGACGACCGACCTGACGGGTTTTTACCCCGGAACCCCGCCTGCAGGCGCTGCGAGAGGCGCAACCCTTCCATGGCATTTCTACGGATGCTTGCCCAAGGCAGCCGCTGGACAGTGCATGCTTCAGACACCGCACGCTTGACTCCAGCCCTCGTTTGTCAAAAAAATGCGCGGCCTGCGCGTGCAGTTGTGGACAAGCGGCAGGCCGTGGGGTTCACCGGGCGCATCCCGGTGGTGGGCGGGTCGAGACAACGGCGCGCGGCGCAGCTTTCGACCCGGAAAACGATCGAGGACGGACGGGTATGGCTACTGGGACGGTCAAGTGGTTCAACGACGCGAAGGGCTACGGATTCATCACGCCGGACGGGGGCGGCGAGGATCTCTTCGCGCATTTTTCGGCAATCCAGATGAACGGCTTCAAGACGCTCAAGGAGGGCCAGAAGGTGGTCTTCGAGATCGTCAGCGGGCCTAAGGGTAAGCAGGCGAACAACATCGCGCCGCACGCTTGAAACCCGCACCAACGAAACAGCCCCGCGATTGCGGGGCTCTTTCGTTGGGCATGACGGCAAGCGTCACATGTTGGCGATCATCGCGTTGCCGAAACCGGAGCAGGACAACTGCGTGGCGCCTTCCATCAGGCGGGCAAAGTCGTAGGTGACGGTCTTCTGCAGGATCGTTTTTTCCATGGAACCGACAATGAGGTCGGCCGCCTCGACCCAGCCCATGTGCCGCAGCATCATTTCGGCCGACAGGATCTCGGAGCCGGGATTCACGTAGTCCTTGCCGGCGTACTTGGGTGCGGTGCCATGGGTCGCCTCGAACATGGCCACCGAGTCCGACAGGTTTGCGCCCGGCGCAATGCCGATGCCGCCGACCTGCGCCGCCAGGGCGTCGGAGATGTAGTCGCCATTGAGGTTCATGGTGGCGATCACGTCGTACTCGGCCGGCCGCAAAAGGATTTGCTGCAGGAAAGCGTCGGCGATCACGTCCTTGATCACGATGTCGCCGTGCCGGGCCCTGAGCTTCATCCACGGGCCGCCGTCGAGCAGTTCGGCGCCGAACTCGCGGGCCGCCAGCGCGTAGCCCCACTTGGCAAACGCGCCTTCGGTGTACTTCATGATGTTGCCCTTGTGCACCAGCGTGAGCGACTTGCGCTTGTTGTCGATGGCGTACTGGATCGCCTTGCGCACCAGCCGCTCGGTTCCCTCGCGGGAAACCGGCTTGATGCCGATGCCCGAGGTCTCCGGGAAGCGGATCTTCTTGACGCCCATCTCTTCCTGCAGGAACTTGATGAGCTTCCTGGCCTTGTCGCTTTCGGCCTCGTACTCGATGCCGGCATAGATGTCTTCCGAATTCTCGCGGAAGATCACCATGTCGGTCTTCTCGGGCTCGCGCACCGGGCTGGGCACGCCTTTGAAGTAACGCACCGGGCGCAGGCAGACGTACAGATCGAGTTCCTGGCGCAGCGCCACATTGATCGAGCGGATGCCGCCGCCAACCGGCGTGGTAAGCGGGCCCTTGATGGACACGACGAACTCGCGCAGAGCGTGCAGGGTCTCCTCGGGCAGCCACACGTCGGGACCGTAGATCCGGGTCGACTTCTCGCCCGCGTAGATCTCCATCCAGACGATCTGCTTCTTGCCGCCATAGGCCTTGGCCACGGCAGCATCGACCACCTTCATCATCACCGGCGTGATGTCGACCCCGGTGCCGTCGCCTTCCATGACCGGGATGATCGGCTGGTCGGGGACATTCAGCGTGAAGTCCGGGTTGACGCTGATCTTCTGTCCCGTGCTGGGCACCTTGATGTGCTGGTACATGCGCTCTCCGCAAGCTCAGATTGTTGTGTTGATCTGCTTGCGCCCGCCGGGCAGAACTACAGTGCTTTGTCCGTGCAGGCGTTCCTTCGCGAGTTTACCCGCCGTCAACTCGCTGCAAGGATGACCCGTCAACCTCACGCGGCGGGAACGCATTGCATCCGCGTCGCGCCGGCGTGCGCCATCGCCGGCGAAGCGACCCATGACCAGGGAGACAGTGAATGAACAGACCGATTGCCATGCTCGTCGCCAGCCTGTTTGCGGCTGGAGCCTTGGCGCAAACCCCGCAGGCCGCGCCGGCAGCGCCGACCAATCCACCGGCCGCCAAGCAGGCTCCG
>Ga0209990_10003868_pt1 | contig 10815 bp, 8 predicted proteins | sample NOAtaG_6_FD_187304 | JGI IMG/M metagenome (GOLD analysis project Ga0209990, IMG submission 187304) | Freshwater lake microbial communities from Lake Erie, under a cyanobacterial bloom - NOAA_Erie_Diel5S_2200h metaG (SPAdes) (version 2) | ecosystem: Environmental > Aquatic > Freshwater > Lake ...
TCGACAAGATGAAGACCGACGGCATCATGCCGACGCTCGAGGCGGTCTTCAACAAGCTCGACCAGCCGCTGCCGCTTGGATACTGCAATGTCGGCCGCGTGATGGAGGTGGGAAGCGGGCTCGTCGGCTACGCGCCGGGCGACCGCGTCGTCTCGAACGGCAAGCACGCAGAGGCGGTGTGCGTTCCGATCAATCTCACAGCGCGTGTTCCGGACAATGTCAGCGACGACGAGGCCGCGTTCACCGTGCTCGGCGCGATCGCGCTGCAGGGCATCCGCCTCGTCCAGCCGACGCTCGGCGAGACCGTGGTCGTCACCGGCCTCGGGCTCATCGGCCTCGTCACGGTGCAGCTCCTGCGTTCGCATGGCTGCCGCGTGCTGGGCCTCGACTTCGACCCCGAGAAGCTCGAGATGGCGAAGAAGTTCGGCGCCGAGGTGGTGAACATCGGCGCGGGACAGGATCCCGTCGCAGCGGCGCAGGCCTTCTCGCGCGGCCGCGGCGTCGATGCGGTCATCATCACCGCCGCGACCAAGTCGAACGAGCCGATGCACCAGGCGGCGCTGATGTGCCGCAAGCGCGGCCGCATCGTGCTCGTCGGCGTCACCGGACTCGAGCTTTCGCGCGCGGACTTCTTCGAAAAGGAGCTCACCTTCCAGGTGTCCTGCTCGTACGGTCCCGGCCGCTACGACCCGAACTATGAGGAGCGCGGCAACGACTATCCGGTCGGCTTCGTCCGCTGGACCGAGCAGCGCAACTTCGAGGCCGTGCTCGACATGATGTCGGACGGGCGGCTCGATGTGAAGCCGCTGATCTCGCACCGCTTCGCGATCGAGCAGGCCGTGGACGCCTACGAGCTCGTCTCGGACGGCGCGCCGAGCCTCGGCATCCTGCTCGAGTATCCCGCCGCCGACAGGAAGTCCGACGCCGAGGTGCGCCGCACCTCCGTCGAGCTTCCGAAGCCCGCGGCGCAGCCCGCGAAGGGCGCCGCGTCGATCGGCTTCATCGGCTCGGGCAACTACGCGACCGCCGTGCTCATCCCCGCGTTCAAGGAGTCGGGCGCGCGCCTGCGCACCGTCGCCTCGAGCGGCGGCGTGAGCGGACTGCACGCGGGCCGCAAGTTCGGCTTCGAGTCGACCACGACCGACACCGACGGCGTCTTCCGCGACGACAGCGTGAACACGATCGTCGTCTCGACGCGCCACGACTCGCACGCGTCGATGGTCTGCCAGGCGCTTCGCGCAGGCAAGCATGTCTTCGTCGAGAAGCCGATCGCGCTCAAGACCGAGGAACTTCGCGAGATCGAGGCCGCGCGCGCCGACGCCGAAAGGAAGGGCGCGAGTCCGATCGTCATGGTCGGCTTCAACCGCCGCTTCGCGCCGCAGGTCGCGAAGCTCAAGTCGCTCCTCAAGGGCGCGAGCGGGCCGAAGTCCTTCATCATGACCGTGAACGCCGGCGCGATTCCCGCCGAGCACTGGACGCAGGACCGCGATGTCGGCGGCGGCCGCATCGTCGGCGAAGGCTGCCACTTCATCGATCTCCTGCGATTCCTCGCGGGCGAGCGCATCACCTCGGTTCGCGCCCATGCGATGGAAGGCAAGTCGGGCGACACCGTCTCGATCGACCTCGGCTTCGCCGACGGCTCGATCGGCACCGTCCACTACTTCGCGAACGGACCGAAGTCGTTCCCCAAGGAGCGCCTCGAGGTCTTCGCGCAGGGACGCGTGATCCAGCTCGACAACTTCCGCAAGATGACCGGCTTCGGCTGGCCGAAGTTCTCGAAGATGAACCTCTGGCGGCAGGACAAGGGCCAGAAGGCCTGCGCCGCGGCGTTTGTCGACGCGGTCGCGTCGGGCGGCGCGTCGCCGATCCCGTTCGAGGAACTGATCGAGGTCGCCGAGGCGACCATCGCGGCAGCCGATCTCGCGCGCACCAGCCGCTGAGGTTCATGGAAGACACGGTGACAGCATGAGCACGATCCTCGTCGACATCATTGCGGGCGCGCGGCCGAACTTCATGAAGATCGCGCCGATCATCCACGCCATCCAGGCGCGCGAGAAGCAGGGCGGCCCGGTCCGCTACCGCCTCGTCCACACCGGCCAGCACTACGACGAGAAGATGTCGGGCGACTTCTTCCGCCAGCTCGGGATCCCCGCGCCCGATGTCAACCTCGAGGTCGGCTCGGGCTCGCACGCCGAGCAGACCGCGTCGATCATGACGCGCTACGAGAAGCTGCTCCTCGAGAAGAAGCCCGCGCTCTGCCTCGTCGTCGGCGATGTGACGAGCACGATGGCGTGCGCGATCGCGGCGCAGAAGCTCTGGGTGAAGGTGGCGCATGTCGAGGCGGGCATCCGCTCGGGCGACTGGACGATGCCCGAGGAGATCAACCGCATGGTGACCGACGCGATCACCAACTACTTCTTCACGACGAGCGAGCACGCGAACCGCAACCTGCGCGGCGCGGGTGTGTCCGACGGCCGGATCTTCTTCGTCGGCAACACCATGATCGACACGCTGCGCGCGAACATGGACCGTCTCTCGAAGCCCGCATTCTTCGATGAGCTCGGCCTCAAGCCGAAGTCGTACTTCGTGATGACGATGCACCGCCCCGCGAATGTCGACTCGGGCAGCACCTTCACCAAGCTCCTCGACGCGATCATCGCCGGGACGCGCGGCGAACCCGTCGTGTTCCCCGTGCATCCGCGCACCGCGAAGACGATGCGCGACATGGGCGGCCTGCCCGAGAGCCTCAAGCTCGTCGATCCGCAGCCGTACCTCGAGTTCAACTACCTCGTGAAGCACGCGAAGGCGGTCATCACCGATTCGGGCGGAATCACCGAGGAAACCACGGTGATGGGCGTGCCGTGCCTCACGATGCGCGACAACACCGAGCGTCCGGAGACGATCGAACTCGGCACCAACGAACTGATCGGAACGAATCCTGCTGCGCTCAAGCCGGCGCTCGACCGGCTGTTTGCGGGCCAGTGGAAGAAGGGTGGCATTCCACCGCTCTGGGACGGCAAGACGAGCGAGCGCATCGTGGCGCACCTCGAGAAGCTGCTGGCGTAGCCATCGGTTCCGCGCGCGGCGCGCGAGTCCTGACATGAACCCGATCGCGAAGGCATACCGGCTCTGGAACACGGTGCGCTGGCTCAAGCCGGTGCAGGTGTACGGGCGGGTGCGCTTCCGCTTGGCGCGGCCCCAGCCCGATCTCCGGCCTGCGCCGCGGCTGCGGACGCCGACCGGTCGGTGGGTCGATCCTGCGCGTCGCGAGCAGAGCCTGATCGCCCCGACGCAGATGCGCTTCCTCAACGAGGAACGCGACCTCGACGCGCACGGCTGGGACGGCAAGGACCTTGCCAAGCTCTGGCGCTACAACCAGCACTACTTCGACGACCTCTGCGCGTTTGGCGCCGCCGAGCGCGTCGCATGGCACCGCGCGCTCATCGCGCGCTGGATGCGCGAGTGCCCCGCGGGCAAGGGCACGGCGTGGGAGCCCTATCCGACCTCGCTGCGCATCGTGAACTGGATCAAGTGGCTGCGCGCGGGCAACGAACCCGTGCCCGGCATGCTCGACAGCCTCGCGGCGCAGGCGCGCTTTTTGACCAAGCGGCTCGAGTGGCATCTGCTCGGGAACCACCTGTTCGTGAACGCGAAGGCCCTGATGATCGCCGGGCTCTTCTTCGACGGCGACGAGGCCGAGGACTGGTTCGAGCTCGGCGAGGGCATCCTCCGTGCGGAGATTCCCGAGCAGATCCTCGCGGATGGAGGCCAGTTCGAACGCTCGCCGATGTACCACGCGCTCGCGCTCGAGGACATGCTCGACCTCCTGAACGCGTCGCGCGCCTACGCCGTCGCCTGCGACGACGACGATCTCGAGCACCTGCGCGAGCGCCTGCCCGCCATGCGCCGCTATCTCGCGGCGGTCTGCCATCCGGACGGCGAGGTTTCGTTCTTCAACGACAGCGTGGGAGGCGTGGCGCCGACGCTCGCCGAACTCGAGGCGTACGCAGTGCGGCTCGGGCTGCCTGCCGCGGACGGACGCGCCGATTCCGCGCCGCGGGTCGCGCACTTCGCCCACAGCGGCATGGCGCGGCTCGAGGCCGGCGACGCCGTGGCGATCGTCGATGTCGGCGACATCGGACCCGACTACCTGCCCGGGCACGCGCACGCGGACACCCTTTCCTTCGAACTCTCGATCGGCGGCCGCCGCGTCCTCGTGAACTCCGGGATCTCGCAGTACGGCGTCGGGCCCGAGCGGCTCCGCCAGCGCGGGTCGGCCGCCCACAACACGGTCACGATCGGCGGCGCGGACAGCTCCGAGGTCTGGGGCGGCTTCCGCGTGGCCCGCCGCGCCCGCATTTCGGGCGTCTCCGTCGCCGCCGACGACCAGGCCTGCCGCGTCCAAGGCACCCATGACGGATTCCTCAGGCTGCCCGACGGGTCGACCCACTCGCGGGAACTCGTCCTCGGCAAGGACGGCCGGCTGGCCGTCCGGGATACGGTGGGTGCGTGGCGCTCGGCTGAGTCACATTGGCACTTTGCCCCCGGCTTCGAGGTCGAGATCGACGCGGCCGGCGGCTCGGTCCGGGCTTCCAATGGACTTCTCAACCTGATTTTGACGGCTGAGGGTGCAGAGTGGCGGGTAACTCGGTCGAAATATCATCCGAGGTTCGGGTGCGCCGAACCGAATTCGAAGGCCGTCGCGCGCTTCCTAGGCGCGGCTCCGGTCATCGACATCTCGTGGTCGCCGTGCACCTCCTCTTCCTCACCGACAACTTCCCGCCCGAAGTGAACGCGCCCGCAAGCCGTACCTTCGAGCATTGCCGCGAGTGGGTGAAGGCCGGTCACAAGGTCACGGTGATCACCTGCGCGCCGAACTTCCCGAAGGGGAAGGTCTTCGACGGCTACCGCAACAAGCTGTGGCAGAGCGAGACCATCGAAGGCATCCGCGTCATCCGCGTGTGGAGCTACATCACGGCGAACGAGGGCTTCCTGCGCCGCGTGCTCGACTACCAGAGCTACATGCTCTCGGCGTTCATCGCGAGCTTCTTCGTGCGGAAGGTCGATGTCATCGTCGGCACGAGCCCGCAGTTCTTCACCGCCTGCGCCGCCTACGCCGTCAGCCGCACCAAGTTCCGTCCGTACATCTTCGAGCTCCGCGACCTGTGGCCGGAATCGATCAAGGCCGTCGGCGCGATGAAGAACGAGCGCGCGATCCGCTTCCTCGAGGCGGTCGAGCTGTTCCTCTATCGGAAGAGCGCGCGCGTCGTGTCGGTGACGCGCAGCTTCAAGGAGATCCTCGTGCGGCGCGGCATCGACGGCCGCAAGATCGAGGTGATCACGAACGGCGTCGACATCTCGCAGTTCAAGCCGCGCGCGAAGGACCCCGAGCTCACCGCGAAACTCGGCCTCGAAGGCAAGTTCGTCGCGGGCTACATCGGCACCCACGGCCTCGCGCACGGGCTCGAGACGCTCGTCGCGGCGGCCGAGCGCCTGCGCGACACGAGCGTTGTCTTCCTGTTCCTCGGCGACGGCGCGCGCAAGGATGCGCTCAAGCAGATGGCGGCCGAGAAGAAGCTTTCGAACGCGATCTTCATCGACACCGTGCCGAAGGCCGATGTGCCGCGCTACTGGTCGCTGCTCGATGTCAGCGTCATCCACCTCAAGAAGACCGATCTCTTCACGACGGTGATCCCGTCGAAGCTCTTCGAGTCGATGGGGATGGGCCTGCCGGTCCTCCACGGAGTCGAGGGCGAGAGCGCGGACATCGTGCGCGAGGAAGGCGCCGGCATTCCGTTCGAGCCCGAGAGCGTGGACCAGCTCTGCGCGGCGCTGCAGCGGCTTTCCTCCGACCGCACCGAGCTCGACCGGTTCCGCGCGAGCTGCCTGAAGGGCGCGCAGAACTACGACCGCACCAACCTGGCGCTGCGCATGATGAGGATCCTCGAGGATGTGGCTGCGGGCAAGCCGCCGAACGCGGCCTGATCCGCGCGGCCGCGCCGCTCAGACGGGCAGGCCGCGTTCCTTGCGCGCGAGCTCGCGCATCTTGACGACGATCATGTACTCGTACATCGACTGCAGCTTGCAGTAGGTGTAGCCCGCGCGTCCGTCGAGGAAGCCGAGCTTCAGGACATACATGTAGAGGAACTTGACGAGCGGCCGCAGCGGCATGCGGAAGCTGAGTTCCTTGAGCGCGCGGCGCCGCTCGAAGCGGTCGCCCGAGAAGAGCGCGCCGAGGCCGACGGGCTTCTCGCGGAGCTTCATGCCTTCCATCGCCTCGAACAGGCTGTACTTGTTGTGCTTGTCGAACCACTCCGTGAGACCCTTCGAGAAGTTGTAGTGCTCGAAGAAGTGGCGGAGGTAGCCGTGCGGTCCGTCGATCACGGGAACGGGGTTCACGAGCCGCTCGAAGCGGATCTTCTTCGGCTTGAAGAAGCGCATGATCATGCCGGGCGGCATCGCGTGGCGGATCCACTTGCCGAGGAAGAAGTTCTTCCTGCCGCAGTAGTAGGCAACTTCGGGCCGCGCGGAGTCGCGGGCGATCGCGAGGATCTCGTCGCGGAGCTCGGGCGTCATGCGCTCGTCGGCGTCGAGATAGAACACCCACCCGTGCTTGAAGTCGATGTTGTCCATCGCCCAGTTCTGGTGGGCGGCCCAGTTGTCGAACGGGCGCTCGACGATGCGCGCACCCTTCGCCACGGCGATCTCGACGGTCTTGTCCTTGCTGACGCTGTCGAACACGACGATGTCGTCGAAGCCCGCGAGCGAGTCGAGGCACGCCCCGATGTTCGTCTCTTCGTTCAGCGTGAGGATGAGGATCGAGATCGACATGCTGGTTCCACGGGCTGCGTCAGCCCGATTCATCGGCCGAACGAGGGGGGGTTCCGCAGCGATGCGGCCCGATCGTTCACTTGGCGCGCTGCATCGAGATCTCGATCACCTGCGGCTTCGCGGGCGCGTCGGGGTTCTTCGGATCCTTCACCGGCGTCGACTCGATGCGCAGGGTGAGGCGGTCCGCGCCGTCGGCGCCCTTGGCCACCGCATAGGTCACGCTGGCGAGGTCGCCCGCGTGCGAGCTCGTTCCTTCGCCGAACTCGCCGTCCGCGATCGGCACGAAGGTCGCCGAGCCGTTCTCGGCCTTCGCGAGCTTGAGGAACATGGGTTCCTTGCGGCGATCGTCGGTCTCGAAGCGCGAGTGCACATGCACCTGACGCAGCACGATGCCCTTGTCGGTCGACACGATCTGCGTGAACTCGAAGAAGGCGGGGTTTCCGTCGGGCCGCGTCTGGCGGAAGGTGCCGAGCATCGACTTGCCGCGGACGGGAAGCCACGATTCCTCGCTGACCATGCCGTTGGGGAGCGTCGTGAGCCAGTGGCCCTCGAGGAACGCGAGCGGCGCGAGCGCCTGATCGGGCTGGGCTGGAGCGCGGGGCGCGGGCTTCGCAGCGGGGGCGGCGGGTGCGGGCGCGGGTGTGGACGCGGGTGTGGGCGCGGGTGTGGATTGGGGCGCGCCGAGCAGGGTGACGGCAAGCGCGATGGTTGCGGAGAACATCATGCGCGGAAAGGTAGCAAACGCGAGGGTACGCTGCGGCGATGTCTTCGCCCAGGAACTCCCGTGCCCGCACCGTGGGCGTGCTCGCATTGCTGAAGGCGGCGCTGCTCGCGGCGCCGATCGCATGCATGCCGTTCACGGCGGCGGCCAGGTCGCAGGACGCCTCGGGCGCTGCCGCCGCGTCGCAACAGGCGGCGCCTCCGCGCGTCGCCGAACTGCAGGCGCGCCGCGACTGGATCTTCGAGGAAGACCAAGGCGTCGTGCGCATCGACAACGACTTCAGCGGCGCGCGCGTCAACGCGTGCGAGCGGATCGGACCGCTCGACTACAAGGTCGTGTCGAGCCCCGAGAACACGCCGATCAATCCGAGTCCGTGGTACGCGTTCCGGGTGGCGAGCGCGGTCGAGCGCGAGATCACGGTGCGCATCGTCATCACCGCCAGCAAGGCGCGGCCGCGGCCATACATCTCGACCGATGGCCGCACCTTCGTGCGGGTGGCCTCGAAGGACTACGAGGGCGGGGAGGGCGCGAAGGAGTGCGTGCTGCGGCTGCGCGTCGGACCAGATCCGGTGATCGTGGCGAGCAACCACATGATCGGAATCGCCGAGATCGAGGCCTGGACCGATGCGACGGCGTCGAAGCTCGGCGCCACGCCGTACGAAGTCGGCCGGTCCGAAGCCGATCGCGCGATCCGCGCCTTCGAGTTCGGCGCCGCCGATGCGCGCGAGGCGCTCGTGGTGATCGGTCGCCAGCACCCGCCCGAGGTCGCGGGATCGGTGGGGCTCTTCCGCTTCATCGAGGCCCTTGCCGACGACACCGAGACGGCCCGCGCGTTCCGCGCGCGTTTCCGCGTGCTGTGCGTGCCGCTCGTGAATCCAGACGGCGTGCACGAGGGCCACTGGCGCAGCACGCTCGGCGCGGTCGATGCGAACCGCGACTGGGGGCCGTTCACGCAGGTCGAGACGCGCGTCGTGCGCGACGCGATCCTCGCGTTCACGAACGACGGCGCGCGCGTGCCGCGCCTGCTGCTCGACTTCCACGCGACTTCCAAGGACATCTTCTATGTGCCGCCCGACGACACCCCGCTCGAGCCGGCGCGGTTCGCCTCGCGCTGGCTGGCGGCGATCGGGGAGCGCTTTCCCGACTACGCCGTCGAGTCGAGCGCCACGAACAATGTGAACGAGTGGACCTTCAAGCGCTGGGCGTTCGAGACTTTCCGCGCGCCCGGGATCACCTACGAGCTCGGAAGCGGAACGCCGCACGACCGCATCGCGCGGATCGTGCCCGGCGCGGCCGAGGAAGCGATGAAACTCCTGCTTGCGGAGCCCGCGCCGGGCCCCGGCAAGAGCGCCACGGACGCAGGGACGACCGCGCCTGCGGCCGCAAATCCCTGAGATTTCGGCTGCAATCGGGTCCTACGATTTCGGAACATCCGCGGCGTCTCGCGCGTTTTCCGATCATGCCCTCCCGCAAGGCCATCGCCGTCCTCCTCGCCACCGTGCCGGTCCTCGCGATCGGCGCGCGTGCGCTCAGCGAGCTCGCAGACGAGCCCGTCTCCTCGAGGTTGTCGCAGCCGTGGGAACTCGGCGAGTCGCCGAGCCTCTCGCTCGAACTCGACGGCCGCGGAACCACGAGCCTCCAGTGGTCGGGCAGCAGGCCGGTGGGGATCGAGACGCGGCACGACCTCGGCGATGGAGTTTCGCTTCATCTCGGCGCGGAGGCGCTCACGCGCGTCTCGCCCGGAGAGGTGCTCGAGCAGTACCCCGACTGGCAGGCGGGCGCTGCCGTCCGCGCCAAGCTCGACGATCGTTGGACCGCGGGCGTCGGTGCAGGCTGGCGCTCGACCTCCACGGCGACGGGGCTTTCGGCGGTGCTCGACGCCGACCGACGGAGCGGCGCGTTCGACGACGGCGAAGGCGTCGTGTGGCTGCGTCTGAGCGCGTCGTTCTGATGAACTCGACTCTGGCGAAGTCGACTTCGCGTGGACCTGCGCGGCGCGTGACGGCATCGAACCGCCGCGAGCGCCGACTGAGTCTCGGACAAGAAGTCGGGAATCGTGGATGCGCCCATCGATGTTCCGAAGCCAAGCCTCTCGGACTCGCGTCGCGCGCCTTTGTCGAGCGGATCGCCGAATTCAGGCTGATTCACTGCATCGCGTGCATGCGGTCAAGCAGTCGGAGGTAGGCTGAGGCCATGCTTCGACTTCTCGCCGCCGCCACCGCATCGCTTGCACTCGCTGCATCCGTGCACGCGACCGACATCTACTCCACGGGATTCAACGACTACAGCACTTCCGCGCTGAGCGGACAACTCGCATGGATCGGCGTGGGCGGCACCTGGGCGGTCAGCGGATCGACCAATTCGCCATTTCTCCCGGCAAGCGTGATCGGCCCCGGCGTCAATCCGGGCGTCGACCCGGTGGGTGGGCGCGGCAAGATGGTGCGGCTCTGCACCGAGAAGTTCAATGGTGGCCGGACGAAGGCGTGGCTCGATCTTGCCAACAGCGGCAAGTGGACGGCGGCGAGCGTGGGTGGCAACACGGTGCTCGAGACGCGCGTGAAGATCTTCATCCCGAGCGGACAACCCGTGACCTCGACCTTCGGCGTCATGATCTCGAAGAGCGCCGCCGAGACCTCGGGCGGTTTCCTCGTCAGCGCGCAGACGGGCGCCATCAGCCTGCTCAACGGCGGGTACGCGGCGTCGAACCGCATCGCGACCGGCGCGACGGCGACCTTCAACACCTGGAACGACTACACCTACCGGTGGAATGTCGCGACGGGCGAGGGGACGCTGATCCTCAACGGTGCGACCGTGGCGTCGCACACGACCACGCTCTCGGGCGCCGTGTACGCATCGAACCTCTTCTCGACGACCGATGCCGCACCTGGTGCAGCCAATGCGTTCGGCTTCTTCGACGACCTCTCGCTGGCCGCCGTGTCTGCGGCGGCTCCCTGCGCCGGGGATCTCAACGGCGACGGCCAGCGCGACGCGAGCGATCTCGCGGTGCTGCTCGGCGCGTGGGGGGCGGCAGGCGGCGATGTGAATGGCGATGGAACCACGAACGGCTCGGACCTCGCCGTGCTGCTCGGTGCATGGGGCGCCTGCCCCTGAGCGTTCGCACGGTGCGCTTCCGTTCAGAGCGTCTGGCCCCAGCGGCCAAGCAGGATCGAAAGATCCAGCGCGTTGATCGTGCCGTCCCGGTTCACATCGCCGAGCAGCGGGCCCTGATCGCTCCAGTTCGCGAGCAGGATCGCGAGGTCCTG
>Ga0209990_10003869_pt1 | contig 10806 bp, 8 predicted proteins | sample NOAtaG_6_FD_187304 | JGI IMG/M metagenome (GOLD analysis project Ga0209990, IMG submission 187304) | Freshwater lake microbial communities from Lake Erie, under a cyanobacterial bloom - NOAA_Erie_Diel5S_2200h metaG (SPAdes) (version 2) | ecosystem: Environmental > Aquatic > Freshwater > Lake ...
AACCAGATATCAAATCCGTCCATAAGCCGTTCGCCATCTTTTATGAATTTGAGTTGGCCGCTTTCCTGTATCGGTAAAATATTTTCTTTCAGAAATGATGCCTTTTCTCGCGCATTGGGTTTTGTCGCCCAATCCCAATGAAATTCATTACTCCAATAAGTTGCATTTTTAAACGCGGTTTTGCCGTCCTTATCAATACTACCTCCACAATGATCAAAATGCAAGTGCGTTAAAAATACATCTGTAATATCATCGCGGTGAAATCCTTTTTGCTTTAATGAATTATCCAGAGTCGCATCACCATTAAGAAAATAGTAGCTAAAAAATTTGGCATCCTGTTTATCGCCAATTCCATTATCGATAAGAATCAAACGATCACCGCTTTCCACTAACAAACAGCGCATAGCCCAATTGCACATGTTATTTTCATCAGCAGGATTTTTTTTATTCCACATACTTTTTGGAACAACGCCGTGCATGGCACCTCCGTCCAATTTAAAAAAGCCGGTATCTATAGTATGTAAATTCATTTACTTGAAAGGATTTTGGTAGTCGTCGGTAGAAGAATTTTTACCCGTAGCCTGCTGTTCCAGTGGCGGATAGTCTTTTAGTCCCGTTTCTGCAAGCATCGGAGGTTTTTCACGGAACATGTATACTGCGGCAACAACGGAGAAGACTATAAAAAACAAGGAAATCAACAGCATTATTATTCCTCCAATAATAGCTTCGTCCGGAATTAAGCTGCCTTCAAAAAAGTCAGAGGCAGCACAACTGCACTCCGACTTGCCCATAATCATTAGGGAAATGACCACCCCGATTGTACTGAGCATTATGGCAAGTATCGATAATATTTTCATAAGCCTTGTGTTGGTTAAAAATACACATTTCGCTTCGTGCAATCTATAGTGCTTCGTATTTTCACCTCATGATGAAACGAGTGGTCATTACAGGAATGGGAGCAATTACTCCTTTGGGAAATTCGGTTTCCGAGTTTGCTGCGAATCTTTTTAATGGGGTTTCCGGTGCTGCACGTATTCAGCGCTTCGACGCGACTAATTTCAAAACACAGTTTGCCTGCGAGTTGAAAAACTTTAATCCTGAAGTATATATTGAACGCAGTCAGTTAAGAAAAATGGATCCTGTTACATGGTATGCTATGGCTGCGTGCGAGCAAGCCATTCAGGAATCGGGAATATTGGTAACGGGAAATAAAAACAGGATTGGTGTCATTTGGGCGAGTGGTAATGGAGGACTTTACACTTTGCAAGAACAGATATCCGAATTTGCAACAGGAAATGGAATTCCACGATTCAATCCTTTCTTTATTCCAAAGACATTGATTGATATTACTTCGGGTTATATTTCTATGAAGTATGAATTGCGCGGTATAAACTACACCGCTGTTTCTGCATGCGCTTCATCCAACACAGCCATTATGGATGCATTCAATTACATCCGCTGGGGAAAAGCAGACGCAATAATTACCGGTGGAAGTGAAGCACCCATCTGCGAATCGGGAATTGGTGGATTTAATGCTTTGAAAGCGTTGTCAACTAGAAATGATGCTCCGGAAACAGCCTCACGACCTTATGATGCACACCGTGATGGATTTGTAATGGGCGAGGGGGCAGGTGCATTGGTTTTGGAGGAATTGGAGCATGCCAAGAAACGAGGGGCCACTATCTATGCCGAAGTGATTGGTTGCGGTATGTCTGCAGATGCGTATCATTTAACTTCTGTTCATCCGGAAGGTCTTGGTGCGCAACTGGCCATGCAGATGGCTCTGGATGATGCACAAATTCAATTTTCAGACATCAACTACATTAACACGCACGGAACATCAACGCCCAATGGTGATATTGCAGAATTGAATGCCATTAAGTTGATGGCAGGATCTGCTGTTGAATCCATCCACATGAGTTCAACCAAATCGATGACAGGACATTTGCTTGGTGCAGCAGGAGCTGTAGAAGCCATTGCTTGTGTTGCCGCGATACGCTCCAATAGTATTCCACCAACGATCAATTTCACTGAGCCAGATCCGGAATTGCCGCAGGGTATCAACATTACACCGAATACTGCAGTGCAGCGGAAAGTCGATATTGCTATGAGTAATACCTTCGGTTTTGGAGGTCACAACGCTATTTCTATTTTCAAAAAGTGGAGTGAATAACATTGTTGTGTGAATAAACGATACGATACCGCAAAATTAGATATACGCGTTATCGTTAAGTTTATTTCATGAAGACAGAACGTATTCACCTCATTGCAATCGGCGGGAGCGCCATGCATAATATGGCTTTGGCATTGCATGAAAAAGGTCATCATGTTACCGGATCTGATGATGAAATTCGTGAGCCTTCGAGAAGTCGTTTACAGCGTGCGGGACTACTACCAAGTTATGACGGTTGGAATCCGGACGTAATAACTTCCGAATTGGATGCCGTTATTTTAGGAATGCATGCCCGGGCTGACAATCCGGAGTTAATACGCGCGCAGGAGCTGGGACTGAAAGTCTATTCCTATCCCGAATATCTATACGAGCAAAGCAAGGATAAAACGCGTATTGTTATTGGTGGAAGTCATGGTAAAACTTCTATCACGGCCATGATTTTGCACGTGCTGCGTAAATGCGGAGTTGATGCCGACTTCATGGTTGGTGCGCAATTGGAAGGTTTTGATACCATGGTGCGTATGACCCGCGATGCCAAGTATATGGTGCTGGAAGGTGATGAGTATTTGGCTTCACCGATTGATCGACGACCGAAATTTCACTTGTATCATCCGCACATTGCAGTATTGAGCGGAATTGCTTGGGATCATATCAATGTATTTCCGACTTATGAAATGTATGTCGATCAGTTTCGGAAATTCATTCAGTTGATTGAACCGAATGGTAAGTTGTTTTATTGCCGACACGATGCGGATTTGAATGCACTGGCTGCAGAGGAGTTTCCTCAAGTAACTGCGGTTGGTTATGGTGTTCCCGAACATCGCATAGATAATGGTGTTACATCTTTGATACGATCAGGGAAGACAGTTCCGTTAAAAGTATTCGGCGATCATAATCTGATGAATTTAGAAGCGGCGCGTTTGGTGTGTGAACAAATTGGAATTTCATTATCCGATTTTGATCTCGCGATTCAATCGTTTAAAGGCGCGGCTAAACGCCTGGAGCCGGTTCGTGTGGAAGAAAATTTCGCATGCTACAAAGACTTTGCGCATTCGCCTTCCAAGCTGAAAGCCACAATTGGCGCTGTGCGTAAGCAATTCCCGAATAGAAAATTAGTGGCGTGTATGGAATTACATACATTCAGTTCATTAACTGCTGAATTTTTGTTGCAATACGCGGGATCCATGAATGAAGCTGACGAGGCCTTGGTATATTTTAATCCACACACGATTGCACACAAAAAATTACCGCCAATTACTGTTGAACAGGTGCGTAATTCTTTTACCCGCGAAGACATCATAGTTAGCAATGATTTTTCAGCGATGGTAAGTTTGTTGCGAGAAAAGAAGTGGAACAACAGCGTGTTGCTCTTGATGACATCCGGAAATTTTGATGGCGTAGACTTTAACGATCTCGCACAATCCTTGCAGATCTAAATCTTTGGTGTAAGAAGATTGTTGGATTTGCGCAACAGCAGTGTTACTACCACAGAAACAAAGAATCCGATAATCACGTTGGTAATTGCAAGAAACAATGCACCGGAAAGCATATTGCTCTCGGTAAGATTAGATAATGCAATTCGAATTTTAGAATTCGTTAATCCTGCATTGCGCATTTCGGTCATGTACATGTCCAAATCCAGATGTGTCCATGCTACAAATGAATAGGCCGAGAACAACAACCCTGCTACAGCTGCAGTTAACACTCCGAATTTCAATCCGTCTTTAAACGATAACGTATCGTTCAATTCTTTCTCTTTGGTGAGTTTGATGCCAAGATAAATGGCAGCAATAAATACAATGCGACTTCCATATTGTAGTATGGAAGTCGCTGTACCATTAGGAACTACAAGTACCAGTAGTTCCAGTGTCATCATGACAAAACCTGCAATGAGGCCTGTTTTAACGGCTTGTCTCATTAGCTGTTCATTGAGATTAAGAACTCTTCATTCGATTGAGAATTCTTAATACGATCACGCAGGAATTCCATCGCCTCGTTCGAATTCATATCAGCCAAGTGATTACGCAGCACCCAGATGCGTTGTAGTACATCTTTCGGAATCAACAAGTCATCACGACGTGTTGATGACGCCACCAAATCAATAGCAGGGAAGATACGTTTGTTCGCCAACTTACGATCCAACTGCAATTCCATGTTACCTGTTCCTTTAAATTCTTCGAAGATGACTTCGTCCATTTTAGAGCCGGTATCAATCAATGCTGTTGCGATAATTGTTAACGAACCTCCACCTTCAATTTTACGTGCAGCACCAAAGAAACGTTTTGGTTTATGTAAGGCATTCGCATCAACACCGCCCGACAATACTTTACCGGAAGCGGGTTGAACCGTATTGTACGCACGCGCCAGACGGGTAATAGAATCTAATAATATCACTACATCATGACCACACTCTACTAAACGTTTCGCTTTTTCCAAAACGATATTGGCAATTTTTACGTGACGTTCTGCCGGTTCGTCAAATGTTGACGCAATAACTTCTGCACGAACGCTACGGGCCATGTCGGTTACTTCTTCAGGACGTTCATCCACCAACAAAATCATCAAATACACTTCAGGATGATTATCCGCAATAGCATTCGCTACCTCTTTCAACAACATGGTTTTACCGGTTTTAGGTTGCGCAACAATAAGTCCGCGTTGACCTTTACCGATAGGAGTAAACATATCCATGATACGCATGGACAAAGGAGCTTTTAATGTAGCATTGCTGCCCGATAAATTGAATTTTTCTTTCGGGAAAAGCGGTGTCAAAAAGTCGAATGGAACACGATCACGTACATACGCAGGATCACGTCCATTGATCTTATCTACTTTAACTAACGGGAAATATTTTTCACCTTCTTTAGGAGGACGAATGCTACCGCGCACGGTGTCGCCTGTTTTCAATCCAAACAATTTGATTTGTGATTGAGATACGTAAACGTCGTCCGGTGAATTTAAATAGTTGTAATCGGCAGAACGCAGAAAACCATATCCATCAGGCATAATTTCAAGAACTCCTTCCGCAACTACCATGTTGTCGAAATTGTACATTTCTTCCTGCTGCTGATGTTGCTGGCGCTGCTGGTTGTGTCGGTTAAAATCTCGTTGTTGATGCCCTTGATGTCCTTGCTGATGATGCCCCGGATTAGGGTTTGACGTATTTTGCTGAGGAGTAGGTGGATTATTCGTGTTCTCCGTTTTGTTAGGAGTATTTTGTGCTTTTATAAAGGCAGGAGCTTCCTGATAAGCAGGTGGAACAGGAGGAGTTTGTTGTTGATTTTGGTGTTGACGATGATGCCCTTGTTTTTGTTCAAACGGCTTGCGCTGCCGTTGTTCAAAATTCTTTTTCTCGAAAGGTTTATGTTGATGCTCGCTTGTTTTAATTTCCTCTGTCGGAGTTTCTTCGGATGACTTTACCTCTTGTGTTTCGGTCTTTTCAATGGAAACGAATCGCGTATCTTCTGTTTGTTTTACAGCCGGTTCAACTGCTTCTTCGGTACGCTTTTTGGGAACTCTTTTCTTTTGGTCGCCTTCAGTTGCTGCCGGTGCAGGTGTTGTTCCTGCTGTATTTAATGCTTGCTGATCCAAAATTTTATAAACCAGGTCCTGTTTCTTAAGAGTCTCTGTTTTCTGGATGTTCAATTGTTTTGCGATCTCACGAAGTTCGCCCACCAGCTTACTGTTGAGCTCAATAATGTCGTACATGTGTAAGTAATTAGTGTTTAAGTCTTTGAATTGTAATAGTTATGACTGAAGCATAACAGAGAAGAGAATGAAATAAAATGTTACTTGGAAATATCTGCCGGAACTTGCGATTATTCGTACCGCATGTGGAAGAATACATTGCAATATTACGAACTTTTTTTGTTCCAACATGATTAGGAAAAATATAATTTTCCATGGATTGGTATTCAAATTCTAAATTTGTAAAAATTTTTAAATACTATGTTTCAACGCATTCAGTCCGTTTTCTTGCTGCTTACAGATGTATTATTAGTGCTGTTGTTTTTCGTGCCTTTCGGAACCGTTGGCATTGCAGCAGCAGCAACGTCTGTAGCAGCGCTTGATTTAATCTGGCCCTTGGTTGCACAGTTTGTGCTTAGTTCGGTTGCGGTAATTGCAGCTGTTAATTATAAAAACAGGAAATTGCAAATGCGCTTGTGTTTAATTGGTGCAACGGTGAGTGTTATGTATCTCGCGTTTGTATATACGCTGATCAATTTTGTAATGGGGGAAACGATGTCTTTTTCTCCCGGCATCGGAGCTCATTTTAGCGCACTTAATCCTGCACTGTTTGTGCTTGCGTATTATTTCATTAAGCGGGATGAAGAAATGGTTCGTTCCGCAGACCGACTGCGCTAGATTTTTCCTGCGCGAGGGCCCAACTCAATGACCGCGAGGTGTTGTGGTTTTCCGTCTTTGATTTCCAGGCTGATCATAGTTCTCGTTTTGTGAAACCCGTGTTTGCCGCAAGCGCCGGGATTTACATGCAAATGTGATTCCTGCTTAACATGCTGAACCAGTAAGATGTGTGAATGCCCGCAGATCACAATTTGAGGGCGAACTTCCCGGATTATATTTTGCATTCGCGCAACATAGGAGTTCGGCCTACCGATAATATGACTGATGAAAATTTTGCAGCCTTCTAATTCAAACAAATTAATTTCAGGGAAGCGGGCACGAACTTGTTGCCCATCGATATTTCCAAATACACCGCGAACTTGCGACACTTGCTCCAATTGATTGATGACTGATTCATCGCCTACATCTCCGGCATGCCACACTTCATCAGCCTGTGCAGCATAGTGTAAAATGCGATCATCTATGTAACCGTGTGTGTCAGAAAGGATCAGCACTTTTTTCATCCTGCACGCTAAAATAAAAAAGCCGCAGAACGCTGTCCACGGCTTTTAAAAATTATAACTGTTGTTATCTAATAATCGAAACGTGCCCGATTAAGTTATGTTTTTTACCCATAATGTCCGTTGCTTTTATTTTCCAGACATAAGTATCAATCTGGCAAATTTGTCCGCCGCCACCTTGCACGGTTCCATCCCAAGCTTTGGCCATATCATCCGTATAGAAGATCATATTACCCCAGCGATCGAAAATCCATAATTCATATTTCGTCGGATCAATGCCAATGCTCTTCGGAATGAAGTTGTCGTTAATTCCATCGCCGTTTGGAGTAAATGCATTGGGAACATAGATGGATACGTCCGGATCTATACAGATAATTTGTGATGCAGTATCCGTACAACCATTCGGAGTTGAAACTTCGAGAATTACATTGTAGCAAGTCGGAGTTTCATAGGTGTACACCGGATTTTGTTGCGTTGATGAAGCGTTACTCAAATCACCAAAACTCCAGTTCCAACTAGTAGCACCGACAGACAGATCAGTAAAGTAAATCGTTGGGTTCAACTCCGTAGTGGGCTGAGGCGTTGCACTAAACGCAGCCACAGGATTAGCAAACACGTTGATGTAGTTTGACATGATAATCGTGTTTGTACATCCCTGCGCTGTGGTTACCGTTAAGGTCACATTAAACAAACCTGCAGCGAGGTAGCAATGATTCGGGTTTTGTGAAGTTGAAGTATTTCCATCTCCAAAGTCCCAATTCCACGAATTGATAACTCCCGGAGCTGCAATCGTTGATACGTCAGTGAAATTGACACATAGTGGCGCACAACCCGATTGAATATCAGAAGCTACTGCGGCAACCGGATTTTCAATGATGCTCAATGTCGTTGTTGCAGAATCAACGCAACCGTTAGCATCGGCAACAATCACGGTGTATGTTGTCGTTGTCGGAGCAATAACAGTTTGTGTTGCACCGATAAGATTACCCGGCATCCATACTGTATTGTATGTTGGCGTTCCTCCATTTACTGTTGCAGTTAAGGTTGCTGAAGTTCCTACACACACACTTGTTGGAGCAACAGCTGCACTAACAGTTAACTGTGTCGGTTGGTTAACGGTTATGGTCACTGAGGAAATACATCCTGCGGAATCCGTTACTGTAACCTGATAAACGCCTGCAGTTAAACCTGATGCTGTATTGGATGTACTTACGTTCGGTACCCAAACAAAAGTGTACGGTAATGTTCCGCCTAGGGCGTTGACAGTTGCAGTTCCGTCGCTACCTCCAAAACATGAAACATCTGTAATTGTTCCTGCTGTGGCAGTTACTCCCGGCACGTTTCCGACAATGGCAGTTAATGTATCGCTACATCCTGTTGAATCCGTAACGATCACGCTGTAAGTGCCCGGCACTACGTTGTTCAAATTCTGTCCCGCGAAGTTACCCGGAATCCAGTTGTATGTCAGTGTTCCTGTACCTCCTGAAGCTGTCGCTGCCGCAGAACCATTCGGTTGGTTGCAGAAGGCATCAACAGTAGTGGTTTGTATTACAATTTGAGCAGGTTCTGTAATCGTTACTGTAATTGATGTAGTACATCCATTTGCATCAGTAATGTTACAAGTGTGTTGTCCGGGACCCATTCCGGTCTCGGTTGCGGATGTTCCACCTGTAGACCAAGCATAAGTGTAAGGTTGTGTACCTCCCGAAACTGTTGCTGTACCTGTTCCGTCAGATGCACCAAAGCAAGTGACATTAGTTGATGCAGCAGTTGCAGTTAATTGTGGTGGTTCTGTAATTGTAACTGTAACACTTGCGATACATCCGTTGGCATCAGTGATGTCGCATGTATATGTACCTGCAATTAATGAACCTTCAGAAGCACCGGTTCCACCGCTTGACCAAACATAGGTGTATGGAGCGGTTCCGCCGCTAGCAGTGACTGTTGCGCTGCCTGTGTTACCACCGAAACATAAAACATCTATTTGACTTGTGGTTGCTGTGAGTTGAGGAGGTTCGTTGATAGTAACAACTGCAGTATCCGTGCAACCTGAAGCATCTGTTGCAACAACTGTGTATGTTCCGGCCGTTAAGTTACCCGCTAGTGTATCCGTATCACCATTCGACCAACTATATGTGACAGGATTGGTACCACCTGATGAACTCACGGCAGCAGATCCCGTATTTCCACCGAAGCACAAAACATCCTGAGTGCTAACGACAGTTACGGTTGGAGATGCCAAAGAATTGACGTTACCTAATCCGATACCAGGGCATCCATTAGCATCCGTTACATTAACAGAATATGCTCCGCCCATCAGGTTGGTGCAATTGGCCGATGTACAGCCACTTGGTGTCCACAAATAAGTATAAGGACCTGTCCCTCCAGTTACTATTGCATTTGCAGAGCCGTTCGGCAATCCACAAGTAGAAGGACTGGTTGTTAATGTTACGTTTACTGCTGTTGGTTGTGTGATAGTTACAGTGCGCGTGCCGGTACAGTTATTGGCATCAGTTACGGTAAGTGTATATGTACCTGCGCATAATCCCGACGCAGTATTTGTGGTTGCTACAGTGTTGTTCGTTACTGCTGATGACCAAGCAAATGTATAGGGAGCAGTGCCTCCGGTTACGGTATTGGTGGATGTTCCATCACAAACACCGTTGCACGATGCATTGGTTTCTGAACCTGATAACGTTAATCCGCCTCCTGTACTCGTAATTGTAATAACCGCTGTTGAAGTATTACACAACGTGGCGTCTGTAACTGTTACGGTATATGTTCCAGGACAAAGACCGGTTGCAGTTGCTGCGTTTCCTCCACTTGGAGCCCAAGAATAGGTGTATGGCGCAGAGCCTCCGGTTACGTTAGAAACAGTTGCTGTGCCATTACAGTTGGAACACGTCGCATTCGTGAAACTTGTGGTAAGTGTTAAACCGGTTGCTAACGGGCAAGTCATACAGGTCGTACTTCGCCAATATGCACCTGCTACACATAAATTGAAGCAGTCTCCACCCGTATTCACATTGAAGTTGCAGGTTGCCTGACCATTTGTAAAGTTGGTATTTACTTGGTTATAATTCCACCAGTTCCAAGTTAATGGTGCCGGCGTTGCGTTAGCCGACCAAGATGTTGGGTTAAATTGAATATCACCCACGCAGAAAAATGCTGATCCGTTCGTTGTGGGTCCGCATACTGCAGGTGCAATTGGCATGTTATAATTAGCAACCCCCCCATTAATGACGATCGCACCATCCGCAATTACAATTCTTCCTTGCCAAGTTTGGTTCGGCTGACTCCAAATTACAACCAAAGTAGCACCATCCATATCATTACCTGATGTAGGTGGATTGGTGAGAATTCCACTGATGTTGTATACTCCATTTCCATTTACTGCGGTAGTAACGTCGGCGCGATAAGTATATGTACCTGCATAGCCCCAACATTTATCCGGTCCTTGTCCGACGATAGCCATTGGAAAGCTAAATGTACCTGCGGGTCCGTTGATAGTTGCAGTTTGGGCCATACCATTACCTGAACCTTCTGCCCATAAGTAGGCACGTTCAATAACTGCACACGCAGGAATACCGGAAATAGCAAAGGGCGCAGGTTGCAAAACCCCTTGAGGCGTAAATCGTCTGCCCAAACGTTGAGATGCAGAGGTGTAGTTTAATCCGCACCGCATCTGATCGTAGATAACTCCCAATGTGCCGTTACCATTTTGTGGCGCCTGATTACCGGGTCCCACAGATTGGCTGGTTGCGGTTG
>Ga0209990_10003870_pt1 | contig 10805 bp, 4 predicted proteins | sample NOAtaG_6_FD_187304 | JGI IMG/M metagenome (GOLD analysis project Ga0209990, IMG submission 187304) | Freshwater lake microbial communities from Lake Erie, under a cyanobacterial bloom - NOAA_Erie_Diel5S_2200h metaG (SPAdes) (version 2) | ecosystem: Environmental > Aquatic > Freshwater > Lake ...
CCTTTCGGCACATCCATCACCCTGGGAATGACGAGCTTCACTTTGACCTGCCAGGGAAACTTGCCACCCCAGATCTTTGGCACCAGATTTTTCCCGCCGCTGGACGTTGCCTGCCACAGTCCCAGCAGACCACCAATTTCGTAATGATGCAGCAGGCAATAGTCGCCGGCCTTGATCTCCAGCGGCCACGGTTTGTTGGAACCAAAGAGATTCTTTTCCACGCAGTCGAGGTACGTGGAACTGCTGCATTCGAAGATGAAGGTGTTTGTGGCCATGAGTGATTTGGATCTCTGTGGAATGCACACTGCCTGGAGACGTGTATCAGGATTTGTCGTGATTCGTTGTCGATTTCTGGCGTTGTTTTCAATCCCGACAGTTTGTCGCGAATTGTGTCGGGATCTGTGCGGAAAGTAGGTCCTCGAACGTTCGGATCTTCCATTGTTGTCAGGCGCCGAGTTCGAAGATCACAGATTCCTGACTTCATAGGTTGTCGACTTTCCGGCTCCAATCCGCTTCAGGAGGCCGACCTCCACCAGTTTTTTTACAATGCGTTGAGCCTTTCGTTCATCGAATTGCAGATTCTCTCCGAGATCGGCAGTCGTTATGGACTCCTTCCCGACAATCCATCCCCATGATGCAACCTCATCGAAGTTTCCTGCTGCTTGTGAGTACTTGCTCGGGTTGGCTCTTTCAATGTAATGATGGCAGCCCGTTCCGGTGGAATTGCTGTTACCCGTGGTGACTTCGTTTCTGCCGACCACGACGCAGGTGCCGCTCGGACTGCGGTTAGATTTCAATGGCCGCAAATTGCTCCCTTTCCATGATTCCGCGTAATGTGGATTTCCTCTGCGGACCGAGAGACGATTCAAGCACGCTGTTCAGAAATCCATGTCTCATTTTTCTGTTGTACAGAATCTTCGCATCTCCTTTTCCTGAAATGACTTGCGTCACTGGACGCGATGAAATGCCTCACGAATGTCTCATTTGTGTCCCATTCCGCGAGCATTTGAATTCCACATGACGAACGTTTGGATTTCACAGGAAATCATCCAGCCACAATGGCTTTGGGGATTCAATCTGACCTCCCCGTGTAATGCGTCCCACGCCCCTGTCCATGCCGTTCGATCAACTCTCTCTCGACGAGGTCTTCCAGATCACGAGACGCCGCCTTTCGGTTCCCTCCTGTCAACTCCTGAACACCCGCATTTGTAATTCGCTTCTGTGTCACAATCAAAATCATGATCTCAATCTGGCGAGCATTCAGCCCCATCGCTTCAAACCGCTGACGATTAAAGCGTCCAAGCGAAACCACGAACTCTGACCCAATCTGGCTGAACACCGGAGCAGCAAGCTTAGCCTGCTCGCACAATCGCACCATGTCCAGCGTGCCGGTGCCCAACTTTTCAATGTACCGCACGTAGTACATTGATTCGGCCAATCGTGAATTCCGGGGAAACGAGGCATGTTCCTTTCCGAGCGATTCGATCGACAATTCATGCGGCAATCGACCTGGATTTCGAATCTCCACTCGATCACGAAACACCGCAACTTGTACGGCCCCCGCAGAAGTGTAGTCACGATGGACGATGGCATTGACGATCGCTTCTGCAATCACTTCGCGAGGAATTTCATATGATGCTGGTGCCTCGACACCTTCGCTCCGAGTTCCGACAGACCGCGCCAGCTTGGACATCACGAAATCGACGGCACTATCGACCTGCTGAAAGAGGTCACCTTTGAAGACCTTGTAATCCGGGATCGGTTTCCGAACTGTCACCCCGTGATGATGAGCGCACTTGACCTCGGCTGCAGGGACGAATCTCTGCGGCTCCGTGCCAAACAGCAGAATTGCCGCATTCGAAGGTGTGCCATCGACCAACTGATTCAGATGTATCAGAGCCTGACTATTGGTTGCGTCAGTCGGCACGGCGAACCCACGTTCTGCACGAGCCCTTGACAGGAACCATTTAATGCGGTCATCGGAAACATGGTGCATGGTCGCACCGCGGCATGCCGTCTGATCAAATGGAGATGTCACGATCAGCTGCTTCCGTCGCAGATACTCAATCAGACTATGGTAAATCGCATCCAGAAGTTCTTCGACCAGAGACACACGCCGTCGAATCAACTGATCGCTCGCTTTTGCAATCAACGCGCCCATTTTTGCATGCCGGTTGCCTTCGAGGTCAATCACGAAGATCAATCTCTCGATGCCATGCGTCGTCGCCACGTCAAATTCACGGTGCGTCGGGGCCAGGCCGTCCCCATCTTCCCGGCCATACTGATTGGCAAACATTCCGAGGTAAACATCGGACGTCGCCACTTGATCAAGGTAGACGTTATCAGCTCTCCGATCAGCAGCGGGCAGATCTTCAAACAGAAAGACTGTAAAGAACTGTGAGAGCAGAGGATCGCTGTTCACGTAATTGCGAACTGCGAAGCGGAATTCCTGCAGCTCCTTTTGAACACTGCTGATAAAGATTTGTCGCATCACAGCGCCGCCTCCACGGATCGTTCCAAATTTCTCACACTCAGCTCCCCGCTCAACAGCTTCGGCAGCAGCGTGTCACGCAGGGTGGCGAGAGTGCGGGATTGGTGGATGTTTGCGTGAATACGGTCGAGCATCGGCTGAATGATTTTGGTGTACGCCGCGGCGATGGACTTCGGCGGCAGCGGGACTTTGAAGGAACTGATGTCGCTCCAGTTCGTGCGCGGCATCTTGGTTCCGGTTGAAGCGAGGTCGGCAAATTCAATTAACGCATCGCTGCTCACGTGGCCGAGCAGAAAGCCAAACCATTCGGAGCTTTTCGGGACGAGGACAAGGATGTCCGTGGAGCAGACTCCGTCAAAAGGCGCAACGCCGACTTTGTGAAAGTAGGGGCGTAGCTTACCGAACAGAATATGACCCTTTTTGAAAGCTGACTTGCCACTCGCGATGGCGGCCGAGTCCTCCCAATCGCCGAGAGCGATACAGCGTCGTGGCATGTGTTCCAAGGCGATGTAGGGCGTGTTCGGCGCAATATCGCTGGGCTGGACGCCTTGCCGGGAGTTCGTGCCGATGTCGCCGAGTTTTCCAGCGGTCCACCCTTTGGGAATGAGGCCGAGTTCGGAGTCTTCGAAGGAGGACGGGAACAGAGCGGCGGTGGCGGGGTCGAGGACGGCGGGCTGGTCCGCCTGCGGCGGATCGAGTTTGGCGCGGACGGGGTCGAAGTCGACGAACCAGCTTTGGAAGAGCGCTCGGGCCATGGACTCCAGCGTCGCATTCATCCGCCGGTTCAACTCGATCTTGTCGTCCAATGCACCAAGAACCGCCGCGATGGCACGCTGCTCGGCAAGGGGTGGGTGAGGAATCGACAATGCCTCAAGGAGCGGTATTCGTAGATTGCTCACCGTCGAACCGGTGCCTTCGTTAACTTTGATTTCGTGCTGCACCGCATCCGACTGGATGGAATAGAGCAAGAAGCGAGAATCGCACTTCTTTGGGTCTGGCCTGAGCATGACCATGCGCTGACCGAGGCAGCATCGGAGATTTGCTGGAACAATGCACACTTCGCCCATTGGTGCTTCGCGCGTGAGCACTAAGTCGCCTGCTTTCAATCGCGCTCGTCGGCTTCGTTGCTCGAAGTGTGCTTCGTCAGTGTAGCTAGGCGAACTTAGGTCAAGCCTTCCTCCTCGGATGTTTTGGTTCCGAAGCACAATCACGCCGCTATTTGTCCACAACGGCGTGGAGTGCGGGCAGTCGGCAATCTGCTCGCAGAGTTCCGAAAGCGGTGCTGATCTCCATTCACCCACCATAACCCAGCCCCCTCAGGTTGGCTTTGATGGACTGCTCCAGCTTCGCGGACTCGGCGAACTGACCATGCAGTTCGGCGACCAGTCGCTGCATCTTCTGATCAAAGGGCTCACCGTCCTCTTCAACCTCCTCCGCCCCAACATAACGGCCTGGCGTCAGCACATGGCCGTGACTCGCAATCTCGGCCGTGGTCGCGGATTTGCAGAAGCCGGGGACGTCCACGTAGGGCGACGCGTTTTCAGTTTTCAGTTTTCGGTTGCCGGCAGAATGATCACCGCGCCAGGAATGGTAGGTGCCCGTGATTTTCTCAAGGTCGGCGTCGGTCAGCTCACGGTGCACTCGGTCGATCAGAGTGCCCAGTTTGCGGGCGTCGATAAACAGCGTTTGCTTTCGACGGTCACGGAAGCCGCGTTTGCCATCGGCCGCTTTGCTCTTCACCAAAAACCACAGGCACACTGGAATCTGCGTGCTGTAAAACAACTGTCCAGGCAGGGCCACCATGCAGTCCACAAGGTCCGCTTCAATCAGGGCCCTGCGAATGTCACCTTCCCCCGACTGATTGGAACTCATGCTGCCGTTGGCCAGCACAAAACCCGCCATACCCGTCGGGGCCAGATGATGAATGAAATGCTGCACCCACGCGAAGTTGGCATTCCCCTTCGGCGGAACTCCATACTTCCAGCGAATGTCATCATCCTTACGGAACCAGTCCGAATCATTGAACGGCGGATTGGCCAGCACATAGTCGGCCCTCAGGTCCGCATGCAGATCGCGACGAAACGTGTCAGCATGCTCCGGGCCAAAGTCCGCCTCAATCCCTCGCAGCGCCAGATTCATGATCGCCAGACGCCGCGTCGTCGGATTGCTCTCCTGACCGTAAACGCTGATGTCGCCCAGCTTGCCGCCATGCGATTCCACAAACTTCTCGGACTGCACAAACATCCCGCCGGAACCACAGGCCGGGTCATAAATGCGGCCTTTGTAAGGCGCCAGCATTTCCACCAGTCCACCAGCAGCCGCACTACACAGGACGGCGTATAGAACTGGCCCCCGTTCTTGCCTTCAGCACTGGCGAACTGAGTCAGGAAGTACTCGAAGACACGGCCCAGCAGGTCTTTCGAGCGACCGGCCACATCAGCCAGCTGGATGGACCCGATCAGATCAATCAGCTCCCCCAGGCGGTGCTTGTCCAGATCGGCGCGACCATAGTTCTTGTTCAGGGCCCCTTTCAGCCGCGGATTGTCGCGTTCCAGAGCCACCATGGCATCGTCCACATCCTTGCCGATGCCGGGCTGCTTTGCCTGTGACTGCAGGTGAGCCCAGCGTGCCTCCTTTGGAACCCAGAACACATTCGCCGCCAGATACTCGTCCTTGTCCTCGGGATCGGCCCCGGCGAAATCGCCCTCGCCAGCCACCAGTCTGACGCGATGCTCTTCGAAAGTGTCAGAGATGTACTTGAGAAAGATCAGTCCGAGCACCACATGCTTGTACTCGGCCGCATCCATGTTGTTCCGCAGCTTGTCAGCCGCCAGCCACAGCTTGGCCTCAAAGCCCAGATTTGCCGAAGTGTCGGTTTTGGCCGATTTGGCCGCCTTCTTTGCCATGCTGCTCAGTACCCTTGATCCTTGCTGTCTCTGTCTGACTATTTGTCCGAAGGCCACGCCTTGTGGGCGATGCCGTCAGGACCGGCCACAGCTGTGGCAAAACAGACTGCCGCTGGCGCAGCGAAGTCGGTGTTCCTGCCAGGGGCAGCGTTCGCGTTCTGCGGGTAGTCAAATCCCGCCCCTGCAGCATACCCCGGATCTGAGCAAAAAAACAGCGAACACCTTTGGCTTAAACATCACCGGCGATGTCGCTGTACAGCCCGGACAGAAGGCTGTCCGACCTGAATTCCCGCAGTATCGCCATACAAAAACCGCACCGGCGCACGACGACCACCGCCACCTTTTCTGACTGCAGTGCATCTGCGGCATGGTGGAAGTCCGCTCTGCATTGCTGATAGCCCGCCGCTGCCCTGGCTGCACGGATCGGCGGCACCGTACCTGAGACTGGACGAACGGGCGGTGCAAATGCAGAGCCGCCCTCGGCCCTTCGCTGATCGAACACCGGCCACGTCGGCCGGTCACACTTTCCTTGAACCACGATACACCAGCAGCACCGCACCCAGCAGCGAGCCTCCGTACAGGCCGACCAGGCCCAGCTCCTGCAGTCCCGAGTTCAGCGCGAACACTGCTGCCACTAATCCCGAAATAGTCAGCAGCATGGACACTCGCTGCACAAGCACCAGCACCTGACCCCGCGACGTGGCCCGCCAGATCAGCAGCGCGGCCACGACGCAGAATGCGGCCCAGCCCAGTCCCAGACCTCGCTGCAATGTCTCTGCCGCTCGTACCTGCAGTGCCAGACGCGGATTCCCGCCGGCTCGCAGAAATGTCAGTGCCACTCCGTCCTCAGGAATCTGAAAGTCCAGCGAGAGCATCCCCTCAGACCGCTGCAGACTGTCATCGCCTCCGGTCACTCCGTTCGTCACGGCGATCCCGAAGTCATCGTTGCTTTGAATTTGGGGCATCTGTTCCGCTGCCTGTGGCATTCCCGCAGGATCTGCCATGGGCTCAGCGCCGCGTGCAGGAGCCGGTGTTGGTGCTGCCGCTGCTGCCGGAGCCGCTGGTGCATCCTGAGCATTCCCCGATTCCAGCGGTGCCCGGTCACGTGATTTGTCCTGTTCGGCCGCAAGGCTCTCCAGTCGCTTCACGTCCAACCCCAGCGCATTTTGACGAAGTTGTGACTGCCCGCGACCGCCCTTGGCCAACCCCAGTGCACCACTAAGTCGACTCTCACTGTTTTCACCACTGCCCGGGCGGTCTGACGCCGCCTTTTCAAAATCTCCCAGCTCGGCCAGCCCGTCTGCCTTTGCTTCTTTGCCGGCCATCTTTCTGCGTGCGAGCGATTCGGCCTTTGACTGTGGTTTGGGTGGTTCTGGTGGCGGTGTCATGAAGCGAAACGTTGGTGACTGCTGCCCCCCTGACGACTTCGCCGGTGCTGCATCCTGCTGCTGTCCTTCACTCAGAGCCCGGCCCTCCGACTGAATCCCGTTGTCAAAAAAGAACTGCATCCGATTCTGTTCGTTCCAGGAATTGAGCTGCATGTCCTTTCCCAGCAGGAAATCGTTGCCGTCATTCAAACCTTCGCCCGCATATTCCCGAGCCAGCTCACTGAGCTTCTGCGCAGCTTCTTCCAGTTGCTGACCACCAGCCATGCCTCGGCCACGCAGACGCTCCAGACGCTGCTGCCCCTGCTGGACCGCCTGCTGCTGAAACCAGGCATCCACATTTGAGACTTTGCCACTGGATGCTGAACCGGAATACCGCCCGGCCGCAGACATGACCTGCTCCACCTCGGACAGCAGCTCCTGCTCCTGATACTCAGAAATGGCCGCCGCAGTCACATTCGTCAGATCGGCATTCTTCAGAAGCTCAGCATGCCACGCTTCCGGTACATACACACTCCAGCGATTTCGATTGATCGTAATGCCATTTTCCGGATCATCGCGAAACTCAGGAAATATCGGTACAGGTATCTGCAACTGCCGACTGCTCCACTGCTCCCGCAGCGCAGTCATTGACTCCGGAAATCGTCCGGCAATCGCAAACTCCACCACAAACCCGGCGGCGGCTTCAGCTGATTGCGGCAGCGGAATCAGCTGCCCCTGTACCGCACCATCCTGACGCTGCACAATCCGACTGGGCCGATCATTCACGCGACAGAACAGCAGTCTGGCCCCTTCCGGAAGCTGCACCGGCAAAAACTGGCGACCTTCATTCGCCACCTGCAGCTGATGATGACTGCGCCAGCTGCCGTCTTCCGAAATGACGGTGGTGTGAGTCGCGAGGCTGACAACTGCCGGCGTCACCTTCTGACGCTCCGGCTGCACGATTCGCCAGGGACTGCTCTCCGCCCGCAATCGGGAAATCAGCACGGCCTGATCCAGCAGCAGCTGCGGGATTCTCAGAGCGATCTGATCGGCCGCCACCACATCCTCGGGCTGTTCCGCCTGCGGCTGCAGCAGGGCTCGCGACTGATTCACCAGTACCCGAAAATGACTTTGACCGGACAGTGTCGCCGCTGCATTCGCCGGTACTGCAAATGTCGGTGGCTCCATGCGAATCTGTCGATCGGCCGGCAGAGCGGCACTGGCCGTGCCGAGCACAAACAGCTGCCCTGAAACCGGCTGCTGCAGTTGAAACACGATGCGAGTCCGACCATTGCCCAGCGACTCCTTCAAAATCCGTCGCTGACCAGGCACTTCAAACGTCATACTGCCTGCCAGCACATCCGGCAGCTCAACAGCAAACTGATCCGCTGCCGCACGCGCGACCTGCCAGCGCAGCGCCAGCATATGCTCAAGCGACGTTTCCGTCACACTGGCAACCGTGACCGATTCTGCCACCAGAGTGGAAACGGCCGGGCGCAGACGAACTGTCACCGCTTTGGGCTGCTTCACTGAACTGCGCAACAGCAGCGATGCCGGTTGCTCCGTGACCTCGCGGAACAGCACATTTGCCTCACCAGCCGGCTGCGGATTCCAGTCACTTCCCGCATCAATTCCGGAACTTTCCGAAGCCGCATCCAGCCAAACGGCCAGCTCGGATGCAGTGGTTGCTGTCCCGATCAGTGCCGGTGGCTCCAATACAGCCGCCGCACCGTCGGGCTGCCGCGGCTGCTGGCCCTGCAGCACCACTGTCAGCCTCCCGGTCCGCGCATCACTCAGTTGCAGATTCAGCAATCGCGGCCCGCCACTGCCAGCCGTCGGTTCCACCACGTACCAGTCCTGCAGGCCATCGGCCGACACATCCAGTGGCAGATAACCCGGCGGAATCTGTACGTCAAGACGCGATCGTGCGCCGCCCCGGATCAGCAAGCCCAGTCGAGTCGTCCACAGCATCCGCTGTGCCTCAAGACGCAGGCCGTGCAGAGCATCAACGGTCAGTTCGTCCGCTGTCGGAGTGATCCGCACGGACACCTGAGCCGGCTGTCGCGCGTAACGCCACGCGGCTGCCGGGCGACCCGGCAAAGACTCGCCCTCAGGCTGCGGTGCCTCATCAGGATTCAGCTGAGTCACCCCCGAAAGTGCGGCGGTCCGAACCTGAAACTGCGAGCCCATCTTCAGCAGAACCGTACCGGTATCACGCCCCGAACCCAGGACCGCCGAAATCGGTACCTGAAAATTCTCCAAAACCTGCTGTTCCGGCAACGCGGAAAACAACTGAAACCACACCACCGAACGATCGGTGACCGAACGCTTGAACTGAACCTGCAGACTGCGACCAGTATCGACAGTTCCGACAGACCAGCCGGCCACATCATCACCACCCACAGACTGAATCGAAAATCCGGCCGGCAGGGACACCGCCAGCTCTGTGATTTCCCCCTGCCGCAACAAAGCCTCCACTGATGTTCTTACCTGCAGGCCCGAATCCCGCAGTGATACCACAGATGTGACATTGGAATGCAGCGTCAATGCGGAATCCGACTTCTGAGTCATCGGCAGCCACTGCAGTCGCAGCGTGGATGCCTGAGCCACTGGCACAAGTACCAGTCGGCCTTCACGACGAAACCCGGTCGACCGTCCGTTCACCTTAGCCTCGAGATTATCGCCGGGCAGCGTCCATTCCAGCAGTCCGGACGCAGCACCGCGCAGCGGCACATCACAGCGACCCACGACCCCGTCCACCTCCGCCGGAACGTCAAACTCCAGATCCACCACATGCAGTCCGCGTCCCGCCACCTGAATGCTGTATGCCGATCCCGCGTCAGACGCCGCAGCCACATTGCCCGCCACCAGTTGCTGCTGTGCAGGTATCTGCTGGCCGGAAAAATTTGGCAACTGGCCCGGCTGAACATTCAGCAGCAGCGGCTTCACCAGCGCCGCCGCACCATCCACCGTGGCGCGACGAATCGCCACGCTGCCCAGCGGCAATTCGACCAGCAATGCGGAATCCGCGTCCCGCCACACTGCGTATCGAGCCTCAAAACGCAGCACGTGTTTGGTACCATCAACCGGGAGCAACTGCATCGTCCTGTACCATGACGATACCACCGGCGATCCCAGCGGACTTGTCTTTACGCTCGGCAATTGCTCCGGATACGCCCGCTGAAACAGTCGCAGAAACTGGTCGTGCGGTACAAAGACCTGGTCCGCACGCAAAGGCGGCTCACCCGGCACATACGGTATTACAAGTTCATCCCCGTCCGCCGAAGACTGCTCGGCCTGCTGTGCCCAAACGCCGGGAGCAGCAATCCACACAAACAGCAGCACACTGCTGATGGCACTGCGCTTCCATGAACAACAGCTGAACAGCAGATCCAATGGACACCATTTCGTACAACAGCCGCTGATCAGCGCCCGCCCCACGAGCAGCACCAGACCGCCTGCTGCACCCAGCCCAATGCCATCCGGCAGCCACTGCTGATCAGCAGACAGCAACGGTACTGCCCCCAGAGCCAGCAGCAGCAGAACACAGCCGAGCCCGATCTGCCGCAAAATGGCGGTACGCCGACGCGACCACAACACTCCAACCGCCAGCAAACCACAAATCAGCCGCAGACCGGTCAACTGCCGCTGACTGCGGACAGCAATGCTCAGCGGCGCCGGGCCACCAGCAGTATCCGCCACCGAAGAAAATGTCTGCCGACGATATCCATCCGGGATCTCCAGCTCCACCTGCACCGACAGTCGTGCACCACCTCGACGCAGTCGCAGACTCGATTTTTCCATCAGCTGCGGCTCAGCACCCCGAGACAGTGACCGCCGCACTCCGGTATCCTGCTGTGCTTCAAAACCCGGAGCCAGAGACTCGTCCACGGAATTCTCGCTTCCGGAACTGCCATTCAGACTGCGCCCGAAACCAAATCGATTCTGCAGCACTACACCACCCTCAGCCTGACCGCCGCCGAATCCACCGCCGCCGAATCCACCGCCGCCGAATCCACCGCCGCCGACTCCACCGCCCCC
>Ga0209990_10003876_pt1 | contig 10799 bp, 33 predicted proteins | sample NOAtaG_6_FD_187304 | JGI IMG/M metagenome (GOLD analysis project Ga0209990, IMG submission 187304) | Freshwater lake microbial communities from Lake Erie, under a cyanobacterial bloom - NOAA_Erie_Diel5S_2200h metaG (SPAdes) (version 2) | ecosystem: Environmental > Aquatic > Freshwater > Lake ...
ATATAACTCTTGTGCTTGTTTTGACAATGGTAACACTTGTTTTAGTTGTTGTAAAGCGGTTAATTCATCTTTTAATGGATGATTTAGTCTACCTTCTAGTGTTGGCCATTGAGGTTTATTCATATTCTTTAGTGTTTTTGAAAGTTTTCTTAAAAAATTCTAATATATCATTCATCTCACTTATTGAATGTCCACTATTATCGTCAACAGGTAAATATTGTTTTATTTTTACCTTGTGATCATCAGTTGGGAGTTTATTTAACTGAGATTCTTCAAAATAAAATATTATTCCGTTACTCATTCGGAATTCATTAAATTCAATATTTCTTTTTTTAAGCTGTTCTCTAATTAATGGAAATTCATCTTGATTTCCACCCGGTAATATAGTTCCAAATTTTTTAATTTTATTTGTATCAATATAATCAATATTATTCATATTCTTCATGCATTCCTATTTCAATTGCAATAAATTGGTTTTTGTGGATGACAAGCACATCTGCAAAGTTGAATATATCTTTATCTGATATAGTATCAAGTTTTTGGTATGTTTGTTCAGCCAATGTTTGTAGTTTTTTATAGGATACTTTGGCTTCTTCTTCAGTATAGTTTTTATAGTAGAGTCTTTTTTTGTTCATTAGGTCTGTTCCTACGCCGCAGTATGTACATACTAGAGTGGTAACATATACTTTCTTTTTCTTTGCGTTTTCTATATCTTGTTTGCGTTTGTATAGTGCGGCACCAATAAAGCATAGTGGTAGTATTACAATTGCAGCAAGTAGAATATAGGTAAATATTTGTAGTTCTAGCATATTATTTTTCTAGTAGATGTTTATGTTCAAAGATATTACCAATTATTTGAAAATTAAGCGCATAATTTTCACTCATAAATGCTTTACCACCCTTTTTGCTTTTGATAACAAATGCAGCATTTTCTTGTTCAAAAAATACTTCTGCAATGAATTCTCCTTTCCATTCTAAGATATCTCCCTCACAAATCTCAGTTTCTTTTGAGTCAGTCAATCCTGTATATTGTTGAAAAATATAAGAATCTACTGGAAAAATCAAACATTTTGACATTGACCAATCCCATAAATTATATTTAATATTTTTTGTATGGTCATTTATATCAAATTTTGATTTTTCTTTGTCCCACACTCTAAATTCAATTATTTTAAAATTCATATTATTTTTCTAGTAGATGTTTATGTTCAAAGATATTACCAATTACTTCTCTATGGAAGTCATCAACGCATGTTTGTTCACGGCTATATTTTCTATCTAGATTAAAAGAATAATCTTCATATTTTACTTCAAAGATCTTTTCACAATCATATTCTTCGTCTGGACTATATGAATATGGACGATTTTCTTTCCAAGTATCTTTTACAATATCACCCTCATAAATTTCTTTTCCATTTTTATCATTTAATCCAGTATATTGTTGAGCAATACAATTCGTTTCGGGCATTGCATTGTGAATATCAATTATTGTGCCATCCGATTCTATTGCACAAGCACCAATCCATTGTTTATGGCATGTATCCCACACTCTAAATTTAATTTGTCTGTTCATATTGTTTTTATTCATTTTCGTCTAAATGAGGAGTTTCAAATACATTACCTACCACTTCTAAATCGTAAACCTTGAAAGAATACCAAGAGTCTTCGCATTCATCATCTATATATCTTGGATAAAATGCGCCATCTTTGAATTGAACTTGAGTTTGATGTTCTTCAGTAGTTCCATCGTGACTGCCGGTCCAAGTTTTGTATTTTACAATATCTCCTTCGTAGATTGGATTATTATTCTTATCCTTCAATCCTGTATATTGTTGCGGTTTACTTACACCGCCAGCAATACTTTCTTCGACGGTAAAGTGGTGAAAAGCTTTATTTAAAGGACTATAAATTCTGAATTTAAGCGGTCTATTCATAGATTCCTCTCATTTTAGGATTTTCAAAAACATTACCAATTACAGTGACATATTCAATTAACATACATCCGAGATCATCATAAGGTTCAGCGGGCCAAATTACTCGGAAGGAACCTCTGCTGAACTTTACAAGCCCTCTAGTAGGTTTTTCACCGAAGTTTTGTTCGATGATATCACCTTCATAAATTTCTTTTCCATTTTTATCATTTAATCCAGTATATTGTTGCGGCTCGCTTACGCCACCAGCAATTCCTTGAGGATAATCATATATATCAAAGTAAATAAATTCTTTGTCAACGAAAGAATAAACTCTAAATTTAAATTCGCGGCTCATATTATTTTAGTAAATTGTTATTCTCAAAATAATTACCTACAATGACACCATTCATTAAGTCTCTAAAATGTTCTGTAGTTGGATGATGGTATGAATGATAATATGGACATCTACCTTGCCATTTATAGGCTATATCATTCCATTCTACAAGATAATTCAAGTTATCCCATTTTACAAGATCACCTTCGTAGATAGGATTATCATATTTATCTTTTAATCCAGTATATTGTTGCACAACATATTCGTCACCACCACTACCATTTTGTAGATTATGGAAGCGTCCATTTAAATCAATGATAAAGTGTTGTTGATTATCGTTTTCTGGATAAATGAATTGCAATCGCATTTTATCCCACACTCTAAATTTTCTTTGGTTATTCATTTGTTTCAGGATTATATTTTACTGCATTATTCATCAAAGCTTTGAAATCTTTAACGGCGTCCAATCTAAATCCCCAACCAGAATCCAAACTATACCAGTCTTTATCGGCAGGATTTTTTGTTTTTTTAATGTCCGGTGAAAATCCAAGTTTTTTTAGAATATTTAAATTTTCTTTAGTTGCTTTCATATTACTTTAATAGTTCTGGGTTCTCAAATATATTACCAACAATGACGGATTCAAATGCTACATCACAATTTAGATTAATATAGTTTTGATTTGGTCCATTTCGTTTATATTGAAAGATATAAGCGCCTTGGTCAACTTCATATAATACTTGTCCAATTACATTGCCAAAAGTATCATAATCAATTTTTAGAATATCTCCTTCATAGATTGGATTATCCTTTGAATCTTTTAAGCCTGTATATTGAACAAATACCAAATCATCAGTATCATATTCCAGTTCATAGTGAGAAATGGTTTCATTCAAACCAATAGTTCCACACCATCCATTAGATTTTGTATTCCACACTCTAAATTTCTTTGGGGTATTCATATTATTTTTCTAGTAGATGTTTATGTTCAAAGATGTTGCCAATCACTTCACAATCTGAATGTATTGGATTTCCACTATAATTTTTATTTTCATGTTTTATTCTTCTCTGTTCATTTCTTTCAATTCCTTAGCCAATTTAAACAAAGAATCAATTTCAGTAAAATTACCACTAGTGAAACAATGTTCACTGAATGTTATTTTATCAATTGTATAGCACAAGGCTTTAATGTTGTGGCTTAAGGTTACAATTTTTAATTTATTATCGTTAGTCATTTTCATATAGTTGTTACTTTACTTCACCGTTCCACTATTCCAATATCCGATGTACAGAATACCATCGTTACGATTGCTAGGATCATTATAAGCAAACATAAGATCCCTACCACCACCATTATACTTCTTACAGATAAGCTCAATGAATTTGAAAGATGATGGTAAAATAGACGCAGGTCTTTGTTCTAAGCTAAAATCAAGGTAATAGCAGAACTCAATTGGCTTATTATCGTTTATATAAGAGGTTCCGATTACAATCGTCTTAGTCATATTGTTTTTATCTTTTATTTAATTTACCACGGAAATAACTTGTGATTGTTTTATTTCACTAAGAAATGAATCTTTACATTCACACCACACATCAATTGATTTGTCAATATTTTCTGCTTGATAAAGAGCCGAATAATAGCCTCTATCAAAAAATTTACCGCAAATATTTTCTAACTCAGTTTCAGTTAAAATAAATAATTTTTTATTGTCCATATTCTTCTACTTTACCACGGGGATTATACCGAGTCAATCTTCAAAAACAAATCTATCCAATTGATACTTAACATCGTCAATTTGAATACACAACTCATTTTTTTCGTTTTCAGTAAGATAAAGAGACGCTTCATTCAACGCTTTTTGCGCTTGTGTAATCTTTCGTTTGAAGTTATAATAATTGTTCAGATTACTAAACTTATCAGGAGAACTGTGAATAATTTCAGAAAGCATCATGGACATGCGTCAATTATTTTTTAAAAAGGATAGTAGCCTTCAACAAATAATCATTTCTTTCATCGGAGTTAAGTGGAATATCCTCGTCTGTCACACAATCTTCTGGAAAAAATACCTTTCCATAATCAGTTTCATACATATCTCTAGCCTTTTCAACAACATCTTTTCCCCACTTCTCAATAGTTTTCTTTTTAGACATATTACAAGTTTATCACAGATTTATAGAAAGTCAACGCTCAAATTCCTCAATTTTTACACTTCCATCTCGGTTTACATTAATTTGACACCAGTCAACATATTTCCAAGGAATTTCCTTTGCAAGATGCTTGACAACTTTCTTGGTCAATTTTTCTCTGTTTTCATCGTTCCAAACATTATCCATAATTTTATTCAAAGGATTGCTATCATCCGCATCTTTTTGTAGTTTCAAAATTAATTTTTGTAAATCTTCAATCACATTGGCAACATCACATTTTGATTCTTTTAGATTTTCAATAGCATCTTGAATTTTGTAGGATGAATCATACATTTTTTCATCACTCAGTTCATCCCATCTAAGTTCATTGATCCCATAATCTTCGTCTGTCAGATAAATTCCATCTTCAAGATCATAGATCAGAAACCAAATTGAATCCATCTGGGGATATTTTTCAAAATATGACTTGAAAAACTCTGAGATAATTTTTTCACTCTTTTTCATACATTTAATTTACCACGGGTTTTAAAGAAAGTCAATCAGAATTTCTGAAATATGAGTGTCACCACCATCACCAGAGACAGCAACAATATCAGTCAAGTCTTTTTCAAAATCAAACTCTGGATTCTCCTCCCATTGTCCATAACCCATTCCAGCCGGAGTTCTCCATTTTTTGATTATGATTTTCGCACCATATTTATTCACTTTATTCAAAGTATATGAAGACACTTTTATCTGTTCTTTTTGAATTACATCTTTGATAGATTTAGCAGCGTAATAATTACTAGGTTTAATCCAACCCTTATTAGAACAAGAATAATACGCATGAAAATATTTCATACATTTACTTTACCACGGAAATTATAGAAACTCAAGTCAAAACATTCTTCAATGTGTTTCAGATATTTAAAATACATTTCACGGGCTTCTCGTTTACCCCAACATCCCCACTCTGGTCCACGCTTATGTTTGCCGTGCCAAACATCAGTTTCTCTCTTGCTATATTCCTCACTATCTGGATACTTTACCCAAATATGAAATGGAATTTCAATTTTGCGGTCGTTTTTATCATACATCACCAGCATAGGTCCATCTGGATTGTTTGCCCAGTTGAACAAAAACTTTTTGCCGTTGATATCTATCTTACAAAAACCTTTTCGTGACTTCATATTAGTTACTTTACCACGGGGTTTATACTAAGTCAATCACAAGTTGGTCCTAGCGTAGGATTTTCAGTTCCTTTGGTATAGTAATCCTTAGCTGCACCTGAATAATAACGAATTTCACCACATTGTGTGCATTTATACCTGTGTATATCTATGTCTTCAAAAGTATCTTCCCATACCCAGTTTTCTTCAATATGATCTTCACCGGTATAATGATTATACATTGAAGTTTTAACTTCTATTAGTTTCTGATGCTTGCAACTATTTTTCATGTTTTATTTTTCTTTGTTCATTTCTTTCAATTCCTTAGCTAATTCAAACAAAGAATCAATTTCAGTAAAAGTGCCACTAATGAAACAATGTTCGCTTAATGTTATTTTATCAAGTGTATAGCATAAGGCTTTAATGTTGTGGCTTAAGGTTACAATTTTTAATTTATTATCGTTAGTCATTTTCATATAGTTGCTAGTTACTTTACCACGGGGTATGCGTCAATCAAGTTTTTAAAGTCTTCAACTCTTTTAAGAGACATATGAATGGAATTTCTATATCCACATCTTTCTGTATGAAAGTCAATTTCTTTGCCACCAATTTTGATTTTATCAACACCTAGAGACGCTGGATTATTCCATAGAAAATACATTAGGGATTTCCTAAATATAGCTTCATCAATATCTTCCACATCCAATTTAATTGTAACTTTCATACTCTTACTTTACCACGGAGGTTAAAGAAAGTCAAGGAGCAATTCCTGTGTCGTAGTCGTATCCCTCATTGACGCCAGTCGTCATGTCTTTGACCCATTCTTTGTATTCTTCACTGGGATTTCCGGTGATAATACGATATTCTGGTTCATGATCTGTCCACCGAGCTTCTTTAACAACAATTGGTGTATTTTTCAAACATCGCACAACTTGATCCAATACCCATGCTTTGTGGTGATCGCCGTCAAATTGACCATATCTTGAAATAAAAGACATTGCCCAATCATTGGTAGTATAATGTTTGTATTCTGGATGCGTAGACACATCCACCAAAGTTTCACCTAGATAACTCATATTTTTAGTTTACCACAAATTTATAGAAAGTTAATCAGAATTTTCGCAAATCAAACCATAACAATCAAACAACCATTTTTTCATTCTAACTTTTTCATAATCGTCAAAATAAATTTGATGACTGCTACCGTTATAATGATGAAATCCTACCATACAACAAATAGAATTATAATCTATCATTATTTCCGTTTCATTTAATTCATCAGACTTTCCATCAAAATTAAAAATTAATTTATTATATTTAATATCAGTCAAATCTGACTTTTCAACATATTTTGGCCCAAAAAAAGGCATACAAAATGAACCATCTGATAAAAAAGACATCATTTTATCCGTTTTAGTTCCATTTGGTAGAAATTTATATCCGACTGAAAATCCAGTTTTCATAAAATTACTTTACCACGGGGTTTATACTAAGTCAATCTTCAAAAACAAATCTATCTAATTGATATTTAACATCGTCAATTTGAATACACCACTCATTTTTTTCGTTCTCAGTAAGATAAAGAGACGCTTCATTCAATGCTTTTTGCGCTTTTTGAATTCTGTGCTTGAAATTATAGTAATTGTTTAGATTACTAAACTTATCAGGAGAACTATGAATAATTTCAGAAAGTATCATGGGCATGCGTCAATCAAGTTATTTTTCTGTTCTTCTGTCAATGCAACAATCTGCCATCCAAAATATGTCTGTTGATTTGCATTCCAATGTGGTTTATTAACAAGTCCTGTAAGTTCAGCGTATTTGTCTTTTGCATCAATCAAATTATCCTCTTCAATTACACGAATATTGTCGTAATGCCATTCAGTATCTTCCATCAATCCACCAGTTTTGAGAGCAAGGTTGTATTTCATCATACAATCAGCTTACCACGGAGGTTAAAGAAAGTCAAGCGGAAAACAAAAAAGCTAACAGAAATTAATCTGTTAGTTGTCTGGTTAGTTATTATCGGATTTTAACAAAGTCAAGCGTAGTATTCGTTTGCTTTATTATATTCTTCCGTATCAAGAACATTGCGTTTTTCATCTATTTTGACATAGAAAGTTTTTGGGGTAAACGGAAATGATTTAATATATCTTTTACTATTACGATCAGTAAAATGATAAGAATCACCATTAACAATTTCTTGCCATACAATTGCATTTAAAAAATATGCACCTTTTTCATCTTTAAATACTCTACTATCTCTAGTATTTTGAAACAACATTTTTGTGTCACTACTGCTTCTTTCATCAAGAACATCACTCCATTCATCATCATTACCCGTTAATGGACTTAGTGTTTCATAATTGGCAAGTTTATGAAACATATTTGCTACATATGGCGCACTAAATCCACTATGTCCTTGTTTGGCAAATGTTTCAATTAGTTGTAATATAGCATCTTTAGCCATATTATTGTATTCATCTTTACCATCATAACCAATTAAGGTTAGTTCTCGTTCTGCGTGTTTTAATATATTACTCATATTATTTACTCTGTCCTTTCTTTATTTGTTTTTATTTAATTTAATTCAGGGAGATTCACTTCTATTTTATCCGGCATGAACTCTTCGGCTGCTGATATTTCATTAACATAAACCCGACGCAATAGATTGAGTAAATAATCTTTAGCCATGCCTTAGTTATATATTAAATGTTAATTGATATAGCTGTTGATATCAAACTCAGCAATCCAATCGTGAAATTCTTCTTTTGTAATTTCCCCATTAGTAGAATTTTCTATGGCTATAGCAAATTCGTCTTCTCTTTGAGAAGATGTATCTTCCACGATATATAGAAGAATATGGTTTAGTATTTCTTTGTCTTTTGACTTTTGAATGTATGTTTTTGTTTTCATAACTTTTTTATAACTTTCTATTTGTCACTTCTAATCACAAGAAGTGTCTGTTTATAATACGGAGAATTTTTCAACTTCTTTCAATTTTAATTTATTTTATTTTAGCGTCATCCCAACCTTGTAGAGCGTTATCATACTCTGTTGTTCTCATAGATATTGATGGAGGGTCAAGTAGTTTATACATAACATCACCAGCGTCAATTAGTTTTTGTATCTTTTTATTCAACCTTTCAATTTCTTTTTGACATTGTAACAAGTCACCATACATCCGCATTTTAACTGGGTCAGATGAATAGAAATTAGTATCTTTAGGTTCAATAATCACGGCTTGGCCTCCTTCACCTTGGCGGTGTGGTGGTCAACGACCCCAAGTGAGATGGCGTTGAATAAGACAACATGACCGCACTTTTTACATTGAACCTGCACCAGAGGGGTGATGGCTGCGCCGGGGCAGTGATTTCCTTCGTTGTAGTCTCTGACTTCAACAATGCCACCAACATTCCAGACTGTGGGTACAATGCATATCGGACAATCGCGCTTACCCTTCCAAACACTCGTTATCCGCTCGCTGATGAGCTTTTGCTGGGATTCGTTGAGGTTCACGGCTTGGCCTCCTTTGATTTTTCCCACACTGCAACCAGTTTGTCGAAATCCACGTTATCGTTGTACGCCATGAAGTCCCCGTTGTACGCCATGAAGTCCCCCGCCTCCTCCAGCCGCTGGATGCGAATCATCAGATCCGCCGCTGTTTTCGCGAATTCGTCGGACTGATTTGACCACGAATCTCGATCCGATTTTGTCGATTCAAGCTCTCCCTCCAGTCTATTGATTTTTTCTAACGCATTGTTAAGTTCGTCTTCTAGCTCACGGGCTAGTGTAGAAAACTCAACATCAGGCTCAAGACTCACGTCAGTTGCAATTCGTTCCCATACCGCATCCGTTCTTGGAGTTTTTCTCATATTATTTTATCTTACCGCTGAAATATTACTAAGTCAAGACTTAACTTTTCTTTTGTTTTTGTTACTCTTCAACAATTGTCATATCAAATTCATTGATATTGCATAATTCACCATCTTCTCTTTCTTCACCTAATTCATATCCTAACTTTAGTTCATAGTCGTGTTCACATACACGGATACCTCTTGCTAAGATAATACCTGATTTAAGCCATTGATTATAAGCTTCTAAAGTATACCTTTTACCAAAGCAGTCATCATCAAATACTTCTGTTCCCGCCTTAAACCAAGTATCAGACTTGGCAATCAATTTAACATATTTCATATCAATCCTTTATTTTATACTTTTAGAACAAACTTAAAATATTCTACTCTATTTTTTGGTTGTATTGTTACTTCAACATAACCATCAGGAAATACATCCGGTGATATACCATGCAACATAAGTGCTGAAAATTTATAAACATTGCTATGTCTCTCTACTTCCAATGCAGTGTGTATATCACTCCAAAAAGATCTTATTTGTTCTTCTCGTATATTATCAACAATATATGTTTTATATTCCACTTTCCACGCTTCTTCTACCATCTTGTGACACAAAGATAAGATAACCTTTTGATCATCATCGTTTGCAATACTTGAAGAATACAAATGGCAAACAGAATTTATAGTATCTATAATGTAATTTTTCCTTGAATCAGTCATATCAATCAATTAGTTCATCTTCTAATCGGGTTACTTGTCTACGCAAATTAGCAATTTCTTGCAACAACCTTGTTTGTTCCTTAGCCCATTCATATTCACTACTATGACGCAATGCCCATTTTGGTTCTTGGGTATCTCTATGTCCATAGTTACCGCATAATACCCATTCAATATTATGTTCGTCTAATTGCTGTTGCGTTGCTCCAATAGGTTTAGTCATATCAATAAGAAATATCTGCGTCAATCCATTTAATATATTTTCCTTTTGGGGATTTAACTAAAAATTGAATATTAGAAACTATATAAGACATCCCACCGCCTTCAAAATATGCTTCTGATTCATCAATCTCGCATCTTACATCTGTAATGATATGATTTTTAGGATAACTAGTAGATTTTCCAACATATTCACTTCGCAAATGAGATTCTATTGCGGATATTAATTTAGATTTATCAATGGTCATATCAATCCTTATATATGTTTCAAGCCGCATGAATGACAAATTCGTCCATCCCATGCATTTTCACCACATTGTTCACAATTATCAAATTCTAAACATTCATCAACTTCTTCACTATCTTTTTTAGTAGTATCACTATCAAATTTCTTAAATAAATAATCCAATACTAGCAAATGATATTCACCCTTTGTTACATTAGATCTATCAGCGTCCAAAA
>Ga0209990_10003878_pt1:0-2500 | contig 10789 bp, 4 predicted proteins | sample NOAtaG_6_FD_187304 | JGI IMG/M metagenome (GOLD analysis project Ga0209990, IMG submission 187304) | Freshwater lake microbial communities from Lake Erie, under a cyanobacterial bloom - NOAA_Erie_Diel5S_2200h metaG (SPAdes) (version 2) | ecosystem: Environmental > Aquatic > Freshwater >...
GAGTCCTCCAAGCCCTGGGTCTGGGCCGCAGCGAGCTCCCTCTCCGAGCATGCCGCCTGGGCGCGCCATTAATTTACAAAAAAAACTTCAAAAAATCTGAACTTTGGCTGTTGACGATCTCAAACGGGTGCCGTATAACCTGTCCTCACGTCGCCGATGACGAAAACGAAAAAAAGCTAAGAACCAAAAATGATTAGCGAAGTTTCGGTCAGAGGCAGGCTCTTTGAAAACTGAATAGAAGACGCAAGTAAGGAAGAGTGCGAACGTCAATTCTTCGTTCGATCACCTCGGTGAGCGAACAAGAGTTAAAAATAAAAGAACGTCAGTCATAGACTGACTCGGGATTTAAACATTAGAGTTTGATCCTGGCTCAGAGTGAACGCTGGCGGCGTGCCTAATACATGCAAGTCGAACGCGAAAGTCCTTCGGGATGAGTAAAGTGGCGCACGGGTGAGTAATGCATGGGAACGTGCCCTGAAATGGGGAATAACTGTTGGAAACGACAGCTAATACCGCATAGTCTCGAGAGAGTAAAGGTGGCGCCGTAAGGGCTACCGTTTCAGGATCGGCCCATGTCCCATTAGCTAGTTGGCGGGGTAATGGCCCACCAAGGCAACGATGGGTAACTGGTCTGAGAGGATGATCAGTCACACTGGAACTGAGACACGGTCCAGACTCCTACGGGAGGCAGCAGTAGGGAATATTGCACAATGGGGGAAACCCTGATGCAGCAACGCCGCGTGAGTGAAGAAGGCCCTTGGGTTGTAAAGCTCTTTAGCCTGGGAAGAGGCTTCGTTAGGTAAATAATCTAGCGGGGTGACGGTACCAGGAGAATAAGCACCGGCTAATCTCGTGCCAGCAGCCGCGGTAATACGAGAGGTGCAAGCGTTACTCGGAATCACTGGGCGTAAAGCGCACGTAGGCGGATTGGTATGTCAATTGTGAAATACCTGGGCTCAACCCGGGAACTGCAGTTGAAACTGCCTTTCTTGAATGCTTGAGAGGGTGGGGGAATACCTAGTGGAGAAGTGAAATTCGTAGAGATTAGGTGGAACACCGGAGGCGAAGGCGCCTGCCTGGCAATGCATTGACGCTGAGGTGCGAAAGTGTGGGGAGCAAACAGGATTAGATACCCTGGTAGTCCACACCGTAAACGATGGATACTAGGCGTGCGGAGAGTTAACCCTCTGCGTGCCAAAGTTCACACATTAAGTATCCCGCCTGGGAAGTACGGTCGCAAGACTAAAACTCAAAGGAATTGACGGGGGCCCGCACAAGCGGTGGAGTATGTGGTTTAATTCGAAGCAACGCGCAGAACCTTACCTGGCCTTGACATCCCGTGACCGGTGCAGAGATGTACCTTTGGCTTCGGCCACACGGAGACAGGTGCTGCATGGCTGTCGTCAGCTCGTGTTGTGAAATGTTCGGTTAAGTCCGGCAACGAGCGCAACCCCTGTCCTTAGTTACCACCATTCAGTTGGGGACTCTAGGGAGACTGCCGGTGTTAAACCGGAGGAAGGCGGGGATGACGTCAAGTCCTCATGGCCCTTACGGCCAGGGCTACACACGTACTACAATGGTGGAAACAATGAGTCGCAAAACCGCGAGGTGAAGCTAATCTCAAAAACACCATCTCAGTCCGGATTGAAGTCTGCAACTCGACTTCATGAAGTTGGAATCGCTAGTAATCGCAGATCAGCACGCTGCGGTGAATACGTTCCCGGGCCTTGTACACACCGCCCGTCACACCACGAAAGTGGTCTTAACCAGAAGCAGGTGAGCTAACCGCAAGGAGGCAGCCTACCAAGGTTGAGGCCGTGATTGGGGTGAAGTCGTAACAAGGTAGCCGTAGGGGAACCTGCGGCTGGATCACCTCCTTTCTAAGGATATATGCCGATCGAGTAATCGATCAGCCATCCTAGGTTAAGCGGATACAGACGGTCTCGGCTGTCTGGCTTGAAACTCTCCAGAGTCTCAAGGTCGCTCGCAAGAGTCGATGTTCCGAACACGTTCGCAAATCTTCCGCGTCTTTCTATTCAGCTTTGAGAGAGCTTCACAGCTACTCTCGCTGTTTTCTTTGGAAAACAGAGCTCTTTGACAACTGAATATGTGTATATCCTCAAATAAGCTAGAAGGTGAAAGATATTTTGAGCGCAAAAGGCTTAGTTGAAAAACTAAGACTCAGCGAACTCAATATCGCAAGATTCTCTCCGCTTGAAGTTTTCAAGTAAGGAAGAAGGCGAAAAAATGTAAGCTACTAAGGGCGTTCGGTGGATGCCTTGGCACCAAGAGGCGATGAAGGACGTGGCAAGCTGCGAAATGCTTCGGGGAGCTGCTTAGCAAGCTTTGATCCGGAGATGTCCGAATGGGGAAACCCATCCCGCAAGGGATATCTCGCTCTGAATACATAGGAGCGAAGAAGCAAACCCGGGGAACTGAAACATCTCAGTACCCGGAGGAAAAGAAATCAAAAGAGATTCCGTCAGTAGCGGCGAGCGAA
>Ga0209990_10003878_pt1:5000-10789 | contig 10789 bp, 4 predicted proteins | sample NOAtaG_6_FD_187304 | JGI IMG/M metagenome (GOLD analysis project Ga0209990, IMG submission 187304) | Freshwater lake microbial communities from Lake Erie, under a cyanobacterial bloom - NOAA_Erie_Diel5S_2200h metaG (SPAdes) (version 2) | ecosystem: Environmental > Aquatic > Freshwater...
ACTGCTGAAAGCATCTAAGTAGGAAGCCCACCCCAAGATGAGATTTCCCTAGCCGTAAGGCTCTTAAGATCCGTTCTAGACCAGGACGTTGATAGGCTGGAGGTGGAAGCGCCGTAAGGTGTGGAGCTGACCAGTACTAATAGATCGTGAGGCTTATTTTTATCGCCTCTCTTCCTTACTAGAAAGCCTCAAGGCCGGACAGTAAGAGAGTCTTGAATGCCTCTCTAGCTGAGATATACACATCATTCAGTCTTTCAAAGTCATTTGATTTGGCTGTGCCAATGGCGAGGTGGAAATACCCGTTCCCATCCCGAACACGGAAGTCAAGCACCTCAGCGGCGATGGTACTGCAGGATTACCTGTGGGAGAGTAGCTCGGCGCAGCCTAACCATAACAGAAACCCCTCGGTCGTAAGATCGAGGGGTTTTTGACTTTATCGCCCTTAAGGGAGTCAGCCCAGGAATCTCCTTCCTCACAAGCCCGCGTCAGCGGGTAAATAGGGAGGGGAGTCTTTAACCTTACCTAAAGATCACAAAGTTCATCCGAGGACCCGCCGACACCTCTTCAGTCGGACATCTTCTGAGGATGAACAGCATGGCCAAGATTTACCCCAATAGCGATAAGGTCCGTGTGATCTTCGCCAGCCATGCAGAAGAGCAGGTCTACCAGCTGCTTAAAAGGCTCAAATCAGATTGGACCGTCTACTATTCTTGTACCCTCTCGGGCTTTGAGCATGAGCAGGGTTTGACGGATAACGAAATAGACTTTGTGCTTTATCATCCGAAGTGGGGGCTCGTGATCCTCGAAGTCAAAGGGGGTCGAATCATCTACAACCCGGACGAGCAGCAGTTTTACTCGGAGAATCGCTTTGGTGAGCGTTTTTCTATCAAAAATCCCTTCGCACAAGCTTTGAATTGGAAGAGCCGCTTTCTTCGCTATCTTAAGAAGAAGAACATCAAGGTCCCGATGACACATATGGTGTGCTTTCCTTCTATCTACGAAAAGGACTTCCCTGAACGAGCTGATTTTGAAACAGGCTTACTCCTCGGGCGTGAGCGTCTTGAACGCCTCGACGAAGCGCTACCTGACGCCATACGCTTAGCCCAGCCAGAAAAATATCTGCAGTTTCGTGACGTCGGTGATGCTCTTGATAAGATCCTTCGTGGTACCCACTATGCGAGTCGACTCTATATTCGAGATTACATCGACCAACACGAAAACAAAGTGCGCGACGTGGAGCACATCCAGGATAATCTCATTTCGCCCATGGCGGGTACCAAGCGCCTGGCTGTCGAGGGGGAGGCAGGAACTGGCAAAACGATGCTGGCGATTGCCTTAGCGCGCCACTTCCGTGACGCCGGCAAGGAGGTTCTGCTACTCTCCTCGAATCCTTTGCTCAATAACTATATGAAGGAGCAAGTGGGAACGCGGGTTAAAGTGCTGACCTATTCCGAAGCAGCGGCTGCCTACGGCGTCGATATTCTCAAGCGACCTCACGAGTTTCAAGGATCTCGTGAGGATTGGATTCAATACGTTGGTCCAGAGCGTCTCAAAGCCGCGACCCTTGCCTCTCCGATTCGCTATGATGTGCTTTTGTGTGATGAGGCGCAAGATGTTCAGCCGTTCTGGTGGGAATCAATCGAGGCCTGTCTTCGAAATGAGCAAAGTCATTTTTATATTTTCTTCGATCGCAGCCAGGGAGTCTTTGGTTCCGGGGCAGCAGAGAATAGCTTCGTGCCAGAGGATGTCCTGCCGATCGCAGCACCCTATTTTCCACTCGTTCACAACTATCGCACAACGAAGGAAATCGCCGCATTCGCGCGGGCCTTTCGAACAGGGCGACAGATACTTGTAAGCCACTCCGGTCGACTTGGCTATATCCCAGAGATCGTCAGCTATAAAGACATCGAGGAAGCTCAAAAGAAGCTTCAGGACCTTTTGCAAAGACTGATCGAAGAGGAAGGTCTGAAAGCCCAGGAGCTGACGATCCTGTCGGCTCGTCGACCTTTTCAGCCGGAATCGGTCCTCCATGGTGTCAAAATAACGGGATCCTTTCAGCTGGAGGAACTTCAGTCGCTCAAGACTCAGGAGGCACCCCGGGATGGAACGATCTCAGTAGCCACCATCAGCAGTTTCAAGGGACTCGAAACGTCGGTGGCGATCGTCACCAATCTGAGCGAGTATCATATGCCGCTGACGAACCCCATCATGGCGAGTTTACTCTACGTAGCCTGTACCAGGGCCAAACATATGCTGTTCATCATGGTTCAAAAAGATGATCCAAAAAAAGAGCTACTCGAAAAGGCCTTGGATGGAATCGTGAGGAAGGGGACTCTGGTCGTCGGGGAACAGGCGTTTGATCATGTCTACGCGGGAACAGTGAATTACTATAACCCCGAGCGCCTCGGCTGGATCACGGTCGATGATCCCAGTTTGCAGCGCAATTCGATCATGTTTTTTCCGAGCGATGTCGTCAAAGCTGAGCTGCTTGGTCTGCAAGTCGGCTCGCGGCTTTCCTTCCGCTTGAAGGTTGAAGGGTTCGCCGCTGTTGCCGTGGATCTCAAACAACTTTCCTAACTTACCAGCCTTGGCTTCGTCGATGTCTAGGTCGCAGGAGTGCCTCTTGGAGCCGGTCTTCGGAACTCTTACGCCTCGCGTCGAGACCCCTCATGACATCAGGCTAAACCAATCTCTTTCAGACGTTGCATCAGGTAGTCATCGGCTGTGATATTGGGATGCAACTGTTCACCGCCTGTAACCGCTATGCAAGAGGGCAGAGGGTCAAGTACGACTTCCCCTCGAGCGTGCACGAAGAAAGGCATCGAGTAGCGACGCTCGCGGCTGTTGTTGGGATTGACCACGCGATGGGTGGTTGATTTGAAGAAACCATTCGTTAAGTTTTGTAGCATATCGCCTGCATCAACGATAATGCAGCCTTTGGGAGTCGTCACTGGAATCCACTGCCCGTGGCGATCGAGGATCTCAAGACCAGACGCCGTCGCTTCGATGAGGAGGGTGATCAAATTGATGTCTTCATGCGCTCCAGCACGGATACTCGAGGGGTTACGATCAGCAGAGACTGGTGGATAGTGAATGAGCCGTAGAATGGAATTACCATCGACCGCCATGTTGCGAATCAACGCGGCCTCTTCACCGATATAGAGTGCACAAGCTTCAAGCAGCGAAAGCGCGCATTGTTCAAGGCGCGAGTAGAGGTCGAGCATGACAGGTCGGAAGCTTGGGAGTTCTCGGGGCCAAACGTTGGGCGGATATGATTTGGCGGCCAGTTGCGCAAGAGACAACTCCTGGCCGACGTGCCAGAACTCTTTCAGATCCGGTGCCTTTGAATCTTTGGCATGTTCTTTTCCGAAAGAGGTGTAAGCTCGCTGCCCCTTGATACCCGGAATTTCGTAGCTTTTTTTGGTAGTTTCATCGAGCTCGAAGAGAGCAGCGGCAGCTGCATAGCCGTCCTGAATGAGTTCGGGGGATATCGTGTGGTTGGTTAAAGCGAAAAACCCAACTTCGCGCAAAGCTGATCCCACACCGTGAATGAATGCCCGTCTCCGTTCTTCGTTCCCGCTGGTGAAATCCTCAAGATCCAGCACGGGTATCGAGTACTGCGAACTCATAAAGCCCTCCTACTTGGTCCTAGCGATATGCTTGGCGTCTAGCTAGCAAATGCCCGGCCCAACTGCAAAGCAGAATCATTCGCTGCCAATTATCGAATGATTGAGGGGGGCAAGCTATACTGCAAGGGGGGAGCAATCACTGCCTCGTAAGTAATTCTTATGGTTCAGCGCGGAGGCGCCTCGGGCTCCATCTTGCGGGCTGTTTTCAGTGGAGAGTCGGGACTGTTCTTGTAGTCATGATATGCCATAATGGCCTCAGCAGCCAAATTCGTGGCTTTGAAACGCCAGAGGTTCTCAAGCAGCACCACGGAAGCGACAGCGACCTCAGGATTCTCCAAGGGGTAGATGCCGGCAAAGAGAGTCGTCAAACCCTGGGGATGGTTGCCCGTGAGCGTGCCAGTCTTTCCGCCAACTTCGGTCCTGAGCACCCGGAAGCGTCCTCGATTGAAGGCCGAGGAGGCCGTGCCTGCCGTGACAGTCGCGTCCATAATCCGCCGAAGGTTGATGGCCGTATCGGCCTCCATCACCCGTTTGGCCTGGGCTTGCGGATCCTTGATGTTGGTGTCCCTAAACAGGTGAACCGGTATCGCCATGCCATCGTTAGCGATAACCATGTTCTGCCAAGCAGCGTGTACGGCGGAAATACCAACGGAACCGAAGCCAGCGGCGAATTTACCGATGGTGTGTATGCTCGATGAGGTAGGATTAGGCTCGCGGAGGGGGCTAGGCGGGACCTGGAAGTCGGCTGCTAGCTGACCGTTGTTCCAACCCAGCTTGCGCGCCATGCTGAGAATCGGCCCGAGACCGATGCGGTTCACCGCTAGCTTAGCAAAGAAGCCGTTACACGAATGTGCGTAAGCGCGACGGAGGCTCAATCCTTGATTCGGGTTACTGCTCTCCGTCGGTGGCCAAATGCCGCGTGCATACACGTGAGAACAACCTCCGAACATACTGAGGGTGGCCTCGGCTTCCAATTGTGCAATCTCAAAACCCGCTGCAGCAACGACGGTCTTGAACAGTGAGGCCGACGGGAAACCGACGTGCAAAGCTGAATGGGTCTCCGAACCCCAGGCACGGGGGTCCTGACCCTGGACCATCGCTAGAATCTCACCCGTTTTGACATCTGTCATCACTAGGGCTGCAATCGGGTTGCCCCCGTTGCGGATATACTTTTGTAAGTGATTCTGAATGGCTGGAATTATAGTGACCGGTCGGCCGTTGAGTTGGGGGTTGGTTTCGGTTTCCGACCATTCGGGAAGGTCGAGGGGAACCGGGAAACTACCGGGATTCAGGACAGGCTCCACCTGGGCTGCCTTGGTCTCGGGAGCCTTTTGTGCGGATGACGGATGACAGGCGAGGCAGCTGGCGAGCCAAAAAAATGGGAAGTATAGCCAGCTACGGCAAGAAATGCGGGAGTTTGACACTCTGATCCTCTGCCTCTATTAAACGTTTGAACATCGGGGACAGTTTGTGGTCTCATCAGTAGCCTATTGTACAGGATACCTCTGCATTTTTACATGGACTTGTGCCCGAAGGCAAACGGGGAATCCTTGCTGCCGACCTCTCAGCGAGCGATAATAGAGTGTTACGCTCAAGGGGCCCTGGGTCCTGTATCGACGAAGGAGACGTTCTATCACCCTGTTCATTTATTTCATCATGGAAATCGTGCCGCAGTTTATCACCGTCTTCTGCGTGCTGAGTGCTGTCATCGTTGTGTCCCAGCTGGTGCGCCTGTCGGAAGTTCTGGTGACGTTTGGACTGTCGCTCGAGAATATCCTCCTGCCCTTTTTGTTTATCCTCATGCCATTCATTTCGATCATAGTTCCCATTGCTCTACTCTTCGCCATCCTTCTTGCTTTCAGTCGGATCTCGGCAGATGGTGAATATGCAGCGATGCTCGCATCAGGTTATTCCTTGCAGCGAGCCCTTCTTCCCGTTCTGACCATCACGGCAGCAGCTTGGGGAGTCGCGACGGTAGGTGCTGTCTATTTCGAATCTTGGGGGCGACGTGAAACCATCCAGTTTTATCATCGGAAGACACAGACCGAACTCGACAATATGATTCGTTATCAGATGAAAGAAGGGGTTTTTCTCGATGACTTCTTGGGTTATGTCCTCTACGCTGAGACCATATCACCGGATCGGACGCGTTTCGAGAAT
>Ga0209990_10003881_pt1 | contig 10786 bp, 9 predicted proteins | sample NOAtaG_6_FD_187304 | JGI IMG/M metagenome (GOLD analysis project Ga0209990, IMG submission 187304) | Freshwater lake microbial communities from Lake Erie, under a cyanobacterial bloom - NOAA_Erie_Diel5S_2200h metaG (SPAdes) (version 2) | ecosystem: Environmental > Aquatic > Freshwater > Lake ...
CGACGAAGCGATCGTGAAGGGCGTCGGCCGCGTGCGCGATTGGGTGGCGAAGCTGCGATGACGATTCGCCGCGCCCATGCGTTCCGTCGCATGGCGGCTGCGCTCGCCGCGGTGGCCCTGTTCGCCGCAGGTTGCGCCCCGAGGCAGATCGAGCTCGAGCGGGCGCCCGTGGTCTCCTTTCGCGTGAAGCTCGAGGAAAGGCAGCCGCACACGGCGGGCGGCCCGGGATTGGTCGCCTACGGAAACGGATCGGCGGTCAAGCTCGGTCCGACCGCGCTGCTCACCGCGGGGCACTGCCTTCCCGGCGCCGTGCGGCGTCGGGCGGGCGCCGAACTCGAGATCAACCTCGAACTCGCGGCCACCAAGGGCGGCTGGCAGCGCCACCGCCTGCCGCTGAGATTCGAGGTCGCCGCCGTGGGTGGGTACGACGCGGACAACATCCGCTCCAACGAGAACGACGATGTGCTCGTCGACATTGCGACGGAGCGCGAGGACTGGGTGCTGCTGCGGCTGATCGGCGGCTCGCTTCCGCCGCCCTACGCGGTGCTTGAGTGGGACCACCAGGCGGCTGCGGGCGAGCGCGTGCTGCTGGTTACTCCGAACTCCTCGTACACGGGAGACGCGCGTGCGCTCGGCGTTCTTGCCGTCGAGGGCGAGACCATCGACGCGATCTATGTGCAGTCAGGCGCGGGCGCTTCCGGCAACGACGCCGAGCCCGTCCACCTCTTCTCGCACGGCCTGATCGGATTCCAACTCGGCGAGCGGTCGCTCGGCGGCTGTTCCGGCAGCATGCTTGCCGTGCGGCGCGAGGGACAGAGCCAGTCCGATGCGTCCGCGTGGCCGATGGTCGGACTCTTCGTCGCCTCGAGCGGCGACGAGACGACCCGCGACCTCGGGCCGTTCCGGCTTCCGATCAAGCCGCTGCGCGTCGCGATCCAGATGACCGACGAACTGCGCCGCGCGATCGAGCGCGAACTCGCACGCGAGGGCGGCGAGCGGGGGGGCCGCTCCGATCACGGCTGCGGCGAAGGCGTAGCGGGCGCCGCGGTCTGTGGGACGGCGGCGGGCTTCGGTTCGCGCCGCTTCCCGAGCATCCAGTCGAGCGCGCCGTCGGCTCCGAAGCGGTAGGCGGGGGTCCAGCAGTCATGTCCGACGCCGTCGTACTCGCGATAGGCGGGGTTGCGCACGCGGGGCGGAACCGGCTGGGGCGGCTTGGCGGTCGCGGCGCGCGCACTCGCCTCCTGCCATGCCCGCTGCGTCGCGGCGCCGATCTCGCGCGACATCTTGCGCGAGAGATCGTTCGGCACCACGGGGTCGTAGTTGGAGTGGATGATGTAGTGGGGGGTCTTCGACAGGAGGGGCGCCGTCGACGGGTCTCCGCCGCCGCAGATCGGCACCACCGCCGCGAAGAACTCGGGCCGCCGCGCCGCGAGATCGAACGCCCCGAAGCCGCCCATCGAGAGCCCGGTGAGGTAGACGCGCTCGCGGTCGACCGGCTTGGTCGCGATCACCTCGTCCATCGCCTGCATCACGGCCTTCATGGCGCGCGACGGCTCCTTCGCCATCTTCGGGAACTCGCCGCGCTCGGTGAACGCCTTGAGATCGAACGGCGCCCACGATTCGTCGGACGGGCATTGCACCGCGAGCACGAACGACGGCGCCTTCGACTGGAACTCCTCGGTCGCCGTCCAGCCGACGAAGTGCTTCAGCTGTGCGGTGTTGTCGCTGCCGCGCTCGCCCGAGCCGTGGAGGAACACGATCAGCGGCAGCTTGCCGCCCGCCTTCGCGATCGACTCGCTGCTCGGTTCCACGAGCCGATAGCGGTACACCGCGTCGACCGAGCCATCGGCCTTTCTCACGGTCGTCTCACCCTGTGGAATCTCGCCGGTCCTCGGCGCGGCTGCCGCGGTTCGAGCCGCTTCCTGGGTGGCGAGGCCGGTCCAACGGTCGGCGGAAAGGGCAGGTGCAAGCGACAGCGCGATCGCGCAGGCGACGAGTCCGATGGCTCTCATGTTCGGAATCGTATCGCAGCGAGCCCGAGGGCTCCGTCGATCACGGCACGATGATGCGGTTGCTCGGCATGCCGAGCGGCACCGGCTGCGGACGAACTTCGTAGTTCGGCGTCAGCGCGATGTTGAGCGGGAGGCGCTTGCCGGTCGGATCGCGCGGGATGTTGTCCTCGTCGATGATCCGCTGGATCGCCATGATGCCTTCGATGAGCATCTCGGGCCGCGGCGGGCAGCCGGGCACATAGACATCGACGGGAACATACTGGTCGACGCCCTGCACGACCGCGTAGGTGTCGAAGACGCCGCCGGTCGAGGCGCAGGCGCCCATCGAGATGACCCACTTGGGCTCCGCCATCTGCATGTAGATGCGCTGCAGGACGGGCAGCGTCTTGACGCTGACCCGGCCGGCGACGATGAGGAGGTCGGCCTGGCGCGGCGAGAAGCGCATGACCTCTGCGCCGAAGCGGGCGAGATCGAAGCGCGAGCACGCGGTCGCCATCAGTTCGATGCCGCAGCAGGCGGTCGCGAACGGGAGCGGCCACACGCTCGAGCGCCGCGCCCAGTTGATGACGCGGTTCAGTTGCGTGGTGACGACGCTGTCGGTGGGGAGTGCTGCTTCGAGGCCCATGGAGCGGACATGGTAGCGCACCGCGCGCGCCGAGGAAACTCGGATTTCGCCGCGGTTTGGCGCTCAGCCGAGAAGCTTGGCGATCGTGTCGTTGCCGTGCACGATGGTGTAGAGCTTGTCGACCTTCATGAGGCGGAGGAGGTCGAGCACCGTCCGGTTGGTTCCGAACAGGTGCGGCTTCAACTTCGCGCTCGCAACACGGTTGCGTACATCGATGCACATCCCGAGACCCATGCTCGTGATCTGGTTCACGCCCGTGAGATCGAGGACGAAGTTGCCCTTCAGGCCTTGGGTCTGGTCGATCGCCTCGATGATCTCGCCCGTGATGATGGGCGCCTCGCGCTGGCCGATGCTCGGGCAGACGATGCGGGCGTAGAGCCCGAGCCGATGCCGCTCGACCACGACATACTGCGAGAGGGCTTGACCTGGCGTGGTCGTCGGGAGCGTGTACGGCTTCATACAGGCGGCATCGGCGTGTTGTCCGATGTGCTTGCGCGAAACTTGCCGAATGCGGGGATTCGAAGCCCGCTCGCAGGGTGGGCCGCACGCGATCTCGCAGCGCCTGGGCGCGCCGCCGATTTCAGGACTCGGTGGTGCAGCCTGCGCAGGTCAGGCGACCATGGCGATCGGAGCAGATGGAACAAGATGGGCGCGAGGGCGGGCCGAGGCTGGGGGAGCGGAGGTTTGCGGATCCAAGGTCTGCGGATCCACGACTAGAACATCCACGACCAGAACATCCACGACCAGAACATCCACGGCCAGAACATCCACGGCCGAAGCATCCACGGCCGAAGAACTCAGGCTTCGAGATCGAGCGGCTTGTTCGCGGAAAGGGTCGGCGGACGCGCGGCGATCGTTTCGCCGGCGACCGCGGGAGCGATGAGGCTCTCCGTACTCGAACTGAAGGTCGAGATCGGTCCGAGCTGCGAGAGTTCCCGCTCGAAGGATCGCGCGAGGTCGCGGGCTGCGCTGGCCGAAGTCAACGAAGCATCGTGCGCGCCGGATGGGCGAAGCAGATCGGTCTCGATCGAGACGGACCTGAACGCGCCGTCGGCCCGCGATGCGAGTTGCCGCAGCGCCGATGCGAATCCGTGCATGTCGGAGGTGAGCTCCTCGCGGACCGAGTCGGTGATCGCGTTGGTGATCGGGCGCACGCGGTCGGCGGAGGGATCCTGGAGGAGCGGCCCCCACAGCGACAGGTCGGCGAGCACCGGGCGCGCCGCGTCGGTGATCGCGCGGACCGACTCGCTCGTGGACGACGCAAAGTCGGCGCGCTCGATGAGTTCGCCCGTCAGCCGTTCGCTCTTGTCGACGAGCCACGCGAGTTCGTCGCGCATGCGGCGCATGTCGCCCTGCACGACTTCCCTCGCCGCGGCGAGTTCGTGGATCAGCTTGCCAAGAACCTCGCGGAGCGCGGTTGCATCGCCCACGCGCGCGGCGAGGGTCTCGATCAGCCGCAGGCTCTCGCCCGAAAGCCCCGCAAGCGCAGCGGTCGCGCGCTCGGAGCGCTCGATCATGGCGCCGGCTTCGGTCATTCGCGCAAGCGCCTCGTCGGTGCGCACGGTGGTCGCGTCGGCGCGCTGCACAAGGGCATCGATCTGCGAGAGGCGGGCACCAAGTTCGGCGTCGACCGCGGCAAGCGCCGCGTTCGCCGCGTGCTCGATGCGAGCCTCGACCTCGCGGACCCGGTCGATGCGCCAGTTGAGTTCCGTCTCGAGCCGAGCGACGGCGTCGTCGGCCATGCGCGCAGTGCGCGCCTCGGCCTCCGTCGCCGCGCGTTCGAGGCGCGTCTCGGCTTCCTGCACGGCCTGCATGCGGCGGGTGACTTCGAACTCGAGCTTCGCGATCGACTCGTCGGTGAAGCGCGCGGCCCGCGTCTCGGCGGCGGCCGCAGCTTCCTCGGCGCGCGCGACGATGGCGCCAAGCCGCGCGGAGAGCTCCGCCTCGAACTTCTCGATGCGCTCCGCCTCGTGGGTGTCGACTTCACGCTGCGCCGCAGCGAGCCGAGCGATGTGGCTTTCGGTCTCGCCGAAGACGCGCTGGCCTGCCGCGGTGGTTTCGGCGACGGCATCGGCGCTCGCGCGCGAGAGGCGATCGACCTGCGCGTCGCAGAGCGAGCGAATCGCGGCGACGCGGTCGTCCGAGAGTGCTGCGGCGTCGAGGTCGGCGCGCTTGAGGCGGGCGAGCTGGGCGTCGAGTTCGGCCTGGATCCGGTCGAGTTTTTCCTTCGCGAGCAGCTCGGCGCTCGACTCGAACTGGCGGAAGCGCTCGCGCTGCGCGTCGAGGTCGCGCGCGATCTCCTCGAGCTTGGCGGCGGCGAGCCGTTCTGCATCGGCCTGCAGCGCGGCGCGCGATGTCGCCTCAGCCTCGGCGAGCACGCGTTCGACTTCCTCGATCGCCTGCACGGCTCTGCTTGCGATCGATTCGCCGCGCGTCGTCTGCACATCGAACGCCTGGAGCATCCGGACGCCGAGCTTGAGCCGCTCCTCGATGTCGGCCGTGATCCGTGCGGCGCGGTCGGTCGCAGCGTGCTCTTCGGCAAGCCGCGCCTCGAGCCGGGGCAGCGCGCGGTCGGCGCGGCCGACGAGGTCGGAGAGCTTGGATGCGGTCGCTTGCGATGGCGAGGCGGGGAGCGGCACGGCGGTGGCGCTCCGTGGTGCGGCCACCGAGATCGGCGATGCCGGGGACTGCAGCTGTGCAGTCCGCACGGGAATGAACTTGGGCGCGCCATCGAGGGAACGCGACATGTCGAACGGGGTCACGCCCGCCGGGTTCGCGTGCTGGGTCGAAACATCTGCGCCTGGTGCTTGGTTTGGCTGTGGGCTGTTCTGTTCGAGCATGATCCTGCGCTCGCGAGGGGCGTCCTGCCCTGAGAGAACCTGTGAAGAGAGGCTGCGCACGGGGACAAGCCCGCACGAGCGTCAACCAACTCCGACGCGGCGCAGTTTCGCAGGAAATCTGATTTGTTGGACCGAGAAGCAGCGTTCTCGGAGAAGTTTTTTCGATCTCCGCGCAGGCTTAGGGTCTGTCACAGAGCCTAGCGCGGTCGGCGGCCGCGTTGGTCGCGAGCGGTCGGACCGCGACCACGGGCGTCGGGTCTTCCGGACTTTCCGGTTCGACCTGCAAACGGCCCAGACTTGCCGGACGACTTGCCGGACGACTTGCCGGACGACGTGCCGGACGACTTGCCCTTCGAGGGCCCGAAGGGCTTGGCGGCGGGCTTGCCTGAGAGCTTTCCCGCGGGCTTTCCCGCGGGCTTCCCGCCGGGCTTGCCGACGGGCTTGCCATGCGGTCTTCCAAGCGGTCTTCCAAGCGGCCTTCCCGCGGGCTTTGCCGGAGCGGCGGGGGCCTCGCCGCCTTCCGCGGCCAGCCGCTGCGCGCGCTCCTCGCGCGCCACCGCCAGTTCGACCATCGAGCGCTTCGGGGCTCGGGGCGCGCGCCGCGCCGAGGTGTCCTCCGCCTTCGAGGCGCGCATCAACTGGTCGACCTCGCGCGGGGTGAGTTCGCGCCACTCGCCGACCGCGAGGCCCTTCAGGCGGAGCGGGCCGAACGAGGTCCGCCGCAGCTTGTTCACGGGGTGCCCGAGTTCGAGCATCAGCGGTCGGATCTGCAGGTTGCGGTGCTCGCAGAGGGTCAGGTGCATGACCGTCTTGTCCCGGTCCCGGCTGATCAGCCGCAGCGAACTGCGCGTCGGTGCCGAATTCCTGCCCTTTTCGGCTGCAAAGATGTTCCGCTCGAGATCGTTGATCGCGCGCTCGTCGAGACTGCCGTCGACCGTGATGTCGTAGCCCTTGTCAACCAGATACCGCGGGTGCGTGAGCCGGTTGGCGAACTCGCCGTCGTTGGTCAGGATCAGCAGGCCCGAGCTGTCGAGGTCGAGACGGCCCACGCAGTAGAGCCGCGGCCGGGAGGGGTGCTGGACGAGATCGATGGCGCGCGGCCGGCCTTCGGGGTCGCTGTTGGTGCAGACGGTGCCGCGCGGCTTGAAGAGCATGATGTAGACATGCTTCTCAGCCTTGCGGATGGGACGGCCGTAGACCTCGATCCTGTCGACCGCGGGATCGACCCACGCGGGCAGGCGGTCCACGATCTTGCCGTTCACCGTGACGGCTCCGGCGAGCACCAGTTCCTCGCATTCGCGTCGGGCCGCGACGCCCGCGTCTGCCATGACCCGTTGCAGGCGCTCCCCGCGAGACTTGTCTGCGAACTCACCGACGGGCTTTGCGGACTTTCGGGGCTTGCGGGGCGAACTCATCGGGGCAGTGTACGAGCGGCGCGATTGGCGCGCGGGTGTCGGCTATCCTCTCCCCATGCCTCTCTACGAGTACGAGTCGGTCGAGGACGGTGAGGTCATCGAACTCCTCCGTCCCATGAAGGATGCTGATCTCCCGGTCGAGGACCCCACGGGCCGCGGCCGCACCTTCCGTCGGCGGATGTCGGTGTTCGGGGTCTCCGGCGCAGCGGACATGGCCTCCGCCCCGGCCGCGGGCGGCCATGTGCACTCGGCAGGCTGTGGTTGCGGCAAGCCGCGCGGAAGCTGCGGGCTCGGATGAAGTCAGCAGCACCCCGGGTTGCAGGAAACGGGACGCGCACGGTCGTCCACGGCGTCGACTTCTCCGGCGCCGATGGCGGTGGTGCCGCCAAGATCAGGATCGCCGAGCGCGAACTGGCGTCTCGCAGCGCGGTGGCGATCCGCCCGCGCGTCGACCGCAACGGCCTCAAGAGGGCGATTCTCGAGAGCGCGCACGACGGGCGCGCCCACCTCTGGCGCATCGACGCCCCGTTCGGGCTGCCCGTCGAGTGCTTCGCCGAGCAGCGTCCCGAGGGCTTTGGCGACGGGCCCGTCACCTGGATGGCGATCGCAGAGTGGATGGCCGGTTTCCAGACCGCGCGCGAGTGGCGCTCGGCGATGCGGGAACTGTCGCGACGCGAGCCGAAGCGGGCGTGCGATCGCGCGCTTGCGACGCCGCTTGCCCCGATGAACCTGCGCGTCTTCAAGCAGACCTTCACGGTCATCACCGAGATCCTTCTGCCGCTTGCGCGGGAGGGCATCGCGATCGAGCCGGTGTCGATGCCTGCGGATCCAGAATCGCTCCGCGTGCGGGTGGTCGAGAGTTGCCCCGCGAGCGTCCTGCGACACCGCGGCTGGCCGTACAAGGGCTACAAGGGTGGCGGCGAGCCGCCGCGCGTCGTGCGCGAGGAGCTCGTGCGGCTTCTGCGGCAGGAAGGCCTGGAGATCGCGTCTCAGACCGCCGTCGAGGCGATCCACGATGTCGAGGGCGACCTGCTCGACGCGCTGATCCTCACGACCGAGCCGATCGCCCCTCCGGCGGAAGGTCTTCCGGCCGAGGCGCTCGTCGAGGCATGGGTGTACTGATCGGGGACGCGCGATGGTGACCGCGACGGCCGACATCCTCTCGCAGACCCTGCGGTTGAACGAGACCTTCTTCTCGATCCAGGGCGAGTCGACCTGGGCCGGCTGCCCGTGCTTCTTCGTGCGCCTGACCGGGTGCCCGCTGCGCTGCCACTACTGCGACACGGAGTATGCGTTCCGCGAGGGGGCGCCGCGCACGATCCAGTCGATCCTCGAGGAGATCCGCGCGTCGGGGGCCACGCTCGTCGAGCTGACGGGCGGCGAGCCTCTGGCGCAGAAGCGTGCGTTCGACCTGATCGCGCTCCTCTGCGAGGAGGGATTCACGGTGCTGATCGAGACTTCCGGCGCGATCGACATCCGGCCGTGCCATCCGAAGGCGATCCGCATCCTCGACATCAAGACGCCGGGCTCGGGCGAAGCCGCGCGCAACCTGTGGTCGAACCTCGAGGACCTTCGCCCGCACGACGAGGTGAAGTTCGTGATCGTCGACCGCGCGGACTACGAGTGGGCGCGCGAGAAGATCCGTGAGCATCGTCTTGCGGAGCGCTGCCGCGCGGTGCTGATGAGTCCGGCATTCCCGCAGAAGAAGGGACTCGAGATCCTCGGCTGTCCGGGGCTCGACCCGCGGACGCTTGCGGAGTGGATTCTCGAGGACCGGCTGCCCGTGAGGCAGCAGACGCAGCTCCACAAGCACATCTGGGATCCGGGCACGCGAGGAGTGTGACCCGCGACGGCGATTCGAGCGTCCGCGCAGCCGCGACCGCTCGAGTATCACCAGCACCAGAGGAAGCGTCCGCAGCCGCGACCGCTCAAGCATCACCAGCACCAGAGGAAGCGGCCGCAGCCGCGACCGCTCAAATGACGAAACAGGCCCCGCTTGCGCGGGGCCTGTTTCAATGCCCAGGAGAGGACTCGAACCTCCAAGGTTGTTACACCACCAGCACCTCAAGCTGGCGCGTCTGCCAATTCCGCCACCTGGGCAGGTGGGGTCCGCAGCGGTTTGGGGCGCTTCGGAAGGACGGGAACAGTAGCCGAATCGGGGCGCCGAAGCAACCCCCGTGGACCCGAGGAATGTCGCCGGGAATGGCGCCGGGAACGGGCCAAAACGCCACAGGGATCCCTTTCGGGATCCCTGCGGGTCGTCTTGGTTTGGACCGAGTGGATCAGCCCCAGTTCGAGAGCAGGATCGACAGGTCGGCGCCATCGGTGGTGCCGTTGCCGTCGATGTCGCTCGCGCCCGCGCCGCCCCAGCCGCTCAGGAGCGCTGCGAGGTCGCCGCCGTCGATCGCGCCGTCGCCGTTGATGTCGCCCGGCTCGGCGCAGCTGAGGAGTCGCACGCGGACCTCGTCCACAGCGGCCTCGATCAGCGAGCCGGTTCCGGCGTCGTCGGCGATGAAGCGGATGCGCATCTGCGCCGTCGGCGTCACGAAGTCGGAGATTCGGAACTCCTTGAAGATCCAGCCGCCGTTGACTTCGCTGCCGGTCGGGCCCACGGTCTCGACCGGAACCCAGGTCGAGCCGTTGTTGTTCGAGATCTGCACGCGGAAGGTGTCCGCGTTCGGCGAGCCGCCCTGCGAATTCGAGTACCAGCGGTAGTAGTTGATGAACGCGATGCCGCCCGTGGCATTCATCGTCGGGGAAGTCAGCGTGGTGAAGCCACCATCGACATCGTTCGCGCCGAGCGTGCCGCCGACGGTGCCCTGGCCGGTGAAGAAGCAGTTGACGCCCGGGGCGTCGGTCACATCGTTCTCAGGCTGGACCTGCACGCCGCCGCTCGCAGTGCCGACCGGATCCGCGCGCACCCAGACGCCCGCGGTCGCGGTGTCGCCGGCCGCGGTCAGCGTCCAGCCGAGGTTGGTTTCGACCGTGTCGATGAACGGGGTCGAGGTGCCGCTCGCCGAGACCACGGAGTACAGCGAGGTCGGTGCGTTCGACGGGCTCTGCACGGTCGAACCCGTGTTCGTCTGCGCAGAGAAGTAGTACTGGATGGTCGAGCCGCACGACGCGGGAGGCAGCGTCGCGGTGTACTGGTTCGGCGCGGTTTCCGCCATGAGGGCGTTGGTGAACGAGCCCGAGGTGCCGACGCGGAAGAAGATGCGTCCCGAGCCGGGCTGCGGCTGTCCGCCGAGGCCGACCACCGTGACCGGGAACGCCACGCCCGTGTTCGGGTTCGACACCGTGGGCTGGCCGCTCGGGAAGGTGATGTCGAGGAGCTGCAGCGGCGGGGCCGGCATGCTGTGGTCGCTGAAGCCCTGGTTGATCTGCGTGTAGTTCGGCGTGCCGTTGTTGATGTTCGCGTCGTTGTCGTCGAGCGTGAGGAAGTCGATGGTGATCGCGGGCGTGATCGAGGTGCCCGTGTGCAGGAGCACCGAGTTCAGCGTGAGATCGGAGATGATGTCGCGGTAGGTCGCGGGGTTGCTTGCCGCGAGGTAGGTGCGCGTGCTCCACACGCAACCGGAGAACAGCGTGCCGCAGGTGTGGATGGCGCTGCCGGCCGACGAGCAGTTCGTCGCCGAATACTGCACGGTGTTGTTCGCGTTGCGGATGCCCGAGGTGCAGCTCGACGAGTTGAACCCGAGCGCGAGCTCCGAGGTGTCGGTGATGCAGACGCCGACGGCATCGCTGAAGCCTTCGCCGTATGCGCCCTGGCCAGAGCCAGCGCGGTTCACGATGTGGTGGCCGAACTCGTGGTGCACGACGACGCTGAACGCGGTGTTGTTGCAGCCGCCGCCGGCGGGGTAGAAGTTGATCGACGAGCCGTCGTAGAACGCGTTG
>Ga0209990_10003882_pt1 | contig 10785 bp, 12 predicted proteins | sample NOAtaG_6_FD_187304 | JGI IMG/M metagenome (GOLD analysis project Ga0209990, IMG submission 187304) | Freshwater lake microbial communities from Lake Erie, under a cyanobacterial bloom - NOAA_Erie_Diel5S_2200h metaG (SPAdes) (version 2) | ecosystem: Environmental > Aquatic > Freshwater > Lake ...
TTTCAATGGTTGCTAAAAAAGGTAGCGATGGGAATATATATTTTCCGGTACAGAATGTTAAAACTGGTAAAAACGAATATATTAATGCAATTAAGATGAGCCAATCGGTTGTTGCATTCCCCGAATCTAGAAAGATACTAACCCAGGCTCCATTAGACTCTGTTTCTGGTTTGACTCCTGGAGCAACTCAATACCTAAAATTTAAATAACTTCTCCTACTCTTCTATAACAACTTTCATAATTATAGAAGCAGTAGTGTTTTGTATACCAATACAAAAATTGTTGTTGCTTAAATTTATCGAACCAGTCCTCTACTCGAATAGCTCTTATTATGTCTGCTAGGTGAATAAGTCTATATGTTGCCCAGTGATATTCTGGGTTTCCCCAAGAAACTATTGGCTTGTTATGCATCATCGCTTCTATCCCAGCCCCAGAATTAGCAATAAATACACAACGAGCTTTAGGTAAAAAATCATGAATACTTAAATTGCCTGTATATACAACTACAGAGCTTGAAATTTTTTCTATTTCACTTTTTATTTGCTCGCCAAATCCACCCACCATTGGTTCTTTTGCCCCATTGACGTATGGATGAAGTTTAACAATAATTTTTCTGGTTGTATCTATTCTACTTATTTCTTTTATGATTTGTTCTACTTTTTCTTTGTATGATCCAAATTCATGTCTTTTTATGACTTCATCCCCATAACATTGTCCTACTATTAAATAGTAATCATCTTCTTCTATTGTTTTTTCTACAGGATTAAAATCTTTAAACCATTTATTGGACCTCATGTCTATCCAGTTTTTAACTTCAGTTTCGTAAAAATTATTTATTTCTTCCGTTGAATAAATATCAAATTTTGGTTTTTCGTATGTAATTGAGGAATACGGCCCATACCCTAATTCATCTAATGTTGTATAGCCGCGCTCAGGGACTGTGGGCTTAAAAAATAAATTTTTGCGGCATTTTATTACGTTTCCAATTATTAAAGATATATCTGTATGATTGTATATACAAATATCTATATCATCCCTGTGTTTATTGAAGTCATAAATTTCTGTATCTATGTCATTAGTAAATTTAAAGTTAGGATGTCTTAACACTTGAAAATTGTGAGATTTAAAGCAATTAATTAAGTGCAATACTGGAATAGACCAATCTGCTCCCATATTATTATATTTATATGGCCAAAATAATACTTTTTTCATGTTTTGTTTTTGTATGCTGCCCCCCTAGGACTCGAACCTAGAAAAGACCGGTTCAAAGCCGGTTGGGTCTACCATTCCCCCAGAGGGCACTGGTGGTAATTAGAAAACCATATCAGTTATATCGAAAAAGTCAATAGGGGTACCAAAAAACAGGTGTTTTTAGCCATAATATATTGATAGGAAATATTCTAGGATACACCCTATCGGATCCCTAAAAAAGATTTAAAAGTGTCCTAAAAATAATAGCTGGCTCTAAAAAATCGGCCAGTGGCAAAACTCGATTTTTTTTATATAACAACCAACAACAAAACCAAACAACATGAACACCATGAAACCAGTAATAAAAATAGCTAAAATGATGAGCAACGTAATCCTAGTCAATAGCGCAGTACTCTGCCTATTGTTCAGTGCGGTGCTATACATCTACAGCGTAAACAACCAGATCAAAGACAACACAGTTAGTGGAGACTTTAGAGTAGCACTAACCGTGGCTTCGCAGGGCTCCAGTGAGGAGTTTAACAAGCTGGATCTAGACAATCTAACCGCTAATGAAAAATTGGCAATTGAGACTGTCTATCAACAACACAACCAAGATAGTATTGTTAGTCATGTTAAAGATAAATGTAAGTCACTATATGAAAAGGCAAAAACTTATGTAATTAATCTATGAAAATTAAAAACATATTAGTGTTTGCCGTGACAAGAGGAATGGAAAAATTATTTCCATTCAGGAATCCAGATCCGAGACCCGTTTATACTTTCGGGTCGGAGACATGGCTACAGCAAATTAGCAGACAGGGTAACATGTATAGATATTACACAAAATGAGTAATATTCAAAAAACATATAATGTAATCGAGCAAGAGTTAGTAAATGATTTTGGATGTGAAAATATCCAAAACTTTAAAACCATTTTGCTTGAGAGACATCCTCACTGGGAAGAAAGTCACGCAAGTGATTTTATTTCTGGGTACTGCGTATCTGCATTTGCGGATCTATGTGCAGAATACGGATACAAAATAAAAACATGAAAATAGCAAAAAGGTTGGCATTGTATTTTCCTTATGTACTTATGACAAGTATTATATCAGGTATTATAATGAGATACACTGCCATTAATGACACATGGCAATCTTCAATAGATTTACTGAAGATTGGTTTTGTGCCAGCGATTCTATTTGGTGTTTTTGCGCCATTAATAGCAATTGCTATTTGTCTGGGCAAAAAACTAGACAAATATAATATCCCTGGATGGCTGTGCCGAAAGATAGCAGACGAAATCTGCTATACGGAAGTACCAGCGGTAGCTATCTGGGGCGCAATAATCGCACTACTGTCACCAATTACATTATCCATCTATTTAATGTGTAATGTGTTTTTGGTTTCTGTTGTGTGGGCAACTTGCACAATACTATATGAAAAAGATGAAGCTATTTGAAATATCATATAGACAACAGCCTAACCCTATTAAACTACTTAAGGCAGTTAGGTATGGAGAAAGCCGTGGGCATGTTGCCCAGGCCTGGAAACAGCTCAACAAAAAATTCCCAATTACAATACTGGGAATAAAACAGTTGAGCTAAAAAAGTGTGGAAGGGGCGAAAGCTCCTTCCACCTTTTTTTTAGATGACAGATATCTTATTTGTATATATACATCAAATGTGTTAATTTAATCTGTTTAATGAGCAATCCAGAAAACAATAAAGAAAAGCAGCTTAGTAAAAGACCCAGAAGCATTAAAAGTTCTTATGGACGAATATAAAACCAAGAAATATAATAAAAATATGAATAAAGTTAGTTTTCTTCCCAAGTTAGCAGATGCAGATGCAGTTAATGACATTATTGTATGAAAAAAATATTATCTTTGTTAAGTAAAAAGGCTGGATTTGGTAGCCTTCCAAGATTAATTAGTCAGCCAATTTCTGCTGCAAGTGACGGTCTTGCCGTAGCAAACACTGGACACGGGCATGGACTACATCAAGCATTTAGTGTTGCTGAAGGCGGTACGGGAGCCAGCAGTTTGTTGCACGAAGGACGTCATCACTTGTCAAAGGTTGCTCCTAGAATGAATAACTCAATTGGAGCGATGACTCAATCATCTAACGCAGCTGGAGTGGCTGGTAAAGCATTGGGATTTGCGTCTAAAGCGGCACCATTTGCATGGGCTGGAAATATGGCGTTGCAAGGGGTAGATGTCGCAATGGATCCTGCAAAAAATTTAGCAGAAACTCAACAAGTTGCAAATAAAGGTGTTGTGGGTAGAGCTTGGCATGGATTTGCTAACCCTATTAAGACCATAGCAGGTACAGGACAAATGTTAGGGGAGCTAGGTAAGCTTAATGTCCAAAACTCCATGGACGAAGCTGCGCGTAATCCTGGACAGATAAATCAAAATTATACACCAACTTATACATCTAGCGCTACATCCACTGGACCAGGTATTCCATCTAATGTATCTGTTCCTATAAAGCAAATACCTCAACAGGCAAATCAATTTCAGCCAGTTGGACAACCGTTCCAGAAAAAATCTAACGTTCAGTTGCCACAGCTCCAGACCAGTATTCCAAATGAAACACCAGAGGGATTATACAAAAGAATTTTGTCTAAAAATTTAAACGTTGACCAATTCTTTAATAACGCTATAAAACACGATTGGAAAATACCAGGCGTTCCTGGGTTCCTTGCAAGAACTGTAGCAAGAAAAGCTCAGCAAAATCCAGATCCATACTTAAATTCTCTGAGAAACAAAGTTCCTAAAAAAACAATAATAGACGCTATAATTAGGAATCCAGATGCATTTAAGAATGTTTCCAATAATTCAATAAACACAGCAAATATAACTTAATACATATGGGAATGTTCGATGAAATTAAAGTCAGTGTAGAATTACCACTTAATGACGAATTAAAGAAACATTCAATTAATTGGAGTGAAATAAATTTTCAAACAAAAGACCTAGATAATTGTTTGAGTCAATACTTCATAACAGAAACTGGAGATCTAGTAGAAGAGATAGTAGAAAGAGAATACATACCATTCTCTGAGGAAGAGAGAAAAAGTAAAGAAGTTAGACCGTGGAATATTTGGAAAGAAGTAATAGAGAAAGATAGATACACAAAGAAAATAGACTATCACGGTAAAATAACATTTTATAGTAGCATAGACTCATCCGACACAGAGGAAACCTGGATGGATTTTGATGCATACTTTATTTACGGAAAATTAGATAAGATTTTATTAGTTGAGGTAAAAACAACCGAAAAACATTCAATTAGCTTTGATAGGCTAATGAAAGAGCAAAAGGAAAAAGAAAATAAACTAATAAATAGATTTAAGAGGTTGCTAAATAAAGTTGGCTGGAAACATTTTTGGAGATATATAAGTTACTTGATATATAAGACCGAAAGAGGATTGAATTACGTAAATATGTTTATACGTAGATATTTAATTTATTAATACATGAAAAAAGATTTGTTTTCAGAGCTTTTTCCAGACTTTGTCCAGAAGAATGCGTTACCACAAGTAATAGATCCTAACGGATCAAAATCGTCTTACCCAGTTCCAGCAATGAAAAAGGGTAAGTTAACTTATGCTACCCCAGACGAAGTGGAATACAAAATATTGTCCCCTTCGCACGTGTATACAGACTCTATTAATCTAGCCCCAATGTTTAGTACAATGAAAGGGGCTAGAGCATTTATGGCTGGCAAGTATTTTACGCAAGCTTTACCGATGGCACAACCAGAGCCACCTCTTGTAATGTCATTAGACGAAGACAATGAACAACCATTAGAAAAGACCATAGGGTCTAAAATAGGAGTTGTCGCGTCCCCAACTGACGGGGTAGTTAAAAAAATAACAAACGATAGAATAACAATAACTGGGTTAGACAAAAAAGATGTGGACATGGAGTTAAGATATTTTTATCCACACAACAGAAAAACATTTACTACAGACACTCCATTAGTTAAGCCAGGTGATCAAGTCAAAACCGGACAAGCATTAGCTCATTCAAATTATGTAAATAAAGACGGAGAACTATCTATAGGCAAGAATCTTAGGGTAGCTTTTATGCCAGGAAAACAGGGTGGTACGTTTGAGGACTCTATTACAATTAGTGAGGGCGCTGCATCTAAACTTACGTCATCGCATTTATATGGATTTGATGTAGAGAATAAGGACGGAGTAGTTTCCAGTAAAAATAAATTTATACAATTGTTCCCAAATAAATACACAAAGGAACAGCTAAGCAAGATAGACGACAATGGAATGATTAAATCAGGTGCAGAAATAAATCCTGGTGATCCAGTATTTTTATCTGTTGCTCCTAGGATTCTAAGGGCAGAAGACAGAGCTAAAGGCAATCTCCATAAAATTCTCAAAAAATCTTTTATAGATAAAAGCCAAACATGGGAAAAAAACGTAAATGGTAACGTTATAGATGCCATAGAAACAAGAAGAGGTTTGTCTGTAAACATATCAGCAAATTTTCCAGCAAAGCCTGGTGATAAAATATCATCTAGATTTGCTGCTAAGGGAGTTATTGGTCGAATAATTCCTGATGATAAAATGTTTAAAGATAAAGACGGAAACACAGTGGACATATTGATTAATCCAGCTGCCATGATTGGAAGAGTTAACCCAGGAATGGTATATGAAGCATTGTTAGGAAAAGTCGCCACAAAGACTGGAAAAAGATATACACTTCCATCCTTTTCTTCTGACTCGTTTCACGACTTCGTAAAAAATGAATTAGACCTTAATCAGGTCTCAGATACAGAAGACTTACTGGACCCAGAAACAAATAAAGTAATACCAAAAGTTCTTACTGGTATACAAAATTTTCTAAAACTAGAGCATACAGCAGACGCAAAGCTTAGCGCGATAGATGAGGGTAATCCAGATCTAAACGAACAACCAGGCAAACCAGGTGGATCAGAAAGCGCAAAAAGAATAGGTATGCTAGATACAATGGCATTACTTTCTCATGGTGCTGTTAAAAATTTATTCGATATTCAGAATTATAGGACGGGTGCAAACGTGGATATGTGGAGATCTATAAAAATGGGCATGTCACTTCCTGCACCAAAGACTCCTTTTATTTATGAAAAATTTACAAACACCCTAAAAGCAGCTGGTATTAATCCAGATAAAAAGGGATCCAATATAACAATAAAAGCACTAAGAAGAAGCGATATAGACTCATTAGTCGGAGACAGGGAATTAAATAACTCAGATACAATAGACCCTAGAACTGGAGAACCAGTAAAAGGTGGATTAATGGATCAGTCATTGCACGGTATAGATGGAAGAAACTGGAGCTTCATTTCATTGGACGAGCCTACGCCGAACCCAATACTAGAGGAGCCTCTTAGAAAAATCCTGGGATTAACTGAAAACAAGATGAGGGATGTTCTATCCGGTAAGGAGATGATCAACGGGAAAACCGGCCCACAGGCGTTAATTGATGCATATCAATCAATTGATTTTAATAGAATGGATGAAGACCTAAGGTCTGCAATAAGAAATGGATCAAAGACATCTAGAAATGATGCAGTAAAAAAATTAAATATTCTATCTGGAATCAGGAAGCAAGGATTGGATAAAGATGATTTCTTTATGACAAGGGTTCCTGTTTTACCTCCTAGCTATAGACCAGTGTCAATGGCCGGTAAAATGATGTTAAGTGCTGATTCTAATTATTTATATAAAGACTTAATGACCGCTAGGGATTTACATAGAGAATCAAAAGACACATTTGGCGATGCAGAAGCAGGAGAGGAGAGGCTTGCGGTATATGATGCGTTAACCGCTGTAATGGGCCTTGGTGATCCTCTTCATCCTAAACTACAGCAAAAGGGAATAAAAGGTTTTATAAAGTCACTGGCTGGATCAGGTGGACCAAAGACTGGTATGTTTTTGTCAAAAGTTATTGGACATACTGTAAATACTGTTGGAAGAGGGGTAACCATACCTAGTGATGATTTAGATATGGACAGTATAGGGGTTCCAGCAAAAATGGCATGGAAATTATATGCTCCATTCGTTATGCGTAGAATGGTTAAAAATGGTATGCCATCGACTCAGGCTGCATTGAACGTAGAAAGAAAGAGTGATTACGCTAAAAAATTCTTGCTAGACGAAATGTCAGAAAGACCAGTACTCTACAATAGAGCTCCAGCATTGCATAGATTTAATATAATGGCTGCAACACCAAGGCTTGTGACTGGTGATTCGATTCAGGTGAGTCCATTAATCGTTAAGGGGTTTAACCTGGATTTTGACGGAGACCAAATGAATGTCCATGTGCCAGTATCTGATGACGCCGTTGATGAGGCAAAGAAAAAATTGATGCCGTCAAAGAATCTACTATCTATCAAAGACAAAAAGATATTTTACACTCCTTCACAGGAGTTTGTTTTAGGTCTTTACAATACTACAAATATAGACAAAAATAAACCTTCAGTAAAATTTAAAGATGCTTCGGATGTTATAGCTGCGTACAGAAGAGGAGAAATATCAATCGACACACCAGTTGAAATTAGTGCATAATATTAAAATGAATGAGGTTCCTTCAGTATTATTCGGAAAAGAGGCTTCTATAGCTAAAAGCTTGTTAGCTCCATTAGTTACTGGTGGCATAACTGCTGGTGGATTAGACTACCTACAAAATAAAGACAATTATGGGGACGTCACCCCAAGTAGAGTTGGACTCGGATTAGTTAATTTGCTTACTGGTGCTCTTGGGGGAAACTTAATGAACAAAGGTGAAGTCACCAAAGGCCTTGGGACCGTTTTACTTGCTCCGACAAAAGACGTCGCACTAGCTGCGATTCCTGCATTGCATGGGTTACAGAAATCCCAAGACGAAATTGCAAAAACTCAAGAATACATAAGAAAGCCATTTTTAGATAAACTGTCTCCCACAGAGAAAACAATTTTGGGTGGTGCAGGAGTAGTTGGTACAGCTGCATTAATTCCAATGATATTGAATATGAGTAGAGCAGCTAAAAGGGTCGGTGAAGGAAAATCTATTAGGGTTAGTACAAGCTTAAGAAAAAGGCCAAATCAAGATACTGACTTGAACGTTGGGGTAGTAGACCTACCAGAAGAGGAAAAAGAAGAGTCAAGCCAACAAGAAGAAAAACCAAAGGGTTTGATTAAAAAATTATTTAATATTTAATGTATGCCAGATCCAATTTTAGGAGACCAACATTTTATTCCAAATCCACTGGTTGACAGCCAAAAAACTAGATTTTATAGAGACGCTTCTTCTGGCTCTTTATCTATCCAGTACACAAAAGATGGTGGTAAAAACTGGAAAGAGTTCATAAGCCAACCATCTTCTTTAGCTACTGAGGGTTGGGTTCCAACACTAGACTTAAATGGAAATGTGGTATGGAGACCTATTAACTCTTTGGTAACATTAAGTGCTGGGCCAGGCACTACGTCTGGTTCGGCTGCAGCCCCAGGGTTTGTTGATTTTTATTTTCCAGGAACGCTTTTTGCTGGAAAGACGTTTGGCTATTTTGATGTACCTGGTACACAATCTTTGATTTGCTATGGCATGCAGGTAAGTTTTTTTATGAGTCCAGTTGGTGACTCCACTATTATACAGCTAAAAGAAGAGAGCACCAATTCAATGATTAATGAAACCATCATAGAAGATGGTAAATTATTTTATTACGAAATTTTCACTAAAGAGAAAGAATTTTTCCCACAGGATCAAATAAGACTTAAGGTGATATCTGTAGCTAATACATCCCCTGGGGAGTTTATGACCTGTAGATTACTTTTTAGATAAGGAACAAACATATGTTAAATTTCAATACTGAGTTACTGAACGAAATATTAAATAAGATAGATAAAAAAGCTTTTGTCTCTTCTCCTCAGACTCAACAAGCAATAGCGCAAGCTCAGCAGGATGGTTCGATTGCTCCACCGCCTCCACCAGCCCCAGGAACTGATGCTCAGCCACAGATAGGTTTCCCAGAGCTTGCACAATTAGTCCAAGGTGGACTAGAGCAGTTGGCACAAATGCAGCAGCAAACAATGCAGATTGTTCAGCAAATCGGTATGGAGCTGCAAGCAATGAAAATGGGAGGAAAGGGAGAAAAGAAAAAAAGTGTTCAAGAAAGACTTGACCAAATAGAGCAAATGATGGCACAAATAACTGGTGCAGACCCACAGCAACAACAGGCCGCAGCCCAGCAGGAGCCGCAAGCTCCTCCAGCCGATCAACAGGCTCAAGCTGCTCCTGAGGGCCAACCAGCACAATAAAAAAAATGCCAGATTATTCCTTAAGAGTTATTGCTAAAAATAACCCTTTAGAAGAACCGCTGCTAGACACAAAAAGTGTCAAGACAATAGAAATAAGGGATAACACAAATACCCTTGTTGCCTTAATCTTGTTAATGCCACCTAGTCCTGTAATGATTATCTCAAGAGACGATCAAGAAGACTTTGATCAAGTAGCGAAAAATCTGGGAATAAAAATAACAGAGTAATAAAATGACAAATAAAAAAAACAACACGTCTTGGACAAAAAACGAATTTCAGAAAGCTTGTGACTATAAAAACAATGGTCTGACATACGACCAGATCGCAAAAAAATTAATGCGCAGCTTTAGCTCGGTGGAGCATGCACTTAGACCATCATCTAATCTATTTGATAAATTTACGGATTCACTTGAGTACGCTAAAGAGGTGTTGCCTGTAGACAAAAAACAAAATAAGACTAGGTGTGTAGGCAACGAAAATGAGATGGAGGCTGAATCAGTCACTGAAGATATTAAAACATTAGAAGATTTGATTGGCGCGTGTAACATAGATCTTAAAAAGTGGCAAATTGAACGATGGACTGCAAACACATGGCCAGTTGGAATGAAATCAAAAGACGGCGATGTTATAACCAAAAACTTGTATCAAGTTAAGGCCCAACTAAAGAGAAACCAGCTAACTCAAGAAAAAATTTCAGACATTTTTAATAGCTGCATCTCTGGTATAAAAAGCTCTATAACTTCAACAAAGAAACACAATATTTCAGGTGGAAAGGTTTTTGAGATTTCTATCCCAGATTTACACTTAGGTAAATTAGCCTGGGAAGAAGAAACTGGGCACAGTAATTATAACTCAGGTGAAGCCATTGTAAGATTCAAATCAGCTTTGTTGGACTTTTTAGACAAAGTTAAGAATGAGAAAATATCAGAGATAATTCTTCCAATAGGTAATGATTTTTTTAATGTAAACAATAAAGAAAATACTACTGGAAATGGAACTCCTCAGAACGAAGACAGTAGATGGCAAAAATCATTTAGGAGGGGTTGCGAATTATCCACGTGGGCTATCAATCAATGTAATTCAGTTGCTCCTGTAAAGGTTATTATAGTTCCTGGTAATCATGACATAGAAAGGACCTTTTATTTGGGAGAATTCCTTGGAGCCTTTTTTAAGGGGTTTAAGACTGTGTCCATAGATAACGCTGCCACAGCAAGAAAATACCACGCAGTAGGAAATACATTACTTTGTTTTACTCATGGAGATAAAATAAAATTAAACCAACTCACTAGAATA
>Ga0209990_10003883_pt1 | contig 10783 bp, 9 predicted proteins | sample NOAtaG_6_FD_187304 | JGI IMG/M metagenome (GOLD analysis project Ga0209990, IMG submission 187304) | Freshwater lake microbial communities from Lake Erie, under a cyanobacterial bloom - NOAA_Erie_Diel5S_2200h metaG (SPAdes) (version 2) | ecosystem: Environmental > Aquatic > Freshwater > Lake ...
GGGGGGGGGGGGGGGGGTAACAAATAGATGTCGTCTGTCTTTGCTTGCTGCAATTTGTCTCTGTCCTCGGTGTTCACAACGACTTTCCCGCCTTTGGTGTCGTCCGCGAATTTCACTATCTTCACATCCAGCTGCTGTCTCTTTATTTCCACTTCAAGATCGTCTATGTAGATTGTGAAGAGTGGTGGCCCGAGCACTGTCCCCTGTGGTACTCCCGAGTCTACAGGGCCTTCTCCAGATTTCTCACCATGGATGCATACTCGCTGTGTCCTGCCTGAAAGCCAGCTTTCTATCCACCTTACAACTCCAGCCTCTATCCCCTTGGCTTTCATTTTCTCCACCAACCTCTTGTGCGGGACTTTATCAACAGCCTTGGAGAAATCTAGGTAGAAAATGTCAACTGACTTCCCTTTGTCCACGGCATCCGTCACAAAATCCATGAATTCGACCATGGTGCTGCATCCTAAATCTGGGAGCTAGGGTAAAAAATAATAAAACAATTTCAGATGTACAAATGTACTATACAATTGATATCTTGATTGCTGTTCTTGCATAGATCAGCGCAAGTTTTCATTTTTGTCCTGTATCGCAGGATAGAGAAACTATCTTTTACTAATTGAAGGATTTGTTTTTGCATTCATTTGATGAGTAGGGATTTAAAACGTCCTTTTGCAAAACCAAGTAGATACGTAGAATAACGGACACCCCTTGTCATCGAGGAAGAGTAGTAAAGTTGTCGTTAGTCTGTTTAACTTGAATGCCTGATTTTTTATTGCCATCCTGCAGGCTGGTGGGGGCAGCAAAGAAAGCAGCGAGGAGGATTCCGATCCAGAGTGTCAGAATGGGCCCATTCAGGTGACCTACTTTTCTTATCAGTAATTTGTCTTATCATTCTATATCTTTGTTTGTGGCTAATTGGGAAATCATGCTCATTTTTTACTACATTGAATATAGACCCGAATTAGGGCTGTTGGACTCAATTTGTGTCAGGAATCTTTCTGGGGCATTAATATTGTATACTAATTGCACAATGCACATTGCCATTTTCGGGCAAATAAAATAATAAAACTACCAATCCAGATCTCTCTTATCCGGAATCCAATACCGGTACACCACACACAGGACCTTCTAATGTACGGTTGGATTCATTTCAAAAAATAGGAATGATTTCATGATATGAAAGATCGCAAAAATCTTCCGGTTTAAACAAGAACATCCGCGGGATAAACTTGTTCCAAATCCTCAAGGTTCTTAGATCGGAAAATCCGCAAGTTGTCGTATTGTATGTTAAAGGGACTGTGTCAAAAAATGAATAATTTTTTGAAGGTCGTAAACATCAAATCGGTACCGGTACTGTCTGTCTGTCAAGACGAAGACTTTAAAAAAAATACTCATCTTGTGACACAATCCCATTTATAGGTTGAGGAGAGTGATGGGGAGAGCGAGAACTGGGCTGACAACGAGGAGGACAACATGGCTGGGGTTGCGGAGGAGCCAGTCGAGAACAGGATGGTTGGCTCCCGCAGATGTCTCGGGTAAGTATCACTGAGTTAGTTCAACAATTTCGCTTATAAGGGGAGCTCACTACCGCGCCAGAGCGCTGCTTGACATAAATTTGATGAGGTTTGGCATTATCGCTCGTCTATCCCAGTGTGGGGACTAGAGGAGGGTGGTATAGTACAGTACCGTACTGACTCCACATCGAACCGTGCTTTAAGCAGTGTTCCGGTTTTGGGCCTTGAAGGATCCGGATGTGTAATTATTTTTACGGATCTAGATCCTTCAATCAATGAGCCAAAAAAGTTCAAATAAACCGTGATTTCTACTGTTTTTTTTTACTTCTCAATGGCATGTTATCTTTGAACTGAAGGCTGATTTTAGTGTACCGACAGTCAGAAATAAGCTATAAATCCGGGTCCGTAACACCGGCTTTTAACTTTTAAGTGAGGTCAACAGGGGACAGGTATGGTATCAACGTAGCGTTTATCCCGCCTCTGGGCCCATCATTATTTTCTTCTACATATCCGTGACGTACGGTACCACCCTCACCATCGTGTGAACAATGAACAATGAACATGAGTCAAACTAAATTAACAAATTAAATAACGTCAAAGCAGTGTTTCGGATCCGGGTCCAGGAGGGCAAAAATTACCCACAAAAGTAGTAAAAAATCAAGAAATTTCATGTTTTGAAGTCCTACAGTAGATGTTCTTTGGGCTGAATGCTTCTTCTGTATCTTGGACGTCCTTAGAGGCCTAGAGAATGGAAAATTGTAGTTTTTTAAAGCTGATTTTAAGCAATAAAATTTCCAATTTTTGATCATCAAAACCTGGATCCGGATTGGATCCGGATCCGTATAAAATTAATACGGATCCGAAACACTGCTTCACATAACACTGTTCACATTAGCCTAATCGTGATCTCTCTTTGATCCCCCTGCAGGTGCAAAGTGCTGAAAGTCCCGGAGGGTCGCTACTGCGAGGGCTGCTGGATGTCGCGCAAAGAATGGCTGCCGGACCACCCCAAGCCGCCCCACCAGCGGCCCAAGCTGCCCACGCGACGACAGCGCAACGCGCAGCGTGACAAGCGAGCCGGGGCAGCCCCCGCCACAGCACACCACCGCTCCAGCAGAGACGAGACGGACGGCAGCCAGAAGGGCGATACAGCCGCCGTCGCTGCCTGCAATTCCGGGTTCGGTTCGCAGGAGGTCGACACGATGGACAGGGGGGGGAAAGCTTCCCAGGAATCCCAGCCGGTGGTGGCAAAAAACCTAATGGGGAGTGGTGCAGGAGGAAGTGGCGCACCGCCGGCAAAAAACGCGAAAGGTTCCGGCGATCCGGCCGCCCAGGTTGGGGAGGAACCGCCGAAAGCCATGGAGATTGTCAACAGGAAGTTGGAGGTCGTTGGAGCCCAGATGATGGCAGCAGGATTAAATTTTGGTCTGCAAGATGCAAAGGGCATTCCGGGAAATGCTCAGGTATTAACATATGTTACTATTTGTACCGCTGTTTCCTTGTTTAGGGCGTGAGGGGTTTTCTTCTCCCTCATTTTTTATTCCAAGTTATTTTCCTGAATTGCAGCCCTGAGTGGCCATAAAGGGACAGTAGCGTGAGTTGGTTTTTGGTCGTACCAGGAATCCATTCCCTTCTTGTTTGGTAACTTGGTTAGAACCCCCGGAACATATCTAGAAGTTATTTGAATTCGGCCTGTAGGTAGGAAGGGCGCGATTTTGCGCATTTAGCGCTAAAGGTGCATGCTCCAAACATTATTTGCGCCTCCTGCTGCGCACAATGCAATTTTTCTTACAATCTAGGCCCAAAAGAAAAACTCTAATGCGTTCTTGAATAGCATCTATGTGATGTTCATTAAATATTTTTTCGAAGATTCCCCTTTTTCTCTCGCAGGATATTTTCAAAGTTGCATTTTCTGTCCACATCTTCTTCATTTTTTGTAATTTATACCGTGTGTTTGTGAGATCTTTTGTGATACCATTTTATTACGGTTCCGGAATCGTTATTATTTAAGATATTGTCCAGCCAAAAAAGAGGGGGATTTAGAGGGGTACCATTCGAACCGTTTCGACTTCCTATACCATCGCTGATGTTTTTTTAACACTTAAAGGGCTAATCTTTTTATTTAAATTTCAAAAAACCGGTTTCAGCGCTTAGTGGAAAAAAAACGTGGAGCTCTTTTTTACTTGACGTTCGCTACCAAAAACATGAAGGCGCGTTGTGATGTTGCGCGACAGCCCCTGTGGCGGTACGTCAAGGACCGCCACCGTAGCTGTGACGACACGTGGAGTTCCGCTACTTATAAGAAAAAATACATATTATTATTTGCTTGCATTAGTAGCGGAACTCAACGTGTCGTCACAGCTATGTTGGCGGTCCTTGACGTACCGCCACAGGGGCGTCATTGACTGGAAATCTGGATTTGGACACAGAGATTGGTTGTTTTTTGTTTACGGATCCTCTACCAGTAAAAGTAGCACAACATCACAATGCGCTTCAAGTTTTTGTACCGAACATCACAAAAAAAATGAGTCTACATATTTTTTCTAACTAAACGCTGAAAATGGTTTTTTGCATTTTACGTCGTGAGATTGGCCCTTTACGTTTGTCTAAAAAATATCTGCTGCTTTGTTTTGGCTTGTATCAAGGCCACTATTCACATAAGACCTTTGAGGTTTTTCCATGACTTAGCCAACATATAAGAGAACAGCTATGCAAGTTTTCAGATTTTTCACAATAATAAAATTTAGAGCTATCTATTTTTCAACCAGCCTGGGTCACTATTGACCCTTGATAGATAAAGTAGGGTTAAGGCTGAATACCGATCCGGATCCAGCCAGGGTTTTTATGATCAAACAAAAAAAACTTTACAAAATTCACAGGTGAAAAAAAATTAGTTTGGATAAAAAATTTACATTTTACCTATCCCTAGGCCTCCATAAAGGTTGTCCAAGTTACAAAAGAAGCCTTCAGCTCTCAACAGAAAACAACTAGCACTTAAAAAGTTAAAAACATGCAATTTCTTAATTTTTTCTTCAGTTTTTTCTACTGGGTCATTTTTGACTTCCTAGATCCGGATCCGGATTCCGAATACGGACCTGATTCGGATCCAAAGCCCTGATTTTGGGAGTAAGTTCGAATCTGGCAAAAAGGTCTCTGATCGGGATTTCGACTGCATCGCTAAGGCACCGTTGGTATCATGGTTTTCTGATTTTTTCATGGGGTAAGACCGTAAGATACATGTATGTTCGTGATTTTTTTACTTTACAAGTCTTCCATCTTATCCTAGACGTTAAATTTTTACTATAATCTTTAGCAGGGAGGGGAAATGGAGTTTACGATGCCAATGGCGCCAATGGCACCGATGACACCAATGAATTCGATGATGACGTCACTTTGCATGATTTGCTGCCTAAAGCCGAAGGATGCCAGTCTCATCCACGGGCGGTTGGGCCATCAGGTTTGTCCCACTTTTTTTCTCAATTCTGTTTTCTGTGACATCTAAGATTTCCAGTTTTGCTATTTTGTCTAATCTTTTGCATACCCAGTTAGGCTGTAGCGAATGCTCACTGCTCAGTCTAGATCAGTTGGTAATTAATAATTATTTTTTTAACATTCACAATCCTGTCATCCTAGGTGTGTTTGACATCTAAGATTTCCAGATTAACTAGGTTTTTCTGTTCTAATCTTGTTCATACCCAAGTAGGCTGTAGCGAATGCTCAGCCTACATGTAGATCAGTTGGTATTTTTACTTTTTTTTATTATTCACGATTCTGTCATCCTAGGTGTGTTTGACATCTAAGATTTACAGGTTTGCATAGTTCTTATGTCCAGGGTTTCGGATCCGGATTGGATCCGTATTCAATCGGGCCAGTTGATCCGGATCTGGATTCGAAATCCGGATCCGGATCCAGGAAAAAATTTGTAGAAGTTCATTTTTTGAAGTGTTGGATTGCCTCTTTTAAGGGCTTCTTCTGTAACTTTGACATACTTTATGGAGGCCTAGGGATAGGTAAATTGCAGTTTTTTATCAAAAAAATTTAATTTTTTTTTCAGTTGTAATTTTTTTTCAATTTTTGGTCCGGAAAAAATGGGTCACGATTCTGTCATCTTAGGTGTGTTTGACATCTAGGATTGACAGGTTTGCCAAGTTTTTATGTCTAATCTTGTTCATACTCAATTAGGCTGTAGCGAATTCTCAGCCTACATTTAGTAGATCAGTTGGTAATTTTACTTTTCATTCACGATTCTGTCATCCCAGGTGTGTTGTGACATCTAAGATGTTCCAGGTTTGCTAATTTCTTCTGTCTACTACATCAGTTAGTAATTTTTCTTTTTTAATCATTCACGATCCTGTCATCCTAGGTGTGTTGCTACCCCTGTGCCAAAAAGTTATGGAAAAAGCAAGCGAGGTGCCCAGTATGCCGGCGAAAATTAGAAAAGATCGTCAAAATAATTCATGCTTAATGTCCGAATTCGAAGACGATTCACCTGCTTTGATGGGCGATCTTCGTCATTTGGCAGGAGTATTGAGCGATCATCTACACCATTCACCATGCTCAATGAGCAACCGTCTTCACCATGAGACAGGCTATCTTCACCTTCATTTTAGAGGCGCCATGAGTGATCATCTAAACTATTCATCCTGCTCAATGAGCAGCCGTCTTCACCATGAGACATGCTTCTCTAACGATTTTGAAATTCACTCATATGATGGATCAGCCAGCGATATTTTGAACAACTCAAGCTTCTCGACTATCCCTATGGAAGAAGAAAGGATCACGCGTCTGTCAGAAGTCGAAAGTCTTTATGAACAAAGTGACAGCCCTAGCTGCTTAGATTGCAGTCGCTGCGATAATATTCAGTTGAGTTCCACAGTGAGCCCGAGTGGCATAATCATGAGGAGAAGAGGAAATTCTCCCAAGCCTGACGCTTGGAGCAAAAATTGTCACCTTCTGACACATGTACGACAAAATGCTGATAAAGCCGAATTGATTTCAGAAAGCAGCCAAGGCTGTCGTCCCAGCACTTCTCTTTGGGACAAGGTTTGAATCGGACCAGATGAGTTTGTGCCTCTATAGAACTCTATGTACAGTGAGCAAGAAGCTGCTCAGAAAGAATTCAGGTCCCCCTCGAGAAGCCCGAAAACATATTTTTTTCAGAATAAAATGGACGGCATTCAAAGTAACCTGGAGCCAGATATAAAAGAAGAGACAGAGGAAGAGAAGATAGATATAGAGTACCATTTTCATCCCGTCATATCCAGCTGTGAGGAAGACCAGCTGACAAGGTCAGTCTGTCAAATCTCATTTATTTTATAAATAAAGCATTTTTCCAGTAGGACTCCTAGTTAGTCTGAATTAGTATACTTAAAAAGTCTCACTACCCACTCTCATAGCGGGGAAAATGTCCGGGCAATACTGTCTTATCCTTTCATATGTGTAGATCTGAGGTGTTTTATGCAACTACAATTAATCATTGTGAATTCATATATTTAACTGATAAGTAATTGGTTGGACCTACGCAACATAGTTTCTCAGTAAAACTTGGCAATTCTTTTATATTAAAAATATTATGGAATTCCTATCAAGAATGATTAAGTTGACCATTTTCTTTTCCTATCTTTTTGGCCAAGGCAGCTGATCTGGACTGGTCCCAACGTATGTTGTGTCCCACGGACCAAGCGACGATCCGCGGTCGCGGAGCCGTCCCCTGACTGATGCCATCTATTTAGCCCCGGATCCGGATTTAGGTCCGGATCCGAGTCCCGGATCTGAAGTTTGCAGATCCGGGTGCTTTGTGAACCTGAGGAGGCAAAATTTTAATTTTAAAATAGATTTTTATCTTTATACCGGACTTCGGTCCGGTAGTCGTCTTCCTGGACTGCCCCCTTCATCGTGGGCATCGCACGTCTTGCGAATGCGATGCCCTTATGACTCGGACCAGTCCGGGAAGGTCCGGATCCGAGTACGGGACTCGGATCCGGTCACCCGGCAGCTTTATTTTGATGCGCCAAAGCAAAACTAAAATGCGGCCGCGTACCGTGCGGTACGGAATGCGGATCCGGATGCAGACGCCGGGTCCGTAGTCCGTAGTCCGTTGGTGTGAGTGTGCGGTACCGCGCCTAAGTGCTGATTGCCCCTCCCTTCCGTGCCCGTAGGTACAGTTGCAGGGTCCAGGGTCGAGGCGGCCGAGCCCGACTGAAGCGACGGGACCTCTACGAGGTGGACCAGTTCGAGCCGGTCAACCCGAACGACAAGGACTGGTGGTGGCTGGACAGTATTTTGAGAATATAACAACCCATCCCTGACATCCTAAGGGCCCAAGGATTTGGAAATTGGCACAAAAAATTTTCAACTTTATCCATGGTCTGAAGAAATTTTTGGCAAAAACCGGAAAATGCGTTTTTGGGTCTAGTTTCAAAGTTTAATTTTAGGAGCCCCGTTTGACAGATCTTTACCATTTTTTCAGCATGTTTTATTTATGGAATCCTTAATAGGTACATACATAAAATTTTATGTCTCTAAGTCAAAAACTGTAGTCACACGAGAATGGTCAATGATGCTTTAAAACAACAGGCAAAAAAGTTAATATTTGCCTCTGAAATCGCTCTGAGAGTATAACGCTCTGATCCGGCCCAAAATCCGTATGTTCCCGCCGACTTTTTGAATGCCCGTTTCCAATCTGCAACTGTGGAAGAGGGGTTTGGGGAGCTCTGACTTGATATAGCACAGACGATCGTTCTGAACTGTGGCATGAATCACTGTCCTGACAAAATAGAATATACTTGTCGCTACTTTATTATGATATTCCGCTAGTGAATACGCAAAAATAAATTCAGTAAAAATGATTTCCATACTCTGCAGGGTACTATGGCTCACCGCCCATTGACCAATACATACCTAAAGTTTAAAAATCACTGCAGCTTACTGGACAGCCTGCCAATGCAGGACCCCAACCCACCCGAGGATGTACCGGCAAAGGACCCTACCTCGCCCGAGTACGTGCCGGCAAGGTCAGTCTGCTTTATCTCAAAACTTTAATTTTAAAATAGATTTTTACGGGACTCGGATCCGCATATAGCCCCGTCACCCAGCAGCTTTATTTTGATGCGCCAAAGCAAAACTAAAATGCGGCCGCGTACCGTACGGTACGGAATGCGGATCCGGATGCAGACGCCGGGTCCGTAGTCCGTTGCTGTGAGTGTGCGGTACCGCGCCTAAGTGCTGATTGCCCCTCCCTTCCGTGTGCGTAGGTACGCTTGCAGGGTCCAGGGTCGAGGCGGCCGAGCCCGACTGAAGCGGCGGGACCTCTACGAGGTGGACCAGTTCGAGCCGGTCAACCCGAACGACAAGGACTGGTGGTGGCTGGACAGTAGGGTGGAGTGATTTTTACTTTTTCACATATTGTGAATATAACAACCCATCCCTGACATCCTAAGGGCCCAAGGATTTGGAAATTGGCACAAAAAATTTTCAACTTTATCCATGGTCTGAAGAAATTTTTTGCAAAAACCGCTTCCAATCTGCAACTGTAGAAGAGGGGGTGGGGGAGCTCTGACTTGATATAGCACAGACGATCGGTCTGAGCTGTGGCATGAATCACTGTCCTGGCAAAATAGAATATACTTGTCGCTACTTTATTATGATATTCCGCTAGTGAATACGCAAAAATAAATTCATTAAAAATGATTTCCATACTCTGCAGGGTACTATGGCTCACCGCCCATTGACCAATACATGCCTAAAGTTTACACCCGAGGATGTACCGGCAAAGGACCCCACCTCGCCCGAGTACGTGCCGGCAAGGTCAGTCTGCTTTATCTCAAAACTTTAATTTTAAAATAGATTTTTATCTTTAAACCGGACTTCGGTCCGGTATTCGTCTTCCTGGACTGCCCCCTTCATCGTGGGCATCGCACGTGTTGCGAATGCGATGCCCTTTTTTTGATGCGCCAAAGCAAAACTAAAATGCGGCCGCGTACCGTACGGTACGGAATGCGGATCCGGATGCAGACGCCGGATCCGTAGTCCGTTGCTGTGAGTGTGCGGTACCGCGCCTAAGTGCTGATTGCCCCTCCCTTCCGTGTGCGTAGGTACGCTTGCAGGGTCAAGGGTCGAGGCGGCCGAGCCCGACTGAAGCGACGGGACCTCTACGAGGTGGACCAGTTCGAGCCGGTCAACCCGAACGACAAGGACTGGTGGTGGCTGGACAGTATTTTGAGAATATAACAACCCATCCCTGACATCCTAAGGGCCCAAGGATTTGGAAATTGGCACAAAAAACTTTCAACTTTATCCATGGTCTGAAGAAATTTTTTGCAAAAACCGCTTCCAATCTGCAACTGTAGAAGAGGGGGTGGGGGAGCTCTGACTTGAAATACTGTAGCACAGACGATCGGTCTGAACTGTGGCATGAATCACTGTCCTGGCAAAATAGAATATACTTGTCGCTACTTTATTATGATATCCCGCTAGTGAATACGCAAAAATAAATTCAGTAAAAATGATTTCCATACTCTGCAGGGTACTAATGCTCACCGCCCATCGACCAATACATACCTAAAGTTTAAAAATCACTGCAGCTTACTGGACAGCCTGCCCATGCAGGACCCCAACCCACCCGAGGATGTACCGGCAAAGGACCCCACCTCGCCCGAGTACGTGCCGGCAGAGGCCACCACTCCGCCTGAGGTTGAGCCGGCAGAAGCTGCCGACCCACCCGGTGACGAGCCAGCGGAGGCTGATGCCCCGCCCGAGGTCGAGCCTATCGAAGTCGACCTCGAGGAGTTCTTGGCAAACCACACCGCCTCGGTTGAGCAGGTTGCCCTGCTCATCCAATTCACCATGAGAGCAGGGGAACCAACCACTATCTGGGCCAACCTGCTGGAATCCATGATGGAGTCCATCAGCCTCTCCGTGGCGGAGGACGCTGACGACAATTAAGCTTTGAAAACAAGCTTAAGATAAAACATATTTATATTTTATTTCAGAATAAAATGGACGGCATTCAAAATAGCCTGCAGCCAGAGATAAAGGAAGAGACAGAGGAAGAGAAGATAGATATAGAGTACCATTTTCATCCCGTCATATCCAGCTGTGAGGAAGACCAGCTGACAAGGTCAGTCTGCTAAATCTCATTTATTTTAAAAATAAAGCTTTTTTCCAGTAGGACTCCTGGTTAGTCTGAATTAGTACTATACTTTATTAAAAAGTCTCACTACCCACTCTCATAGCGGGGAAGATGTCCCGGCAATACTGTCTTATCATTT
>Ga0209990_10003884_pt1 | contig 10782 bp, 11 predicted proteins | sample NOAtaG_6_FD_187304 | JGI IMG/M metagenome (GOLD analysis project Ga0209990, IMG submission 187304) | Freshwater lake microbial communities from Lake Erie, under a cyanobacterial bloom - NOAA_Erie_Diel5S_2200h metaG (SPAdes) (version 2) | ecosystem: Environmental > Aquatic > Freshwater > Lake ...
TAGAATCCCTCCTCGGGAGCGCCCATCTCCTCCCGCTGCATCTCCGCAAACTTTGCGGCCCAACTAGTAGGTTTTGAACGCGGTCGGTGCGGTGAATGTGTCATTGATACGCCTGATCTGTGTGAGTGTGTAGCTTCCGTCACCGTGGAGGATGCCAGCCGCCCAGCCATGGCCCCACCGCAACTTCCCTGTTTTAGCCGCCACATAGTCCATGTCACGCTTACAAAGGCAACCGATGCTCCTAGCCTCCGCCGGCTGGAAGGATGCCACCGCAGCCACCTCAATGCTGTGGACGTGGCCGAACAGGCAGTTCCCGTAGACGTTCGCATGGGACCGGCAGGCAGCGGTACCCGTGTGGTATCCATGCAGCACCCGCAGCTTGCCTAGATCCAACACCCCTAGGGCGGAATCATAAGGCAACATCTTTGCATGGGACTTCCGCATTAAACCTTCAACACGCTTGATCCCATCCGTGGCGTAGTCCCGCAGGAGCCCAGTGGCGCTGTGGGCGAACATCCACAGCCGCTCGTCATGGTTGCCCCGCAGGAACCAGTTCTCCTTCCCGCCGGCAAAGAACTGGGCAAGGAACTCCGTCCCAGCCTCCCAGTCATCCACCAAGCTGGCTGCCCGCTCGTCATCCGTAGCTCCCCGCCTCAAATTGCGGAAGTCCCAGTTATCCCCTGCGTGGACCCTGACCTCTGGCTTAAAGTCGTTTAAAAACGATTCCAGCGCCCTTCCAGCCACCTCGTCCAGCATGTCCCCGTGGTTGTCGGAGACAACGACAAACCTGCGGTCACCCTTCACTTTTCAGCGGCTTCCCGCCTCCAGCGCCATAACAGGTAGGCGATGCCCACAAGAGACCCAATGAGGCCCGCCCATTGGTTAGCCTGGGCCACTACGGTGGCGGATACGGTCGGCATGGAGGCCGCTATGACGTCGGTTGGGCGCAGGCTGTTCATTGTTTATTGGCCTTAAACGTAGATCCGCCCTTCTGGACGATCACTTTGTGTCCATCCACGGTGACTGACATGGGCTCATTGCTCGACTCCAAGCGTTCAATGAGTTCCCCGATGATCTTGTACTCGGGCTTCTCCTCCTTGTCCCGCGTACCCGTGATGCCCTGCATCATGTTGATCAAGGCCACCAGCGCCCCGCCGATCATGGTCATCACCGCAGTAATGGCGGCTTCGGGCAGGAAAGCGGACGCCCCCACGCCAATCAGCACAATCCCGGTGATGTATCCCAGCCCATAACGGCCAATGGACTTACCAGCGACCTCCTTGGCTGTCTCGATATGGGCGTCGTTGCTCATTTTTTCCTCACCATCCGGTCACCGAACCACCAGCCGATGCAGTTCATGGCTGCGAACTGGAACTCATCCACCATATCCGCCTGTTCCTGGCCCGTAATGTTGAAGAAGATCACTGCTGTGATGACGAGCAGCAGTAACGTGATGAATGGCCGGAAAAGCGTCAGGATGGCGGCTGCCCAGCCCGGGGTGTTGGAGGGCGGGGTGGCTTGTGCTTGGGACGCCGTGAAAGCATCCCAAGCCGCCTTGTCCGCCGCGATGGCTGCCATGGCCTTCGCCTCCTCGATCTTCAGTTTGCTCTCCTTGTCAGCCCGCCATGTCTCGAAAAAGCCGTTGCCGATGCGGAGCAATACACCCAGCGCACCACCACCCAAGGCATTGGTCAGTAAGTCGAGCATGGCGGACTAGGGATCAATCCTCGTCGTCTTCGTAATCCATCTCCCGCTTCCGCATCCTTCGGCCCTCTCCCGTCCCCACCGGCTCACCACCGGAGCGGACATCAACGACCTTGTAGCCTTTACCGGAGGCTTGCTTGCCGGGACCAATGGAGGACAGGCCCACTTCCTTGCGGGCGGGGCGCTGTACATGGTCGGGAATCCCCTCCAGCCTATCACCCTTCTGGGGCGAGCATTGGCAGGGACCGTTGTTGGACTTGGGTAGACCGTTTTTCATGGTAGGAAAGTGATGATGAAATAGATGTTAGCGGGCAGGGGCAAATTGCATGACGCTAGACGGCGCTTGACGCTGTTGGGGCATGAAACGACTTAACCCCATGGGTCCGACACGGGGCCGTTGAGGCATTTCCCTCGATTCAACGACCTTTTGAACAGCAGGCCCGACAGTAGCAGCTGCGGAACGAGCAAGGCTTTCAATGCGTTCGCCGTTGATTGAAAGCTGTTTGGAGTACAGTTTTGGATCGTCGAGGATGACTTCAAGCGCCTTTTCGTAGTTACCGCGACGGAACATGTCAGCAAGGGCGTAATAACCCTCTTTGACCATACGGCCAATCTTGGCCTCTTCTGTGCGAGGAACACCGGCCTTCCCGTAAGCCTCGTAAAGATTAATCAACTGCGCGGCTTTGGCCGTTTCCTTCAATGCCTCCACTTGGTCTGCATCCAGTATCGACTTCGCCCGCTCCAATTCCCCTCGGCCAAACAACGCACCTTCCTTACTTAGCGTTGAAGCAAGTTTACCTGGACGAATACGTTCAAACTGACCGACTTGAGTAAAATCAGCCAAATGAGTCATCAAATACTCGTTCTGGAGATTGCGAAGAAGTCTCGTATCTCCGATGATGGTGCTTTTCCGCAGTCCATCAAAGATCATCTTGATGAACTCATTGTTCACCGGCTTTGACGCTGAAGGATCAAAAAGCGTGCTTTTAAGCGCGTTGTAGCTTTCCGTGCTCAACTCTGCCCCCTCGGGCCGTTTGAACACATAGAACATTGGATCTGACTGCGCTTTCAGTAGCCGCGCATTAACATCCGCCACGGCACGCATATCCTTTCCGGCCAGTTCAACGGCTTTGCGGGTCGCCTCGTCAGCATCCTTAACCTTTCCAAGCTGACGGAGTAACTCGCCGCGTGCGATGGTGCGTGAGATCTCCGACTCTTGCAGGATTGGCTTGATGAGGGTGGCAATCGTTTCGCCCTGTTCGTAAGCCTGTTTGAACGCTGGAGATGCCCAAAGCTCACCCCAATCAGCAGCCGTAAGATCAGAAGCTGAATCATACTCCTTGAAGAGCGTTTCCAGCTCATCCAACTGCTTCATCGTTCCAAGACCAAGGAATTCCAAGGTCTTGTCATCGCGCCCAATTTCACGAAGGAGCGACAACATCTTTTTCGGGTCAACCTTTTTACCGACGGAGGCTTCGTCTAAGATGTTGCCTCGCACCAAATCCAAAAAGTGTCCTTTCAGCACCGAAGCTAGTTCGGGGTTCACTTTGGCATTAACGCTCTGCAACGCCCGACCAGTACCTTTAGCTATGATTGCCTTGGCTTGCTGTGGAGCGGCTAGGTTGCCGATCACATCAATGACGTTTTTGAAGGCATCCGAGGCTACGCCAGATTGCTTCAGTCCTGTAACGATGCGACTGACAGCGGCATCATCCACGTTCTTTGCCAGCAACACTTCCGCTCCGGGCTTATCCCACAAGTCAGAGTAAGCGCGATAGTCGGCGTTGACCATCTTGTACTGTTGACCCAGCTCCGGTCCAAAAGCCTTTTCAGCCTGAGAACTCAAATTCTCAGTCACGTCGGAAGCGGCCTGACGGAACATCTTTTCCACGCCTCCAGGTCCAGAACCGAGCGTGTAGAGCTTGTCTCGGACCTGACGGGCGGCAAACAGCGAGATCTTGTCGCCCTCCAGCAAGGCTTCCAGATCGCTCGGAATGGACTTTCCAGTCGCTTTGTAGGCGCTTTCCGCAATGTCCTTGATGGGCTTGGAAGCCAGACGCGCTTCCTTGTCTGGGAAGAACCCATACATATCATCCCAATGCTTTTTGTAAGCCCCCTTCATCGGGGCGATGACCTCTTCAACCAAACGGTCGCGGGCCACGGCTGGATTCAACGCAGACGTACCGCCTGCAATTTGCTCCGTCTTGATCCGACGAGCGTTCTCCAGTGCTGAATCCAACGAGTCGGTAAATGCCTGATCCGACAGACGATTGTACTCGTCCATCAAGTTTCGGTTATTCAGTTGGCCGGTTGCTCTTGCCCGTTCCTTAGCGGCATCTACCGCCGCTTGTGAAGCCTTCGCCTTTTCATTCAGCTTATTGAGATCTGCCTCAAGGTTCCGCGTCTCCAGTCGAGCTTTGAGGCTTTGGAACACGTTGGCCGGCTCGTAGTCGCCAGACTTGCTGATTCCTTGAAGGTTTTCGCCCAGCTCGCGGTAACCACGCTGAACGGCAGTTGAAACCTCTCCACCCGGTTCGCGGGTCGCTATGCGTGTTTCAATGCCGGCATAAGCAGACGGGTTAAGTTGACCAGGCGTGGGATTGCGAACACCGGCACGGGCGTACTTGCCGACGTTTTCAGCGACCTTGGCGGCCTCTCCGGTCAAAAACTGACCAAGTTGACCCATGCCAGTAATGCCAACGCCAGCAACCAAAGGCAACGCGACGGGTACGGCCAATTCGGGAACAGTAGGAGCGCGACCCTGTTCGACCATCGTCCTCACGGATTCGATGGTGCCAGCACCCATTCCCATGCCTAAACCAGCTTTACCAGCCTCGCCCAAAGCCCGCAGGCCGGTAGCAGTGGGTCCAGTAACGGCTGGACCTCCCAAGGCGCCATAACCAGCCGAGTAAAGCGGTTGCATCGGCTTGGCCTCCTGTTGCAAGCCTCCGCCCATGCGAATGAATTGGCCGAGAACATCGCCAAGGCCACCAGCTACTGCACCACCAGCGGGTCCAGCACCGACAAATCCAGCGATTGGTGCTCCAACCTCGACCGCAGTTGCAAGACCACGGGCAGCCTCTTGCGGTGTGGGTGTCGGGTAAATTTGTCCGCCACCCGCAACCGGCATGGATCGCATCGTTTCCGCAGCACGATACGGCTTGCTCTGTTCAACGATTTGCTCGTCAAGGCGAGACAAAGCTGCCCGCACGTCGTCAGGACTCATTTCGTCGGGGAAATTGATTCGCCCGAGCTGCGGATGGTTTACGACTTGAGGCATGGGATTAAGGCTTTGAAGTCGGATTGTACTGCCCGGTCTTCGGGTCGTAATTCCACTCGGTTGTACCTGCCTTCGTAGCAGCGGCGGTAGAGCCCTGATCTTTCTTCAACTCATCCTCAAACTTTCCAATGGTGTTTTTTGCCCACCAGCGGTCCATCTCCTTGTTGATCTTAAGCGTGCGGAGAGGGTCTTTCTCGTACTTGTCTTCAAGTGCCATACGATGCTCATCCGCCGCAATCTGACGATTGTAAACGGAGCGTTGGATGCGAACCAGCTCCAGAAGGGCATCGCCCTGCATATTGGCGTTTTGGGCGACACGATCAACCCGTTCGCGTTCAGCATTACTGACGCTTCCCTGACCTGACATGTACTGTTTAGTCTTGGTCAAAGCATCCTTGGCGACATCGGATTGCAGGACTTCCTTACTCGCCTGTTTTCCAGACGGATACATTCCAATTTCAACAAGGGCTGAAGTTAGCCCGGTAACAAAGTCGGAACCAAATCCGGTGCGAACGCCCGACAAAACCGCATTTTCAATGCGATCAAGACGAGTGAGGTCATCCCGCGCATTGGTGGCCTGATCGCGGATTGCCTCTAGCTTTTTCGATGCTTGCGTGGCTTCCATTTCGGCAAGTTTACCCGCCGTAGTAGACTCAAGATCTTCCGCTGCTGTCTTCTTGCGTTCGACAAGCTTCATCACAAACGCCTTGGCCTGCGGATCGTAGGTAGCGGTTCGGATGTAGCCAGGAATTGGACTTTCCGCATCCAAGCGTTGTGCGTCTTGCTGCGCCAACGATTGCGTTTCATACAAACCCTCTCTTGGTGCCTCCTTGGCCCGCGCAGCAGCGTTGGACCGGGCCATCATCATTACTTGAGCACGGGAAGCTCCGGGACCAGCCGCTTGCTTTGCTTGAAAGATGTCCGTAGCTGTCACGGTAGCAGAGGGTCGAGCAACGGCTGTTGCAGGAGCAGCAGCCGCAGCGGAACGCGGAGCGGCTGGAGCAGCAACAGCGGGTTGTTCCATGCCTGACGTACCACCGACAAACTGACCCAATCCTTCGGGAGCAACACGCGGAGTGGTTGGAGCAGCGCCACCAGTGGCTGGTTGTCCGCCACCAGCTCCTCTCTGTTCCGTAAGCGCAAGGGCCTCCATCTCTTGGAAGAACTTGATGTCGTCTTCCGTAAGTTGCGTCTTGGTTTTCAAGTCCTTCTCTTGCGCCGCAAGCAACGCGGCCCGCGCTTGGCTCTCTTTCATTGCCAGCTTTTCCTTTTCCAACTGCGACATCTTGATTGAGTCTTCAACGAAACTACCAATCCGCAGATACCGCTCCTTGGGGCTCTGATTCGGGTCTTGAGACAGGAACTGCTTCACTTGCTCCTCGCTCATCCCGAACTTGTCCTTGTGCGTTTGCAGCAGGGATTCCAGCGACTTCAGCTTGGCGCCGAAAGCCTTGTTCTCCTGATCCCTCTGGTACATCTTCTCGGACAGGCCGGTAAGCGTGTTCGCCAGTATGTCAGCCCGGTTGATGGTTGACTCGTACATGATGCGCCCAGCATCACGTGCGACAGGAATGTAGCCCATGGTAGTAAGTGGTTAAGGACTATTAGGTGGTGGGCTTGGCCGCTTGCTTCTTGAAGATGTTCTCGATGGCGGTGATCGTCGTCTGGACACCATTGTTGGCGAGGAAGTTCACAAACGAATTGATGAACCGCGCCTCCTCGCCCTTGGATGCCGCCTCCTTGTACGCCGCAAGGTTCTCCTGCGCCGCTTGGTAGGCGTTGTAGGCGTTGACGTTGTAGTCGTACACCGCGTTGGAGTACTCGCTGGTCGGGCCGTAGGTCTCGGCCAGCAGTTTGGCAAACGGGGCGAAGATGTTGCCGGTCTGAAGCTGGGCGGCGGCACCCACGTTGGACAGCGATTGCTGGAGGTTGGCCCGCGCCTCGGCTTCCCGTTGCCGGCGGAGCACATCACGGTTGAGGATCTCGGCCCCTACCGCACCGGGGGACATGACCTGCCCACGAGCGGCATACGCCTCACGGGCTGATTGCTGGGCGGAACGCACGTCCTCGGCGGATAACTGGCCGCGCTGGGCCATAGCCAAACGGTCAAGGTCCGACATCAGCTGTTGCTGGGACGTGCCAGCAAGCTGGGTCAGGGTGGACGGGGTGAACTGGGACTGGAGCTGCTGGTAGAAGTTGGCTAGGTCTTGCCCCGGCTTGCCCATCAGGGTGCTGGAGGTCAGGCCGAACTCCTTCTCAAAGTCGCGCAGCGCCACCTGACCGGGAGTGGTCTTGGTAAAGGTGAAGTTGTTCATAAAGATAGGGGTGGCAGGCGGAGGGGGAGGCGGGGGAGGGGGAGGTGGTGGCGGTGGTGCTACAACAACCGGAACGCACTCGCCCGCAGCATTTTTCTCGTATCCCGGCTCGCAATTACGGGGCGGAGGGGGCGGCGGCGGCGGGTTGACTATCGGCACGCAATTACCCGAGGCATCTAATTGTTGTCCAGCAGGACAGGTCTTGGGCTTTACATCTACATCCTTGAGCCCCGGTCCAACTATATACGACTCGTCATCAATTATGCTTACATCCACACCCTTTTTGCCAGAGCCAGTTATGCTGGGGGTTCCAAAATTTGCGTTATCTTGACGGGCTTGGTTACCCTGATTCAAGATGTCCATTACTTGCTGATTAGCTAGTTGTGCTGGATCTACTATCGCAGGGCCGCCAGTCTGTGGCATGTCTCCACCGGGCTTTGAGCTTCCCGCCGATGGTGTCGTGCCTCCACCGGGTGAAACGGACCCGCCCAAGGCGCCTGCACCCACAACAGCACCGGCACCGCCAGCAGCTTGTCCCGCACCAGCCGTAGCACCAGCTCCAGAGCTGGAGCCACCTAGGGCGCCAGCACCGATAATAACCGGCGTATTGGTCGTAGCTTGACCGCTGCCAGTGGTGCCGCCCGGCTGTGTCCCCATGCGGTCAAGGACGCCAACGGGGTCAGTAACCACATCTATGACGTTACCAACCGCCCCAACAGTGCCTTTGGCGGCGCCTACAAGGCTTCCCAGCGGATCGTTGGGGTTGACTGTGGCAATGTTACCGCCCGATGCCAGCAAACCAGCTGCTGTTATGATTAGGCCAGTAACCGGGTCAATCGGCAGAGGGATAACTAGCGGTATCCCGCCTTGAGTACGAGGCTTGTTGACGCCACCAAACGGGGTGCGACCGTACAGCTCCTCAAAAACATCATCAATGATGTTGTTGGCTTGGGTTTCGGTTAAGCCGCGTCCAATTTCCGACTGTTTGGCATCCAGCCGGCCTTTGATGATCTCTTGGAGCTGTTCTGACGTGAGGATTTCGCCCTTAAGCGTCGGTACCTCAATCGTGGTATCGCCACCCGTCACTTGCGCCCCACCGGGAGCAATGCCTGGAGTCGCGCCGGTAAGTTCCGGCGCTTGCGTGCCACCACCGAAAATGCCGCCACCTAACGTGCCGGTCGGAATGTTTGGCGTCAGACCACCAAGCGTGCCTGCACCACCGCCGGCAAAGATCGGTTGGCCGCCGCTATCTGGATAGGTGATCCCGGGCTGCTCAATGCCGGGGCGACTGGTAGTTGTCGCGTCTGTAACTACCAATGGATCGCGCAAAACATCGCCCGGACCGAGTTTGGTAAGCCCGCCACCGAACAAACCGCCGTCCGCTCCAATCACGTTTACATCACGATTTGCGGGGATCTGACCAAGATCCGTGGCTACCTGTCCGCCTGTCGTGCCGGTATCCGCTTCAACCGACAATACCTCTGGAGCCTGATCAGCCAGAATGGCTTCAGCCGCCTGCTGGTTTTCCAGCTCGGCCAACATCGCCTCGATCTCGGCGTCTGTCAGACTCTCAAAGATGGTAGCCATTAGCCAACGGAGGCGGTGCGGCTGATCTCAACCAAGTCCGTACCATCGGAGACGAACATGATGGAGTAATACTTGTTGGCGGTGGCAAGGGTAAGTGTCGCAGTAGCCGTCAGCGTTTTGAAACCACTACCAAAGGTGATGACGTTACCACCCGTTGCATCGGCCTTGAACCGCAGGATAAGCAGGTAGCCAGCCGCAGGAACGCTGGCAGGCGTGATCGTCGATGCCGTGCTTCCAGAAGCATTGATAATGCGCGTATTGCCTTTGGTGGCGCTGAACGAAAGTGTCATCGCTCCAGAAAACGGCGTCTCGGTCGTAGCCGCCATGTTGATGGGTGTGCTGGAACCTAGGGTGATACCCCCAGCCGTCACCGTCACCCCACCCGTGGAGACCGTAGCTCCGTTGGTAACGGTAACCGCATCGTAGGTGTTCCCGCTGGCGATCTGGTCCGTGGTTACCGCGTCGTCGGCAATCTTCGCCGTCGTCACCGCATCATCCGCCAGTTTGGCTGTGGTGACCGCCAAATTGGCAATGGTGCTGGTCGTAACGTCATTCGGCCCCACCGCAGCCACCGTGGGCTGACCAAGCAGATTGAGCTTGGTGTAGGTGATCGGGTCGTTTGTTCCGGTGAAAGTGTACCCTGGACTCACAGTTGGCATAACTAAATGGATTTAAATTGTTTAAGATAGTTGGAGGCCAAAATCAACAGGTCGGAATTGTCGTAAAAATGGCCTAGTCCTTTGTTGCAATGCTCGCAAAGCAAACCACGAATCGCACCCGTAGCATGATCGTGGTCTACGTCCAGAGACCTACGTTGTGGCGGCTTGGAACAAATCGCACAAACATAGTTTTGTTTGCGCTCCATGGCTTGAACGTCGTCAAGACGCAGTTTGTAATTACGCCACAAACTAGCCTTACGATCTTCAAGTTTAATGACTATTCCGCCGCGTGCGCGTCGATTTTTTTTGCTTAAACGCTTGCACGCTCTGCACTGACGATGACCTCTAAAAACAAAGGTATTCTCTTCGGTGAACGCATGACCCCTCAAGCAATGCGTTTTCATCGCATTCAGCTTGGTGACACTAGTCACGATGGGGGCCTCAAGAACCATGGCGGGTCAGGTTAAAGGGTGAAGAAGGACGGACCCATGATGGAGGGGCCGGTATTCATGTTCATCCCGCCATTCTGGCCCATTTGCGGCCTTTGGGAGGGCATACCGAAGCCAGAGGGCATGGAGGGCGGCATAGCCCCGTAAAAGCCAAAGGACGGGGCTTGGGAGGGGGCGGCGGGCGGGTTGTAGTTCGCCATCATCGACTGGATGCCTTGGGTTTGGTCAGGCTGCATGGATGGGGCGGACGGCATCTCCATGCCGATCCCTTCCGGCATTTCCGGCAGGGGTTGTCCCTTTTGCACCAGCTTGGACGGCATCTTGAAGTTGTACATGATTAGACTTGAACGAGGTTGGCGCGTTGTCCCGGTCGGGTCTCGTAACCGAGGGACATGACGCTGATAAAGCCTTGGGTGTTCGTCACTTCAATCCAGCTCAACCGCCCTTGCCGGCGGGTCATCAGGGGCAGGCGGAACTCCTGTGCCATCTCAGGCTCAAAACCAGTACCCGGCTGCACGCTGTCGGCCCCAGTCGAGTAATCCTTCCGATACGCCCGATTGTAGTCGTTGTTGGCGTTGGTCAGGTCGTAGGTGCTGTCCGCGAACTTCCAAGTCTCCGAACGGCTGTACGTCTGGTCCGTCAGCAAGGTACTCTCCTCGCTCGCCCCTTCCGTGAAGGCGGCAGCCGAGAACTCGGGGCGGTTGGTAGCCAGATCTAGGTAGATCCGCCGCTGGAAGTGGTTTAGGTTGTCCGTGTCGTAGGCGCGTGTGACCAGTTGTGTGCTGATC
>Ga0209990_10003886_pt1 | contig 10779 bp, 6 predicted proteins | sample NOAtaG_6_FD_187304 | JGI IMG/M metagenome (GOLD analysis project Ga0209990, IMG submission 187304) | Freshwater lake microbial communities from Lake Erie, under a cyanobacterial bloom - NOAA_Erie_Diel5S_2200h metaG (SPAdes) (version 2) | ecosystem: Environmental > Aquatic > Freshwater > Lake ...
ATTAGACCCATTAATTAATAAAATCGGAACACATGCATATTTTGCTTCCATTTCTACAGTAGGAGCATTTAAATAAATTTTTTCACCAGATGTAAAAGCAGGATATGTAGTTGTTGGTGTTTGATATTTCCAAAGAAGTTTATCTCTATAATATGTTGTCCAACCATTTCCGAAATAACTAACAATAGCTTTCATTCGCGGCTCCATAACCATATTAAACGCCATAGTCCCTCCGTAACTATGCCCCCTCATTCCAATTTGATTAACATTAATTTCTGGTTGATTTACTAGATATTCAAATGCTCTACGCATAACACAAGCCCACAAATACTCGCTAGTCTGTCTTGGATCGGTAATTTGGCTTCCGTTCTGTAAAGTTGTGTTGATTTGATACCCTCCTTGAGATGTTAGATGTCTTCCGTAAGCTAAAGAGTTAGGATAGTTTGTAGCCGGTGAACCATCATCTTTTTGTCCTGCAAAATCAAATCCTAATGTTGCCCATCCAGCCGTGTTATATGCGGGGAATTCTTGTGGTCCTTGTTGCCAACCTGATGCTGTGAATAAGCATGGAAATCCACCTACAGGCGGGGTGCTTGTAGGAACACGATACACAATATAAATTTGAAATGTTTCACCCGCAAATGTAATATCTATATAAATCTGCCTTCTGCGAACACCACCAGCAGTTGTATCGGATATTATTGTTGGATTGAATGGGCCGTTTCCTGCTTCGGTTGGATCGAATTTTGCAAAAGAGTATCCTTTCCTCCAAAGAGAAGCAGCATTTGCAATTAAATTTGTATTGTCAGTTTTAACCCATTCTCCATTTTTTTTGTAAGCATATGATCCAGTTATTGAAGTATTATTTGGAATGCTCATTCCATTACCATCTGGACAATAAACAAGTTCTCCGTTTGCTCCTGTTATTGGTAAAAAATCAGTATTATAATTATCAGGATTTGTTGATAATGGAGATATATTTGTAGTTCCAAATTTTATACCAAGCATATTTATTTAAAATGTTTTTCTGCATCTTCTTTAGTATCAAACCAAAACCATCCATCTACAGGATATGTGAATGAATCTTTTTGATCTTTTAACAATGTATAATTTTTATTATACACCGCATATGATGCATAAAGAATATCTCCACTTTCGTCTAATTTATAAAATCCAGATGTGTCTTCTTCCATAAAATTAAATAGCTACTGTCCAATTTTTTGCAGTTGCAATGGTTATATTGTGTGTCGCTGTTCCGAAGTTTCCAGTAACAGTAATTGTCTTTCCGCTTGTTGGTTGAGCACTCAACCCATAGTATAAATTGTTCAATTCTGAACCAGACAGAGATGCATTTAAGAAACTTATAGATGCATTTATTCCACTTAAACCTACACTTCTCAAATTATAACAATTTTGATACATGTTTGTACAATTTGTAGACGTTGATAAGTTAATAATTCCAGTGCTTGCAAGAGCATTGCAGTTATTAAACATCGCTTGAGTATTTGTGCAAACAGGAAGAGATAAAATCGTTATTCCAGTTTTTCTTAAAGAGAAACAATCTTGAAATGCCGCTTGTGCATTTGTTAATTTTGCGAGATTCCAACTTCCGATATTTAATTCTGTAAGAGCATTACATCCTACAAATGCATTTGCTATTGTGGTTACATTCGATACGTTCCAGTTGGTCACATCAATTTTAGATAAAGATGTACATGTGAACATAAAGAACGCCAAATCTGTTACATTTGACATATTCCAGTTAGAACATTTTATTTCTGATAAATTATAACAAGCTCTAGCAAAACTATTAAAAGATGTAATATTTGAGGTATTCCAAGTAGAAGCATCGATATATTGTATAGAAAAACATTGAAAAAACATTGATGATGCATTGGTAATATTTGCCATATTCCATTCTGCTGAATTTACTTGTCTCAATGCAACACAGCTATAAAAAAGACCATTAACATTAGTTATATTTCCCCATGAAGTAATGTTTACTCTTTCTAAATAAGCACATCTTACAGGAGAATTACCTATAAAAAGCCTTTGACCAGAAACCAGATTTGGTAAATTTATCTCCATGTCTAGCCAACCTGTGGAATAAAAATTAAGTACAGGAATACTAACTCCTGTATATTTCTCCGACATTGAGCATTGGGAGAAAGATGCTCCTGCTGGTGGTGTTATCGTTACTATAGCTTGTCTATATCCACCAGAAGTAATTGTAGCGGATGAAACATTATTCCAATTATAATTGTGATTAATAACAGTATTGTTTGCAACAGATTCAACTATACCATCACCCCAATCTATAGTATAATTAGCACCATTGCTTGTTATAAACTTTACTGCGGCGAAATTTGTTGGAGAATTAAAAACGGCATGAAGGGCTTTAACTGTTCCTGATGCGGCTGCTGGTAAAGTTAACCAATCATAAGGACGAACCCATGCGGAGGATAGAGATCCCGTATCAGTCGAGAACAATGGTTTGTTTCCAAGATAAGCTTTTATAAACGTTGCCATATTATGTTGTTATAAAATAAAGTGTGTTTGGATCTTTAATACTAATCGCATCGTATTGTGTTTGAGTTAAAGCGCGAATAAAATATACGGGAGTAGCATCTGACGTATTTGTTCTAACATAAGAAGCACTATTAGATGAAAGAGTAGTATAAGCACTTTGCCAATTAGCGGTTAAAGATTTAATATCGGTTCCTTGGTAGTTCCAATTAGCAGAATTAGATTGAACTGTAGTATATGTTGAATCCCAATTACCAGATACGTTTAAAAATGAAAGATCAACTCCACTTAAATAAGCAGCGGAATTAGAAATTAAGTTGGTATAAGCTTCATTACCTCCAACCCAACCGGCAGTAAGAGCTTTAATATCAGTTCCATCATAATTCCATGTTGAAGAATTGGATTGAACTGTAGTATATGTGCTTTCCCAATTAGCTGATAACTGACTAACATCTGATGATGATCCGCCAAGATTCCAATTAGCAGAATTAGATTGTACTGTTGTTCTGGTGTCTTGTATATTACCAGAAACATCAAAATTCAAATCAGTAAACCCTATAGTATTATCTAAAATAATGTCTGTCGTAACAGAACTTAGAGCTAATGATTTAGTTTTAATTTTAGAGATTGACATTTTGTATATATTTATCTTTAAACCAAACAAATCTTAGTTTGCTTATATTAGATAAAAAAAAATATAAATAATAATATGAATGATAATGAATCAACTATAGTAGAATCAACTAGTGCAGTAGAAAATTTTTCAATTTCCAGCTTGAGAGAAGGATATTTGAATGTAAATCTTGTTAATCCTTCGGATTATTACAATTCTAATAAAGAATTAAACGAGTATTTAAAAGATTTGATAACTACAAATATTCAAGACGAAACCTCTTCATGGTCAATCGTAGAAGAATATAACGAATTTAGACCAACTGATTATATTCAAAACCCAAGACCTATTCGTTCATTCAAAGTAGAAAATTCAACAAATAAAAATACAAAAATATTTTGTTTTGATATTGCTGGTTGTCTTTAAGCTCTTGAATATGTAAAATTATATTCAAATCCATCATATAATGCTGGATTTGGATTGTATTCTCCGCTTAATGCGGTAACAACTCCATAAGTATAGCTTGCCTCGGCGTCTATAGGTACATATACAATACTACTCCAGTGCTCCCAAGCTCCTACAGATTGTTTATATAAATTAAATACCGTAGTTTTTTGTTTTAATTCATTTGGAGAAAAAAGAAATCTAACTGTTCTAAGCCATGTATTTGAGTTTGTTTTTCTTAATATATCGCTTTCATGTTTTTTTCTACCTGAATATGTACTTCCAATAACGAGAGGAGATAAATTGGCGGTTGTTATGGCTTCATATGTTGATGGACGTGATCCATATACCCCCCAGCCATCAGTTCTTTGTGACATCCCAGCAGCAATATTCAAATTACTGCTTGTAGTTGAAACGAATGTGTTATATCTCGTTGCAGGATTTGACCCTCCATTTATTCCATTAGTTGTTGGCCAATCAGAAGTATAAAATTGCAACCACCATAATTTTTTTCTTCCGGGTGTTCCATAAACAGTAACGTTGTGGTCGCTGCAAACATGAGCATGACCGCCGGGGCTATACGTTAAATTATTATTTCCTGCATCCTCAAAAAGAGGATGAGAATGAGCATAATTACATGATCCTGTATTAATAATTTGAGCTGGAGTTCCGTCGGTTTTTAAAGTATAAAGAGGAAGATCTCTTACGTTTGTTTTATTTGCAGGAAGATTCACTGCGCCAGTACCATTGAAACGAGTCATGGAACTTTTTACTTGATTTGCATCAGTTTTTACAGTAAGAACATATTTTGCATATACAACATTACTTGGTTTTATGATAATAGGAGTATTTAAAGTAGCTCTGCTAAAAATTCCATATCTATTATCGGCACTAAAAGTTTGTGACCAACTACATCCTATTTCATTAATAGCATATGTAGATAATGGAGCAGCAATTGAATTAAATGATGAAGCCATTTCAAATCGTGTTAATCTAGTAAAAGTAATTAATTGATCTCCGTTTAAAGGATCAGTAGAAAGCATTGTTCCTGTTGTTGCTTCAACATTTCTTTCGGTATACTCAGAAGGAGAAATAGCACTAACTAATTTAAAATTACTATATGATTCAGAACCATAACCTGTGCTACCAGTTCCAAGCATAATATATCGCATATTATTAACAAACGCTAGTTGAGAACTATCAGTATCCTCTGGATGCGGCGCTCCAGTTGATCTATCTCCAACGAATCTTCTCATTCCCCAATCTGTAATTAAATTTTCTGTTTCTCCCAATACGTTCATTTTTTCGTCGTAGAGAGTATATTGTCCGGCTAAAGATGTGTTACAATCGAAGTTCATATTTATTATATTTATATTTTTTAATTAAATTTTAATTAAATTTTTATGTTATTCCCCATTTTGTTCTTAAATTATTTCCAATTAATTGAAGTTCCGGATCAGGCAAAGTACAATTTGCGTAAATTATTTCTCCTAACGGTCCTTTGTGTCGATATCCTCCATATGTACCAACACTATTAACAAAAACGTCTGTTGCTGTATTCCACGCATCGTTGTAGTCCGCTTGATCTACAGCTCCTCTAAGAGTTGAAACCGTTGCTAAAGGAATTGTTGGAACCGTAAAGCTAGAATTGTATAAAGCTCCTCTTACTATTCGGATATTTGAAATGTACCCATTAAACGGTAATTCTCCTTGACTAGCCAAAGCTCCAACCGCTACTGGCTGAGAAGATTGATAATTGAATCCTGTTTTCTTTGACAATGTAGTTCCCGCAACACCATTAACATAACCCGTGCAGCCGTTATTGTTTTTTACGATAGCCACGTGAATCCAAGTATTATTTGGAATCGCTCCTGTTATTGGATTGTCGGACCAACCTTCTCCATCGAATGCACTTCCTATTCTCAAATAGTTGTTTCCATCAACATAAACACACCAACCGCTTGTTGCTGTATTTGCTCGCGCTCCTGCAATTCCTCTGTTTCCTGATCCCATTAAATAAATCCAGCATTCAATAGTGACGTTTGATGAGCTTGTACTATTGTTTGTAGTAAAATTAAATGTACTTGTGTTTGGAGTAGTTACATATGAACTTCCGTTAAAGTACCAAGCTGAAGTGTTTGTTCCGCTTATTGACACTGAAGAAACCGTAGGAGTTCCAACAGTAGTAAACGCTGCTCCTTTTCCGCTGTTGTCTATAATTGTAGAATTTTGTAAAGTCAATAAGCAGCAATCTTGAGCAAGTCCACTCATATACAACGCATTAGCGTTTTTAGTTACTCCAACAAACGTTGGTCCTAAATTGGGTTTTGGATAGCTATATCCTTTTAAAGCATATATTTGATTATCGTTCCATTGCAATGCAGTAGAATAGTTAGTAGAATTTTTATCTCCTAATGATAAACTATAATCTCCAGAAGCTTGTCTTCTATACACAAAAAACGTAGTAGCATTTGCTGCTGAAAGAGATATAGGAGTAGATAAATTTAAAAAATCATCTGTTCCGTCAAATACTAAAGCAGAACGTGTACCAATACTATTAGTCGAAAGCGTTGGTGTTGAAGTCCCATTAGTTTGAAATGCGACGTTAGCCATTGGAGATTTATCTAGCCAACGAACTTCATCGGAAGGTTGATTTCCTTGCGCAAGCATTACCACATTATTAAAATTAGGATCTCCAGAACTAGAATTTGGATGTTCTAAAGGAGGAGTAAATGGAGCAACAGAAAGATCTGTTGTATTGGTTATAGTTAACTGAGAAGTTGGAGGAGTAAAGTTTGAAGTATAAACAGCAACCCCTTTTGTGATTCTGAGATCGTCTATGTAACCGTTAAAATTACCTTGTACTCCAACAAGACACGAAACACCACTGTTGAAATTAACTCCATTTGCGCTACTCTGCAAGTTAACTCCATCTACCCAAACGTAAAAAGTTCCAGAACGTCGAGTTATTGCAACATGTTGCCATATATTATTTTGCATTACTCCAGTGTTTGTTTTAATTCCTGTGCTTTCAAAAAATACACCAAAAGCAGTTCCTTCAAATCCTATCCAAACAGCTCCGTTAACGTTTTCATTTGTTCTATTAGTCCACAAACCTTGATAACCACCATAAGCATTTCCTCTCACCCACGCTTCAACAGTAAAGTCAGACATACCTAATAAAAACAATGAAGCGTTGTCAGGAATTTGCAAATAATCTCCAGTTCCATCAAAATAAATCGAACCACTTCCATACTTTGTTACAGCTGTTGATATTTTAGCGTTTCCGACTGTTACTAAGTCGTTTCTACCAGCGCTATCAATTACTCCTCCGTTTGTAAAGTTAAGAAGAAGAGAAGTATTTGTAACGTTTGTTAGAGGACTTGTAGAAGGAGTGAAGTTAGAGGTATAAAGAGCTGTTCCTTTGATAATACGGAAATTTGAGATATAACCTGTAAAATAAGAATATCCAAAAGATGTCCAGCTAAAATTATTCAAAACATATCCCAGTGATATATAAGAAGTATTTGTTCCGAAATTGTATGTATTAACTGAACCGCTTCCCGATTCGACTCCGTTTATATAAATTTTACATACTCCTGCGTTAACACTAAAAGCAACATGATTCCATTGTTTGGAAGTGATTGGTAGTGTAGATTCAACAGATGTAACAGAACTATCCGGTTGTCCTGTATTAGAGCGACACTCGACCCTAATTCTGCCGTTCGTTCTCAATCTTACTAGAATATATTTAAAAAACGTAACGTCGATTGGGGCCATACCAAAAATTATTCCGTTGTTAAAATCATCAACGTAAACCCATGATTCTATTGTATATGTAGAACCTATATCAAAAGCACTATTTCCCGCAGGAAGAGATAAAATACTACTTCCATCAAAATAACCACTTCCTCCATGAACAGAAGGATTATAAGAAGCTCCATTTAATGGGAATGGACTGAAAGAACCTTGAGTAACAGATCCGTTTCTAGTGATAGTAAAGTCATTTGAGCTACTATCTTTAAAAACGTTGTTATTAGCATCGTTTGTTCCATTACCATTCAAAAGCAAAGCTGTTTCAGGACCGTATCTTGCTATTCCTTTTGTAAGTCTGACGTCATCAATGTATCCGTTCATATAGTACGGAGTAGTAATAGCTCCAATTCTTACATTCGAACCGTCAATTACCCAACCACTATAGACAGTTGAAGCAACTCTTACTCCATCAATAAACATGCTTAATTCTCCATTGTCTCTTGTAACTGCAATGTGATACCAAGTATACGGAGACAGCGAAGAAGTATTATACGTTAATAAATCAGCAACAGCATGTCTACCAAAACGTAATATGTTGCCATTTCTGTATATAAACCACTGATTACCGTTAGCGGAGTTCAATGTACTGCCTGTATCTATAATTCCGTCAGAACTTGTAGTAGTATTAATAAATCTAACCCAACATTCTATCGTAAAATCTCCTGAACCAAAATTATAATCATCTTTGGCTGGAGCTAATACAAAATCTCCACTGCCGTCAAAATAATAAGAACCCATTCCGTATTTCTTAACTGAGTTAACAACGGTCGCGTCTCCATTTAAAACTAAATTATTTCTAGCTGTTCCGTCTAAAGCTAAACCGTTTGTGAAGTTAAGAAGAAGAGAAGTACTTGCTCCAGTGCTTGCTAAAGGGGCTGTAGGAACAGCAAAGTTCGTTGTGTAAACAGGAGTACCTTTAACAATTCTAAAATTAGAAAGATACCCATTAAACAAATAATTTCCGTTGTAGTATCCACCTATTGCTGCATATGTTCCAGTACAATTTCCCGGAGCAGATGCAGATCCAACTACTAAACCGTCCACATAAAGTGTTGCTGTTCCACTTTGTCTTACTAAAGCAACATGGTGCCATTTGTTAGTTGATATTTTTGGAGTTGTTGATCCAATGCTAACTCCAGCAACGTTTGCGTTGATTCCTCCATTCATTGGTTGATATGGAACACTCTGACCTTGTCCTATTACAATTCCAGAACCATAATCTGTTTTAAGACCACCAATAACATCCGATGTTTGAATCATTCCGAGCTGTGTCCCTCCTGATGTATCAAAAGAATACATCCAAAATTCTATAGTAAAGTTGCCAGTTCCAAAAGAAAATTTTGCATCAGACGGAGTTGAAACATAGCCGCCTCTATCAAAATAGCAACTTCCTCCATGAGTAGTTGGATTATAAACTGCTCCATTTGGATAGAATGGACTGAAAGTACCTTGACCCGGATTTCCATTTTTTGTAATAGTGAAATTATTTGAACTACTATCAATAAACGAATTTTTTGTAACTCCAGTACCAGCAGAAAGAGAAGTAGTGTCTGATGCGTCTAACCATATTTGAAGATTTGGAATATCTAAAATACTTGAATATGGCTTAAGAGGAATTGGATTTGTTCTATATGATCTTCCGTTATAACCAAGAATTGCTCTAGCACTTAATTGATTTACAGAAGCATTGTGAATAGAAGATCCTCCAGATAAAAACGCATACGGAGACGTTGTAGATTGATAGTTAGGAACAATCGAATAGTTAATTCCATCGGTTGTAGTTTCCCAATAAGAAAAACTAAATCTTTCATAACTCTGCATTCCTAAATCTTGTTGAGCATTTACAGAAACTCCATATATTGACGCTCGCGTAGGATTTATTCCTGTTACACTTATTGGATACATCAAAGTTAATTGCGAATCGGGAACTTCAAACGAAGAAAAATTATAAGAATTAGTACTTAAATCAGAACCAGATAAGAAATAATAACCCCAATTTCTAGCTGATAATTGATGTTGAGGTACACTAAACGAAGAAAAATTATAAGAATTAGTACTTAAATCAGAACCAGATAAGAAATAATAACCCCAACCTCTAGCTGATAATTCACTTTCTGATACACTAAACGAAGAAAAATTATAAGAATTGGTATTTAAATCGGAACCAGATAAGAAATGATATCCCCAACCTCTAGCTGATAATTGATGTTGAGGTACACTAAACGAAGTAACTCTAAAAGTATTTGTACTTAAATCAGAACCGGATAGAAAATAATAATTCCAACCAATAGATGATAACTGATTTTCTGTTACACTGAATGAAGAAAGATTAAACGAATTAGATGCAAAATCTTCTATAGAAGAAAATTTAAACCAATAATAAGGAATTTCATTTTCTGGAGCACTAAATGAATATAAATTATATGAATTATTTGAAAAATCTATCGCGGCGTTAATAAGTGTTCTTTTTAAAGTTTGTATAGAACTAGCTATTGCTCCGGGTATGCAAACTATAATCATAATCCATCTTTCCAAATATCTCCAAATAATAACCAACTATTAGATCCAACTTTAACCAAAGTAGCAGTAGATCCTTTAGTTCTTAAATAATTTCTATCATCTGCTGCTGTAATTGTCACTCCCGCTTGTCCATAAACATAAACTATAGAATTCAAAGTAGCAAGATTGAAATTATATCCTATATCAAAATTAGAATTAGCATCTGATGGAACATAAGAAGAAACTGGAATTACAGAATTAAATAATACCAATGAGCTTTGATTACTAGAATTAAATGTATGTGAAGTATTAGTTACAAAATCTAATTTAGTTCTATGAAAGATATAATCTGTTGTGCTTATACTTCCAACAATAGTTAATTCTTTATTTGGGGTCTGAGTGTTGATACCCACATTTCCACCAGAAAGAATTGTCATTCTTGGTGTGTTGTTAGTTTCGAATGTTAATTTATAAGCATCATTAGAACCGATTAATATATCCTCTCCAAATGAATTTCCATCTGGTAAAATTATACCACCACCAGATCCCCATGAAGCAGAATTAGCAAGAACAGTAGTATAAGCTTCATTACCTCCAACCCAGTCAGCAGTAAGAGCTTTAATGTCTGTTCCATCATAGTTCCATGTTGCGGAATTTGAAGAAACTGTAGTATAAACAGAGTTCCAATTACCAGATACACTTAAGAAACTAAGATTTACACCACTTAAATAAGCAGCGGAATTAGAAATTAAGTTGGTATAAGCTTGATTACCACCTACCCAAGTAGAAGTTAATGCTCTAACACCAGTATCTACGCTTGAATCTACAGCCCATGAAGCTGAATTAGCTAAAACCGTAGTATATGCAGAATTACCTCCAAC
>Ga0209990_10003887_pt1 | contig 10779 bp, 10 predicted proteins | sample NOAtaG_6_FD_187304 | JGI IMG/M metagenome (GOLD analysis project Ga0209990, IMG submission 187304) | Freshwater lake microbial communities from Lake Erie, under a cyanobacterial bloom - NOAA_Erie_Diel5S_2200h metaG (SPAdes) (version 2) | ecosystem: Environmental > Aquatic > Freshwater > Lake ...
TTCATGCTAATCACAATGAAGCAAACAACAGTGCTTTGAGAAGGAGATGTAGCGCTTATCGCCGCAGACAAAACCTGTATGCGAAAAATACTGAAGGATTACAACGCGCAGTCACTGTGCAAAGATTGGTACACAACAGACAATATGACCTTTTTTTTAATAATTTGGCTAGATAAGCTCTATCTTGTCCAGTTATGCCGCAAATGAGAGATTTTTTTATGCTTGATTGGGAAGTATAGTTACTAAAAATTTAACTATGAGATTAAGAATTGCTATGAATTAGCGGCAATTTTATAAACTTTAATTGTTTCTGCTGCACATTTTGCCCAACTAAATTGAGTCGCGCGATCGATGCCTTTTTGCGATAGTTGATTTCTAAGAGTTGCATTGTTAATTAGTTCTAGCATCGCTTGACAGAGATCGTCTGATTGATGGGGATTAATTATTATTCCTGCATCGCCTACGACTTCGGGCAAGGAACTAGTATTAGAGGTGATCACAGGAGTTCCGCATTGCATAGCTTCGAGGGGTGGTAAGCCGAAGCCCTCATATAAAGAGGGATAGACAAAAGCTAATGCGCCGCTATAAATAGCACTGAGGTCATGATCGGGGATGTATCCTGTAAAAATGACGTGTTTTTTTAATAAGGAATTGTTTTGAACAGTTTGAAAGATGTTGTTGTTTTTCCATCCACTAACACCAACGAGAACAAGATTAAGGTCTAAGCTTGGATCTTGGGCAAGGAGTTGTGCAAAGCATTGCAACAGAAAATTAAGATTTTTGCGAGGTTCGAGGGTACATAGACTCAGGAGATAGGGTTGTTCGGGTATTTGATATTGTTTGAGTTTTTGAGAAATTATTGCTGGATCACTGACAGGATAGAAATTTTCGCTAGCTGCAAGAGGTGTCACAAAAACTCGCTCTGGGTTCATGCCTGTATAGTTGCAAAAATCCTGTTTGGTGTTTTCAGAAATGCAGGTAATCCAATCTTTGTTTATATTTATACTATCTATAATTCGTCTCCCTCTTCTTTTTACCTGTGATGTTACAAAATCTGGAAAAATTTGAGGAATTAAATCATAAATCGTAATCACTTTTTTGAGATTATTAGATAAACGAGGAAGGGGAAAATAAGTTGAATGATATAAATCCAGATTAATGTGTGATATATCTGGTTTTAAAATAGCTCTATCTAAAAGCTGAATATTTAGTTTGATTGCTTGTATTAACTTATAGTTTAGAGGATTCAATGTCATCCTAGTTTTTAACGTATAACAATATCGTTCAACTAAGCTTTTATATGGTTTTTGCAAAAAGAAATTAGAAGGATAAGGTGTAATGGTAGATATTACTTGATTGAGATTTTCAATATAGATTTCAGTAGTTAGATAATCCCAATAGCTACTGTCTTTGTTTAAGCAGAGAACATTAAAATCAATTTGATTTTTTTGGATGATTTCTAACAACAATGATTCTACAGCTCTGTAAATACCTGTTCTGGCTTTAGAATTAGTATATCCTTGTCCTAAAATTGAAATATCATAGGCAACTTGAATCGTGTTTAAGTTCATGTTTTAATTTCTTTAAATATTGTCGCCAAGAAGATGGTATAAATTTGATAATAACAAAGAAGATCCAGAATCGAATAATTTTTTGATATAAATACAAAGCGAAACCTCTAAACCCAAACATTTCTCCATAATAATTTAACTCTGCTTTCCAATATTGTGGTGATCCTATCTTAAAGTAGTCTTGCCAGTAGGATAACAGCGATTTATTAGGATTTAACCAAGAAATATTTGGATGATCATTTTTACAAAATGCGATTGCATCTCCTTGGATTAACAATCTATAGTTATTCTTTTTTGCTTGATGTGTATATGTAACATCTCCATAATATTGAGGAAACAATTTAAAATTAGGATATTCAATATCTTTGATTAAATTTCTATGTAAACAAACTAAGTTACCACTTAGTCCATCACATTCTAATAGACCTTTTAAAGTATGAATTTGGACAATTTGATTTCGTCTAACAATGATACCTGCATAACTTGGTTGGAAGGTCTCAGGGTCTAAAGATTGAGCGCCAGCTACAATTTGTTTATCAGTCCGACAAGTTTTGATTAATTTTGGAATAGTCTCTTTTTGAGGATAGCAATCATCGTTTAACCAAATTAAATATTCCGCTCCATTTTTATAAGCATACTCCATTCCTTTTTTAACAGCACCTGTCCACCATAAGTTGCCATCTCCTTCTAATATAATTACCTCTGAATAGAGAGATTTAATTGCTTCACTAGTTCCATCTGTTGAACCATCATCGACAACAATTACATAATATTTTGCAAGATCTCCATTATCTTCTAAGGTCGCTAAACACTTTAGTGTGATAACTTTGCGATTATGGACAGGAATAATAATGTAGACATTTTCTTTAGTCATACCTTGTGTTTTTTTATTAATTAAATATTCTGTGCTTTAAAGACCTAGACCCATTAGCGATCGCATTTCGAAAATCAACTGACCATTCTGCTCCTGATGCCCAAACACATAGCACTTATTCAAATTTTCTACCTTAATCACCCTATCCAACATAACTATACATAAATTTGTTAAAAATAAATATCTAGCTCTAAGATATCTCTAATCCCATAAGGGTAAATCTCTGGAAACTGCAACCCCGTTTCTTTAACGCCCAAAATTCCTCTGTTTGAGATTGCCGCCACTCACCACTTAGTAGCCCCTTAATTCCATCAATTAAATCCTCCCGCAAACTATGGTAAAACTTTGGGGTAGTTGCTTGAATCTGATAAGCCTGACTCCTTCATGGCATTTAAGCGAGCATTAATGCAGACTTCACTTAACCAATCATCAGTTAAGTAACGTTTGAGGCTGGGAATATCTTTTAAATAAAATGTAATATTATTTCGCTCACGCTGAATTGTAGTTTGCCAACTCTTTGACCTGCGCTGTGGTTGATAGTCCAACTTCAGTAAATGATGCACAATTAATCGCAAACTGCTCAACAGGTGATCGCGCTCACGCTTAGACAAATCGCGTACCTCCTCCACTAAATTCTCGATATCTAACTCATTAAAACGTCCAGCCGCAATGAGATCTGTCATCTGCTCAGCCCACAATCCATAATCTTGCTCGTATAAAGTTGTCATACTATCTTGAAAACCTCAATTATTCTTGTAGAGATCTGATTTACCTTCAGGTAATCGCAACCCTTTACTAAATTGTTTTTATTTATAACTGATGTTACATGGAACACATATCACCCTCACCCCCCTGCCCCCTCTCCCATCAAGGGAGAGGGGGAGCTAGACTAATTTCTTGTTCCCATCTCCCTTAATGGGAGGTGGGCTAGGGGTGAGGGTCTTAGAAACTTCCACGTAACATCAGTTAAAGATTGTATTGGGGACGCGCAGTAAAATATTGCACCATGAAAAAATCATTGATTTGCGGTATATCCGGACAAGATGGAGCCTATCTATCTTCATTATTATTACAAAAAGGACATCTTGTATATGGCACTTCCAGAGACGCTGAAGTTTCATCCTTTAGGAATTTAGAAAGGCTAGGAATTAGAAATCAAGTGCATTTGGAGTCTATGTCTCTAAATGACTTTCGGAGTGTTTTACAAGTCTTAATGAAAGTAGAACCCGATGAGATTTATAACCTAGCAGGGCAGACTTCCGTAGGATTATCTTTTGCTCAGCCCGTAGAGACTTTAGAAAGTATCGCAACAGGCACTTTAAATCTATTAGAAGCCATTCGTTTTACTAAGGCTCCTATCCGCTTTTACAATGCTGGCTCTAGTGAATGCTTTGGTGACACAGGAGATAGGGCAGCCAATGAGTTAACTCCTTTTCGCCCTCGCAGCCCCTACGCTGTAGCGAAATCTGCCGCCTTTTGGGAAGTGGCTAACTATCGGGAAGCCTACAATATTTTTGCTTGCTCAGGCATTTTGTTTAACCATGATTCCCCTCTTAGACCAGAGCGCTTTGTTACTCAAAAAATTATCTCGGCTATTTCTAGAATTGCTAAAGGTAGTAATGAGAAATTAATTCTTGGAAACACGAATATTCAGAGGGATTGGGGCTGGGCTGCTGACTATGTTGAGGCAATGTATCTGATGCTTCAACAGCCTGAGCCTGACGATTATGTCATTGCTACAGGTAAAAGTAATAGTCTTCAAAAATTTGTGGAAGTTGGTTTTGATTACTTGGGAATCGATTATAGCGATCGCATTGTGATCGATCACAGCCTATTTCGTCCTTCAGAAATCATGCAAAGTTGTGGCAATCCTCAAAAAGCCAAGGAAAAGCTAGGGTGGCAGGCTAAGTACGAAATGCAAGATATTATTAAAATGATGATTCAAGCAAAACACAATTATGAAAATTGGTATTAATAGTTTATTCCTAAAACCTCAACTGGTTGGGGGTGCAGAGTTTGTATTGAGGGGACTATTGATTGGGCTAGCACAAATATCCAATATAGAGTTGTATATATTTATTAATCAAGATTTAAGTCAATGGGTAAATGAATTAAATCTAGGTAAATCAGTTAAAATTGTTCCGATTAAAATATGGGGTAATCGTTTTATTAGCGAAGCATTTCAACTACCATTTTTAGTTAATCAATTAAATCTTGATGGATTAATTAATACCAACTACTTTACCCCTTGGCGATTATTACTAAATATAAATTGTGTGACGATAATTTACGATCTGAATTATTTGCACTTTCCAGATTTATTTTCTTGGCAAAAAAGGCTATGGCTGTACTTGATACATCAGTTCACCCTAAGCAATGCCAAGTATACTGTTACAATCTCTAATTTTGTTAGACAAGATATCAAACAATCTTATCATTCTAAACATGATATCAAAGTTATTTATACTCCTATTTTATGGGATCGACTAGATACACAAGTATTTAATCATCAAGATATAATAAAAGATCAAATAGTCGTTCAAGTCGGGAAAACTTTCCCAAGAAATGAATTAGTTAATCATCCTTTTATTCTTGCAGTTGCCAATCATTATCAACATAAAAATTTAGCAACTCTAGTCAAAGCTTTTGCCAAAATATCTGATGATACAAGTCAATTGAAACTAGTCTTAGTTGGACAATTGCCAGAATCTCTAATAGGAATGCGGCGCGATCGCTGTGATGATATTCAGCAGTTAGTCAAGGATCTTAATTTAGAAGATCGGGTTTATATTACTGGCTATATTAGCGATCGCGAGTTGGCTTGGTACTATCGCCATGCTCATCTATTCGCTTTCCCATCATTATTTGAAGGTTTTGGAATGCCTCCTGTAGAAGCCATGGGCATGGGTCTACCAGTATTGACAACTCGCTGTACTGCAATTCCTGAAGTAACTATGAATTTATCTGAATATGTGCAGCATCCAACGAATGTCGATGAGTGGTGCAATCGCCTGACAGAAATGCTCAAAAATCGCGATCGCTACTTGCCAAACAGCGATACAATCCAACTGATTAGACATACTTACGATCCCGTGGCGATCGCTCGGCAATATGTTGATCTATTTCAGTCCCATTGATGGCATCAAGTTAATCTTGAACAATACCAAGTAACTTCATTCACCTCCCAAGAATTGCGAGGATGTCTAGGGGTGTTTTTAACGAGAAAAAAGTCTGGTCTTCGAAAATCACGATTTTTTAATTGTTGACGACTAAAATAAATCGTAAGATTTGCGCCAATAAAAAAGTCATTACGCTCTTGCCAAGCCCATTCCAGACAAGTCACTAGCAAAAACAACTGCATTTAATGCAAAGAACTTTCCACCTCAGGCTCATCACTCAAGAGTTGACTAGCATCGGGCATCTGCATCTCTAATTCACGGGCGGTAATTGCTACCATATATTTAATCTCCGTGATGCATTTTTAAGTATTTAGCTAAGTATTTAGCTAAATACTTAGCTATTATATTCACCATTTATTCTGAGGTAATGCGGCAAAGTAATTTTTTTAGTAATTGTGTTGCGAGCGCTTCGCGCTCACAACACAATTACATTGCATGACTACCCCAAATCTAAATGTCAGACTACAGCTATGTGTAACTGTGATTCAATCGCGCCTAATAACTTTTCCTGTGTCCAGTTTTGATAGAGATGGGCAGCGATCGCTGCACCACCTGCCCCCACACCTTCTTTGACAAAGCCCTGCTCGTAGGCGCGTAGCTGGGGAAATTGGGACTTAGCAAAGCTCAATTGGGTAGCTAGTAATGGAACATCTTGCACAGCTAAGGCTAAGTCAATGGTCTTACCTGTAGCATCTTCGGCAACCCATCGAGTTGTGCCGATCATGATCACTTCTGGATTCCATACGAGTTTTTGATAATTGGCGATCGCTCTTGCTAGAGAGTAGACCGCAAGCATTTGGGTTCCACCTGCGAGTAATACGCCACTGTGCCGACTGGCAGCGATCGCCATACCTGCAACAACAATTTGCATCGGATCGCCCACTGCTGCCACTACTTCAAAGGGATTGGCATCAGGGCAAAGATGAGCTAAACCAGCTTGAACAATTTCCCACTTTTGGGAATGGTTGCAGGTGGGATGGGAACTATTAACTTTATCCTTCGCATCAATGCCTAATCCTGTTAAAACCGCTAGAGCTGTAGTCGTACCACCCACTACACATTCACTCAAAATGACATAGGCTCCTAATTGGGACAACTTTTCACCCCATACCAGTCCTTGCACAAATAATTGCAGAACCTTTTCTAAACTAAGCGCCTGACCTGTACTCACACATTTAGCAGGACATCCGCCGAGATCAATTGTTTCTACGGTCGGAGCGATCACTAAACCTGCATCGAAAATAAATAGGGGTAATTCCTGCGTGGCAACAACAGCACGGGAAATTAATACAGGTGATGCACCTGCCACTAGAGGCGGTAAAGGGAAATTGATATTTTTACCTGTGGCGAGAAATTCGGCATCAGCGATCGCAGTGTATTTGCGGTCCTCAGGCGTTGCTCCTGCTGCTGAGATATTGGGAATTAGTCCTGTTTCGGTGAAACCTAGCACACAGGCAAATACTGGACGTTTACCACGATAGCTTTTGAGCCAAGCTTTGGCTTTTTTGCGTTGTGTGTAGGTTTTGATCATTTACTTTTCTGTCGACGACAGCGATCACTACAGTACTTTACTTCGTCCCAACATTTTTCCCATTTCTTCCGCCATGAGAAGGGTTTACCGCAAATCACACAATCTTTGCTAGGTAAAAAGGATTTATTGCCTTTGTGTGCCATTTGTAACTTGTCCTCGGAGTTGTCCACATGCAGCATCTGCTTCTAAGCCTCTAGTACGGCGGACACTGACTGCGATTTTTGATCCTTCTAAGGTTTGCACAAAGGCTTGAATTGCTCTTTCACTAGGACGTTGGTAATCCGCATCGTTGACGGGATTGTAGGGAATCAAATTGACATGACTTTGGAAGCCACGAATTAAGTGGGCAAGTTCCTGTGCATTAGCAGTAGAGTCATTCACTCCCGCTAGCAAAGTATATTCAAAACTAATCCTGCGACCCGTGATTTCCACATAGGCTCGGCAATCATCCATTAGGGATTCTAGAGGATAGCGATCGGCGGAGGGAATTACTTGAGCACGAATCTTTTGATTGGGAGCATGGAGGCTGACTGCGAGCGTAACTTGGAGATGTTCCTTTGCGAATCTAGGAATTTGATTGGGAATACCGACGGTGGAAACGGTGATATTGCGCTGTCCGATGCCGATATCTTGATTGATCACATGAATTGCTCCAACCAGATTCTCAAAATTCAGCAATGGCTCACCCATACCCATGAAGACAATATGGCTAACCCTTTGCTGCATTACTTCTTGGACAGTTAGCACTTGATCGATAATTTCATGCTTTGCTAAGTTGCGTCGAAATCCCCCTTTACCTGTGGCACAAAAATCACATGCCATCGGACAGCCCACTTGAGTGGATACACAAACTGTCAAACGCTTACTGGTAGGAATGCCTACTGTTTCTAGGATTTCACCATCAGCTAGCTGAAGTAGAAATTTCTCCGTGCCATCACGACTTTGCTTATGCAAATGAATTTGCGATCGCCCAATTTCCACAGTTGGATTCGCGGCAAATTGTTCACGCCATGACTTGGGAAAAACCGTAATATCTGCTAAATTTCTTGCCCCTTTGATATAGAGCCATTCATAAAGCTGCTTACCACGATAGCGGGGTTGACCCTGCGTTTCTACCCATGCCGTTAATTCAGCGAGCGATCGCCCCAAGAGAGGTAGGGCTTGAGTCAAAGGTTTGGGTAAAGTATTGACGGTCATAGTAGCACAGGGAAATGGGCGAACACCTTAAGTTTACTCAAAAATTAGAATGAACGCTTGATCTCAGGCTTTACACCAAAAAATTTATAGAGGGTAAGGATGGACAGCGCGAAGCGCTACCTATCCTTACCAAAAAATCATCACTACCAAAATTTATTTCTTGGTAAATTGGAATTGATACAAGTAGGATCTAGTAGAAGAACTTTATGAAACGCCGTCAGCTTTTATTCGCAGTGGGTGGAGCCTTGATAGGAGTTCCTGCGATTGGGACCTTGATTTATGATGCGATCTCAAAATCCAAAAATCAAACCACATACGAATCCGCCGCTACCCAGTCGCCTACATCACCATCTGCCAATAATTTAGCTGAGGCAAATAAGGACAATAATGAGATCAGTCTTGAAACTACAGAGGAGCCGTTACTGCGTTTTGCCGCGATCGCCGATAACGGTTTTGGTAGCCCCGATCAATTTGCGGTAGCTAAGTCAATGTGGGAAACCTACCAGCAAAAGCCCTATGCCTTTGTCTTGATGGCAGGCGATAACATTTACTCCTATGGGGAAATTAAATTAGCTAAAGCATATTTTGAAGAACCCTATGCACCATTGCTCAAGGAGAATGTGAAATTTTATGCGGTGCTAGGCAACCACGACATTATCAAATCTAATAATGGTCTCGACCAAATTAACTACAAACCCTTTAACATGAGCGATCGCTACTATTCCTTTACTCAAGGTGATGTCAAAGAAGGAACCGTAGAATTTTTTGCCCTTGATACGAATAGTAATGCTGCTTGGGAAGCGCAACTAGCATGGCTCGATCAGCAACTAGCGAAAAGTACTGCCCCTTGGAAAATCGTGTATGGGCATCATCCCCTCTATTCTTCTGGTAGACATGGCAGCAATCGCGAATTAGCCGCTAAACTCGCACCAATTTTTGCTAAGCATAAAGTGCCTTTATATCTCTGCGGACATGATCATGGATATGAAAGGTTTAACCCGATCAATGGCACTACCTATATCGTCAATGGCGGCGGCGGCGCACCACTATACAAATTTGGGCGATCGCCACAAACCGCTTTTGTAAGCGCCCAGTTTAGTTTCATGACTTTTGATGTCTATCAAGATAAGATCATCACCAAAGCGATCGCTACCAATGGCAAAGTATTTGATCGTTCCATCATTACCAAAAATATCGCCTAAATCTTGCATTAAGGATGGGCGGTGCTTCGCGCCGCCCATCCTTAATGCTATCTTGTCCCTGAATTTCACTAAACCTATTCATTCCTATGAGCTTATACTTACAGCATTTTGCGCTTACTCAAAACCCAGAAATATTTTTAAAAGTGGTGCAAAGCGCCACTTTTAAAAATATTTCTGTGCTACCCAAAGCTTCAATAGAATGTACCAGTTAAAATCTCATATCATATAAACAGAAACTGATTAATAGCAATGAGTATTCCTAATCCTATTATTTTTACGCACTATGGTCATAGTGCTTATCTCTCAAAAACCCTGAGATGTGCAAAACTCACTAACCAGAATACAAAAGTAATTCTGATTGGGGATGACAATAATTTGGAATTAGCAACTAGTAACCATGTTGAACATCATCATTTTAATTCTTTAGTGGAGTCTGATTTAAGAACTGAATTTTATAGAGTATTCAAGCCCATAAAGGGCACTTTTCATCCACTAATTAGAAATGGAAGAAACTGGTTAATGTATGTATTTGAAAGATGGTTTTATGTCTATGAACTAGCACAAAAAATGCAGCTTGAATCATTTTGGCATTTTGATTCTGATACAATAATTTTAAAGGATCTCAGCAAATTTAGCGAGTATTTTTCGGATTATGACTCAACAGAGCAATGTAACGGTAATGGTCTTAATGGACTTGTTAAAACATGCATACTCAAACAATATCTTATAGTTATTAATCAGCTTTTTTTAGACGATGATTTTCTAAAAAAGCAACAAGAAGAGTTCGACACTATTAATCCTGAATATGCATTTACTGAGATGCGTGCATGGGTAAATGCCAAGCAAAAGCTGTCCTTTAATACCTACCATCTTGGCAAGGTGTTAAAGGGAAAGACTTGGGACGATTCTATTGTACAGGGAGAAGATATAGGTTATCAAATGTCAAGGCTAAAGAGTGGACAGGTCATGAAAAATATATATTGGGAAAATGGATTCTATTGCTATAACAAACATTTGCAACAATCTGTAGAATTTGTTACTCTCAATCTAAGTCATTCTCCTATTTTTGTATTTGATTGGGTTTTAAGCCATATTGAGAATAAACCTTCAACTAAATATTTACACAAGACTCCAGTACCACTTAAAGAAATTATGATAGGTATAGGAAGAAATATCAAAAGAAAAACAACTCATTATTTGAGTAAATTAGCAGCTATTTATAAAA
>Ga0209990_10003888_pt1 | contig 10779 bp, 10 predicted proteins | sample NOAtaG_6_FD_187304 | JGI IMG/M metagenome (GOLD analysis project Ga0209990, IMG submission 187304) | Freshwater lake microbial communities from Lake Erie, under a cyanobacterial bloom - NOAA_Erie_Diel5S_2200h metaG (SPAdes) (version 2) | ecosystem: Environmental > Aquatic > Freshwater > Lake ...
AGAAGAGCGTTCTAATTCAATTACTTTGGTCGGCTCACCTAGACAAGTAGAGTATGCTGAAGCGCAACTTGCAAGACTCGATCTGCGTAAACGTCAAGTTATGGTTAACGTGAGAGTTCTAGAAGTTTCTGTCAATAATGGTCAGACTCTTGCAGGTGAATTTACCTCACTTGGTGGAAACCCATCCATTACCCAAACTGCTACCGCTACCAGTAGTAATACCTTAGGGATTACTCTCAGCAGTAATAATCCTATAACACTACCAACATCGTTCATTGCGGCGCTTACAGCTTCAATTTCCAACGGAAGTGCTAAAGTAATTACTGATCCTAATCTAACTGTTCAAGAAGGTGAGACAGCAACGATTGCCTTAACAGATCAGGTTGTTAACAACATTACTTCTACTTCTGTTGCTTCTACGACAGGCGGTCCACCTACTACGACAACTACGGCTACTTTTGCTCAGGTTGGCTTAACTCTTGCTATCCAAATTGAGAGAATCGATGACAATGGATTTATCAATTTGTCAGTGTCTCCCAGAATATCTGTACCTTTGGAGCGTGTTGCTCTCAATTCTACTGCTGGGGATAATTTTATAATCCCAATATCTGAGAGAGTCTTGAACTCTGGCAGAATTCGCTTGCGTGATGCTCAAACATTAGTTTTGTCAGGAGTTATTCGCGATTCTGATTCTGAAGCGGTGCAGAAAATTCCTCTTCTTGGGGATATTCCAATTATTGGAGCTTTATTTAGAACAACTACCACAACTAATAGGCGTAGTGAGGTGATCATCATAGTTACTCCTCGAATTATTGACGATAGTCAGGATGCGAATTGGGGTTATACCTATCAGCCAGGGCCAGAAGCCCAGAAAGTTCTCGATAGCAACCAACGCAAGACTCAGTAAACTTTGTTTCTTCATTTACACTCCCTTTATCACAGCCTTGGAAATATTTCCAAGGCTGTTTTTCTAGTTTTTTTTATTAGGGGCTTAGCATTCCCGCCACAATCTATAAGTTTTTGGACTGCCTTCCTTCGGGAATGCTAAGCCCAAAAACTTGTAACGCAGGGACAATTTGTCTGTGAGCGCGAAGATGGCTTAGCATTTGCGGAGCAATATTGCTGTGGCTGGTTTAAAAATTGTGGCGCAAATGCTAAGCCCCTACGGTTCTATTGTTTCAATCTTCAGGTAAGTATTTGGGATTCAAAACATCCGATCGCTCAAATGGACAAATTTCTGGAAACACCAAAATATCTAGCCCCGTCTCCTGAGCCGCGATCAATCTCGCATCTTGATAGCATTCCGCAAACACGTCTTCAAAATAAGGCTTAAGGCTAGGGCTTTTTTTGAAAGCTCTAGTTAAACGGAGAGAATGCTCAGTAATAGATGCTTTCCAGCTATTAGTTCGCTTTTGAGGTTGATATTTCCATTTGAGTAGATGCTGCAAAACCCTAATCAAATTACTTTCTAAAGCATCTTTGCGATTATTCCCCATATCTTCAACTTCTTCAGCAAGATGCTCCAAATCCAATTTCTCGATATCTCCTTTGCGTAATAGATTGACAGTTTCCGTCAGCCAAAGATTAAAGTCAGTTTCGTATAAAGCTTTTGCTGTATTCATAAAAAAGTCAGTATATACTTGATCAAGCTACGAGCTATTTTAGCCTAATAGAAATTTTTCTGAGATTGTAAAAAATGCACATCACTGTGTCATAATTGCAAAGCGTTAAAAAACGCCCTCATGGCTCAGGGGTAGAGCATTCCCTTGGTAAGGGAAAGGTCACGGGTTCAAATCCCGTTGAGGGCTTAGGTTTTGCCGCTTAACAGGTGTGATAAACCCTAAAAAAGTCGCAGTAAAAGCCGCAATAACCTTATCTTGTATCTATTAACTAATCATTAGATGGTTAAGGTAATAGATACAAGATAAGGTAAAAGATTTGTACTGAGTGGCTTAGGATCTTACAGCGATACTAAGCAGCTAGAGCAGGTCAAACAAACTGAGCTACCCATCAAGGTAGACCGCAAAGCTAACAATTTTCCTTTTACTGACAACGAATCAGTAAAGCTTTGTTATTTTCCTAGCTCAGAATATCGTCAACAGATGATTGCTAGGACTATTGAAACTGAACGTAGAACAGAAAAAGAAAGGAGCGAAGAATCTTAGCCCTCAACTTATTGCGGATCTTTAAAATAGACTAGCTAAACGTTACTCAGCTTCAAGACGCACAGGCGATCGCCAAAATACTCAAACGTCCAACCGATTTAACGGCAAGGTATGTCGGCGAGGAATTTGTGGTAGTTCTTTGCAATACGAATTTGGAAGGAGCATTAAAAGTTGATACCGAAATTCAAAGGGCGATCGCTTACAAGGTTATCGAAAAAAAATATTTGCTAACACTTTCGAGATATAGCTTAAGTGCGCTACAATTACAAACCTATGCCTATACATTTTACTAAATATCAACAACATATTAACAACATTAGTAGGCGTAGGATGTAAACCGCAACAAGCTTTAATGGCTACTGCTCTTACATTTCTGGGAGGAAACCAGATAAATTCAAAACAGGAACAAGGAAAAATTTAGTTATGATCAATCGGGCCAAAACTGCCACAGCTACCAATGTCGGCTTCACTCATGAAGATTTCGCAAAGCTTTTAGACAAATACGACTATCACTTCAGCCCTGGTGACATCGTTGCAGGCACAGTATTTAGCATTGAGCCAAGAGGCGCACTTATTGACATTGGTGCAAAAACAGCAGCTTACATCCCGATTCAGGAAATGTCGATCAATCGTGTTGATCAGCCTGAAGAAGTTTTACAAAACAATGAAACTCGTGAGTTTTTCATTCTCGCTGATGAAAACGAAGAAGGACAACTAACCCTCTCCATTCGTCGCATCGAGTACATGAGAGCATGGGAGCGCGTGCGTCAGTTGCAAGCAGAAGACGCAACCGTGAGATCGCTTATTTTTGCTACCAACCGTGGTGGTGCTCTGGTCAGAATTGAAGGACTACGTGGATTTATCCCTGGTTCTCACATCAGCACCCGCAAGCCTAAGGAAGAATTGGTTGGCGAAGAATTGCCACTCAAGTTCTTGGAAGTGGATGAAGACCGTAACCGTCTCGTCCTCAGCCATCGCCGCGCCCTTGTCGAGCGTAAGATGAACAAGCTCGAAGTTGGCGAAGTCGTCATCGGCGTAGTACGTGGCATCAAGCCCTACGGTGCATTTATCGATATCGGTGGTGTCAGCGGATTGCTCCACATATCCGAAATCTCCCACGAGCATATCGAAACTCCTCACAATGTCTTCAATGTCAATGACGAAGTGAAGGTCATGATCATCGACCTTGATGCTGAGCGTGGACGCATTTCACTCTCTACTAAGCAACTTGAAGCCGAGCCAGGTGATATGGTCAAAGATCCTCAACTGGTTTACGCTAAGGCTGAAGAGATGGCTGCTAAGTATCGAGAACAACTCAATGCGGCTCCTGCGGTAATGGAAATTCCTGTAGCAGCAGTTGAAGAAGAAGAGTATGAAGTTCCCGATGCTATGGAAGAAGCTGAAATCCCTGAAGAAGTGGTCGCTGAACCCGAAACAGTAGAAGAAGTTATTGCTGAAGCTTAATTAAGCTGTAAGAAAATTTAATATTTCCTATAAACAAGGTGAGATTGTCTCACCTTGTTTTTTATTTTGTAGTTAAGTAGACCCGCTTAATTAATTGCACACTCAAACCCGAATCAGCGATCGCTAAACTTCGTAATCGCCAACAAATTATGGATATCTATTCGCAAACCTTGGTGCAGGAGTTCGGAATAGATATTGAAATTCTTTTTGTCGTTCAGCAACTGTTTCTGGTCCGTAGCCCCATAAGCTCTTGTAATAAAAAAACGAAACACCTAAGCCTCTATTTTGGGCATTTATAGCTTGGGAATAAACCCTAGACATCGGCACATTACTATTACGAAGTCCAGAGAGAATTGCGATCGCTGTGGAAATTTTATTTTGGACTTCCACAATCTCAGGACGGCTAATTTGAGAAAGATAATCATCTAGGTCATTACGATATACCTGAACCAGTAATTCATCGACAAAACCTTGACGTACCCAACCAAGCCAGTCTTGCAACTGTTGCTTATAGGCAAAATCGTAATAGTTAGGAGATACCGAGAAAATCACATTGGGTTTTCTTTGCTTTACAGCTTTACTAAGTCTTGCCATAAAAGCCGTAATTTTATTAGCACGCCAGCGTACCCAATTAGGATCATTGACATCAGCAGGAGCCTCTTTTTTTGTCTCTTGGCGATAAAGATTGAGGGTGTAGCGATCGTAGCCAAAGGTCTTAGGGAGACTAGTGTGATCGTCAAATTGAATGCCATCCAAATCGTAATTGGACACTGCTTCCAATATTAATTCTGTCAAGAATTTTTGCACTTCGGGATGAAAAGGATTTAGCCATGCAACTTCACCAGCAGCCGTGATCGAAGTTTTATCGCCATTGCGTTGTTGGGTAAGCCAATCGGGATGAGCGATCGCTAGCTCAGACATTTCTGGAGCCATAAATCCAAACTCAAACCAAGGCATCACTAATAAATTATTTTTATGTCCCTGCGCGATGATGTCGGCAACAATATCGTGTCCTTCAGACCCACGATAAACAAAAGGCTGCGCTCCTGCTTCTTGGGCGACAGTACTGGGATACATGGCATAGCCTGAGTTCCAGACAACGGGATAGATAGTGTTGAAATTGAGTTGCTTTAGTTGTTGCAGAGCCTCACCCAACTGTTTGCGATCGCTAAACATTGCAAAGTCATTACTCGTCAACCATACCCCACGAATCTCTTGACGCTTGTCTATGGGTTGGTTGATTAGTGCACTGGGAGGTACAACAGGTTGCTTTAACGGTGGGACTAGTAGTTTTATTTGCGGTTTTGTTTGTCGGTTTATTTGAGCGATCGCTTGATCATTGCCTAGCAATGAAGGGATCAGGCTATGTAAAAGTAGCGTGGTTGCAAAAGTTACGACAAAAAGAAATGACAAAGAACGTTTGCGAGGTCGCAACATTTGCCTAAATATATGTCTAAGATTATGACTAAATTGATGTTTTCGCCAATCTTGAGGCATAAAACTTGGTAGTTGCATAAGTCGCATAAGTATAGATAATTAGACTAAGTAAAAATACTGATCGCAATTCTCATTTTAAATCTAGTTTTGGCGATACTGGTCTTAAATAAGACTCGATAAACTTAGATTTAGCTTCTATCCTGAGAATTAAGGGAGCTATCAAAGGCTGATTTGAGTTTGTTACAGATCTTGCTAGAAAGACAAGCGTGTTTTTGCCGAATCAAATTAATATAACGTTTTGTAAGCTAGAAATAATTTAGAGGTTTGCATTATCGTAGGTGCTGCAAACCAGATTAACGTATGAGGAGTGCGCTGTAATGCTCAAGCAAAACCATCGAGCATGGGTGGAAATCGAACTCTCAGCAATTAAGCATAATGTACATCAATTAAAATCCTTGCTGACTGCTCCGACCGAGTTAATGTCGATTGTAAAGGCTGATGCCTATGGACATGGGGCGATTGATGTTAGTCAAACTGCAATCGAGGCAGGAGCGACTTGGTTAGGCGTTGCCACAATTCCTGAAGGTATTCAGTTGCGTCGAGCAGGAATTACAGCGCCAATTGTGGTTTTAGGTGCGACTAATGGCGTTGATGAGATTAAAGCGATCGCAGAGTATCGATTACAACCGACGATTTGTAATCCCAAGCAAGCTCTGATCTATCACGAAGTACTTTCTCAAACTGGCGATCAGGTTCCTGTCCACCTCAAAATTGATACAGGTATGTCACGGCTAGGGGTAAATTGGCAGGAGGCGATCGCCTTTGCTCAGCTAGTGCAGCATTTGCCTAATTTAGAAATAATGAGCGTTTATTCGCACTTTGCTACTGCCGATGACAGCGATCGCACTTTCATGCAGCTACAATCCCAAAGATTTGAGCAAGTAATTACAGATCTCAAGGCTGAAGGGATCTATCCGCCTCGTATTCACATTTGCAACACAGCCGCGATGCTATGCGATCGCCAAATCCATTACGACATTGTACGAACTGGTTTGGGACTATACGGACTTTATCCCGCGCCCCATCTCAAAAATATTGTTGATCTACGTCCTGCTCTCACTGTCAAGGCGAGAATTACTCAAGTCAAAGAAATTAAGGCTGGGACAAGCGTTAGTTACGGTCGCTCATTCATCGCCGCACAAGATATGAAAATGGCAACTGTAGCGATTGGCTATGCAGACGGTATTCCTCGCGGTTTGTCTAATCGGATTCGTGTGGCAGTAAACGGTCAAAAAGTTGCTCAGATTGGCACTATCACGATGGATCAATGTGCGATCGATGTGACTCATGTTCCCAATGTCAATGTTGGCGATGTGGTGACATTTTTGGGTGGCGAGTCTGAAAATACTGCTGACGACTGGGCAAATTTATTAGATACGATTTCATGGGAAATTCTTTGCGGGTTTAAGAATCGATTGCCAAGGATTAATGTTGTCAATGCGATCGGTCTTACGACTTTACCGAAAACTATCTAGAGTTGCATCATTAAGTTCATCCTGTTCCAAAGAATTATGGATGTGTCAAGAAATTAAAATACAAATTATCGCAACGTGATTTCAAATACTTTCCTGACACAGGTAAGATATTAGCAATAATACTGATTTGGGGCGCATATCCTGTCTATGACTGACAAAGAACAAATGAGCCTGTTTGATCTGACTCCATCGGAGGTTCCTTTGGTAGAGCTTCCCCATGCAGATGTCTCTGAGTCGGCTCCGACTGCGAAAAAGACTGCGCGTTCTTCTAAAAACAATACCCCTGCACCTGCGGTAGCCGTTCCAGTACATGAGCAATTTGCTAGCCTAGACGCATTACGAGAAGCCGCTTGCAATTGTCAGAAATGCCCGCTTGCCCCAACACGGACTAATGTTGTCGTCGAAAGAGGCGATCGCAGTGCCAAAATCCTCATCATCGGGGAAGCGCCTGGTGAACAAGAAGACCTATCAGGATTGCCATTTGTTGGAAAATCTGGACAGCTTTTAGACAAAATCTTGGAATCAGTGGGATTTGACACTAATAAAGATATCTATGTTTGCAATACCGTCAAATGCCGCCCCCCAAATAATCGCGTCCCCACTGAAATAGAAACCACCACCTGCAAACCCTACTTGCTTGAGCAAATTCGTCTCGTTGATCCTAAAATTATCTTGTTAACAGGCGCAACATCACTTAAGTCAATATTGGGCGAAAAGTTAGGCATTACTAAAGTGCGTGGCAAATGGTACGAGTGGGAAGGGCGTTTAGTAATGCCAATATTCCATCCCTCTTATTTATTGCGAAATCAAAGTCGCGAACAGGGCAGTCCGAAGTGGCTAACATGGCAAGATGTGAAAGCGATCAAAGCCAAGTATCTAGAAATTATTGGTGCTGATAGCGTAGTTGATGATGACGAGGAATTTTAGTGAGTAATTTAAAAGAAGATTTAACCAAAATGGTAGATGTAGCGATATGGGACTGGCTGTCTCCCCATGCTGCAAGGGCGCGAGTAATTTTAGTTGGGGCAAAACTGGATATTGTCGATGTGGGCGTTGCGCTGACTGAGGATAATACGCAGTTAGTCCAATCATGGATCGAAGATGGCTGGATACGTCATCCTGTGGCTGAGGAGCTTAGCGATTGGAATGCAAACAAAGAAAAAGAGTTTATTAGCCTTGTTGTGCCACCATTTGTTCTTGTAAGACTTGACCCTATTTCCACATCAGAATAAACAAAGCCTCGCTAAGCGAGGCTTTGTTTATTCTGATGTGGTGTATTTAATTTATGAAAAAAAGAGAGAGCAGCTATTAGCTACTCTCTCTTTTTTATTAACGGTAACCAAAAGAAAAAGCCTAGGTTACTTTCCCTGTTTCGTTCCTAGGCTTTTTCTTTTGTTCGCTCCTCACACCTCTATACTATACATCCCTCACCCCGAAATGTCTACTAGTTTGTCGGGCAATATTGGCTTTTTTTGTAAGCCTTTTGGCTGATGTTTACACTTTTATTGGCTATTTATAGCGATCGCTACCCATTTAGGGGAGGTTAAAAGCCTTAACTTGCATAGCGATCGCCTCTCAAATAAAGTTTCTTACCCCAAGGATGAGTGGCGGCGCTTTGCTACGTCACTCATCCTTGGGGTTTTGATTTGTCCTATCGAGCTTAGAATAAATTGAGATGAGCGATCGCAGGAGCAACCTCAATGACTCAAACAATTGCACAAAAAAACTCATTGTATGATCGGGATCTTAATCTTTGGTTAGAAACAGCGATCGCGCAATTAAAAGCGGGTGATTTAAAATCTCTCGATATTGAAAATCTGATAGAGGAGTTGGAAGGCTTGGCAGGGCGAGATCGACGGGAGTTGAAAACCAGACTAGCAACGCTAATCGAACATTTATTAAAGCGTTGCTATGTCAAAAGTGAGTATGACTATGCAGGTTGGGTAGAGACCATTGATCGTACTCGCAATGCCATAAGAGATATTCTCAAACAATCCCCAAGCTTGAAAAATTACGTTAAAAATCCTGACCTTTTTCAAGAAGCTTTTGATGATGCTCTACGCATAGTTAGGCGCAATCAGGGCTACAAACCTGTGAAATTCCCCGATAAATGGCAATTTAGCAGCAATATTGACGATATTTTGAATATTGATTTTTGGGAATATTTGTAACATTAAGATGAGCGATCGCCATTCAAGTAATCACATCACAGATTGATCGCTATTTACTTGAAAGGAAAGTGTGATATCGCTTTAAATGATGTCAAACAAATGCTTGGTTTATAAAATTGCAGCTAAATCGCTATTTGAATAAGTGCAGTAAAGGCGCTCTCATTAAGACAAAAAATTCAAAATTAATTTGATGAACAAATCTTTGCAAACTCTAGATCAATTGATTTAGTCTCTTTTAACTCAAAATTGATTTGGTTAATTTCTGATATAGCTTCCTCTTGAATTTTGGAGCCTTGTGCCTTTAGTTCAGGTGTAATAGGCTTGCCTTTCCCTATTTCATCTGTTAATTTTTTTGTTTTTTCTACTATCTCTAATCCAGAAGAGTATAGAGATGACAACTTCCGATAGTTTGTAATATATCTTTGATGAATTTCTTTTAGATTACTATCCGAAATCTGAAGACTCTCAAGCTTGCTGATAATTTGGGTTGTCTTCTCCTTAGCTATTGCTAGAGTTTTTATCGAATTGGGATTTTCTATATGATATTTATCTTCTTGGATAGATTTAAACTGCTCGCATTCTAGTGATCTTCTATTGCTGTTAGCTGATATAAAAATTATTCCACAGACCATCAAAATTCCTAATCCCCAGAAAATTACAGGTAGTTTTCTTTTGTTATCCGCATCAACGATTTTAGATGTAATTGAAAATCCGCAATTTGGACAATAAGTAGCTTTATCAGAAATTTGATTACTACATTCTGGGCAAGAAATGATTGCCATGAAAATTATGTCTAATAAAAATAATATACAAACAATATCATGTGAATATCATAAATTAGTGGGTCACTCGCACTTTACTTTCACAGAGATTAAAGAGGCGATCGCCTCAAAGCAAAATATCAAAATCTATAGATACTCTGCCCAGATATCAACTACATCTTGAGATCCATACCATTTAGCTGATCGCGGAGAATGATACACCCCATCGATCGCCATATTCTGCGCTCCATCCAAATAAGCCGCCTCAATCGGAATTATGCCATCGCCCCAGACATCACCTTGACCAATCGTGAGTTCGTAACTACTATAGGCAAGCCATTTTTTTGGCGTAGATTTTTTGCCCTGTACCGCATTTCCTGCCACACAGATATATTCAATATCATCATAAAAAGCATCAGGATAATTGTCATTGACAAAACCTAAATTTGGCAGTGACCAAGGTTCGAGACTACGTTGAGGAGTTCCCAGACAAACCAGTTTGGCAACCTTAGAACGCGCATTCCAAACCTTGTCGTAATAGGGGCGATCGCCTAGATAAATCCGTGATAGCCAGCCACCTGCGGAATGGGCAATGATATTTACTTTCGATGCACCTGATTTTTCTAATTCCTGATTTACGGTTTGGTCAAGTTTTTCTAAGATTGGCGCGATCGAGCGTCCGCCGACAGTCGGAACCCAATCCCACCATTTCAAAGGGACGACTGTTGCCGATAAGTTTTTACTTTGTAATTTTTGGGCGATCGGGATGTAATCGGTAGCTCCCGCAAGATATCCCGCCAGAATTATATTTGGAGTATTCATATATTCACTATCAAAGTAGAAAGAACGCAAAGCGACCTCTCTACTTTAAAGCGCAAAGTACTAAATTTCGTCAGGGCGTTGACTAAGACAACTGCCGCCGCGTGCTGCATTCCGAAAAGTTTGCACCGCTTCCACTGTATTAATGTGACCACAATAGGGGCAGTAAACCTGCTCACCAATTTGTGGCTCAATGTCCGCACGGCTCCACCATTTACGACAGCGATCGCAATGAAAATGGTAGAGGAATTCTAAGGAAACTTTCATAGACTTTGCCGAAAAGCCTGTCTAAAAGTTTTTAGGGCTTCAAGTGGTGATGTAAATAAAATACAACGTTGCAATGTTGCCATGTCGAGGTTGGGTAAAAATTTGCTAGTGGATGATTTGCAATATTGGCGATCGCTTTGAGTATCTAGATGATAAATAT
>Ga0209990_10003890_pt1 | contig 10778 bp, 9 predicted proteins | sample NOAtaG_6_FD_187304 | JGI IMG/M metagenome (GOLD analysis project Ga0209990, IMG submission 187304) | Freshwater lake microbial communities from Lake Erie, under a cyanobacterial bloom - NOAA_Erie_Diel5S_2200h metaG (SPAdes) (version 2) | ecosystem: Environmental > Aquatic > Freshwater > Lake ...
GGCGGGAGGCGGACCGGGCGTGAGTCGGGCGGGAGGCGGGCGGGAGGCGGGCGGGAGGCGGGGCGCGGACTGGGCGTGAACTGGGTGTGGGCCAGGGCGCGGGCCGCCGGGCAGGCGGCTAGCCGGCCTCGCCGAGGTCGGCCATCGCCACGGCGTTGAAGCCGCCGTCGACGTAGGTGATCTCGCCGGTGATGCCCGAGGCCAGATCGCTGAGCAGGAAGGCCGCCGTGTTGCCGACCTCGTCGATGGTGACGTTGCGGCGCAGGGGTGCGACCTTCTCGTTGTAGTCGAGCATCCGCGAGAAGCCCTTGATGCCCGCGGCGGCCAGGGTCTTGATCGGGCCGGCCGAGATGCCGTTGACGCGCAGGCCGCGCGGGCCCAGGCTGGCCGCCAGGTAGCGCACGCTCGCCTCGAGCGAGGCCTTGGCCAGGCCCATCGTGTTGTAGGCGGGCACCACGCGCTCGGCGCCGAGGTAGGTCAGGGTCAGCAGCGCTCCCGGCCGGCCTTCCATCAGCGGCAGCACCGCCTTGGCCAGCGCCGGAAAGCTGTAGGCCGAGATGTCGTGCGCGATGCGGAAGTTCTCGCGCGTGAGCCCGTCGAGAAAGTCGCCGGCGATGGCCTCGCGTGGCGCAAAGCCGATCGAGTGCACCAGCCCGTCGAGGCTGTCCCAGCGCGCGCCCAGGTCCTGCGCGAGTGCCGCGATCTGCGCGTCGTCGCCGACGTCGCACGGGAACACCCGCTCGGAGCCGAACTCCTGCGCGAACTCGCGGATGCGCCCCTCGAAGCGCTCGCCCACGTAGGTGAAGGCCAGATCGGCGCCCTCGCGCCGGCAGGCCCGTGCGATGCCATAGGCAATGGAGCGGTTGGACAGCAGGCCGGTGATCAGGATGCGTTTGCCGGAGAGAAAGCCCATGAAGCGTCCTTGCGCAGTCGGGTGGTCGGTGGGGGTCGGGTCGGCGGCGCGCCGCTTTGAGTGCGCCATTGTGGCGCCGGCTGCGGCGGGCGCGGTTGGCCGATGGCTAATGCGGCCGCGCGCCGGTGTGGGCCACCGGCCGCGCCGCAGCCGCGGCGCCGGGGCGCGTTGGGCTTGAACCGGAGGACGCGGTGGCCGGCGCCGCGCGGTGCGTGCTGCGGGCGGCCGGCGCGGCGGCCGGCTGCCGCGGTTGCGTGGCGCGCGGGGCCGCCGCACGCTCCGGCGTCCGCGCCACGGTGAGCGTCAGGCGCTGCCCGGCAAACAGCGTTTCGCCGCGCAGGTTGTTCCAGGCGACGATTTCCTCGGGTTTGACATTCCAGCGCGCGGCCACGGCGCGCAGCGTGTCGCCACGGCGCACCCGATAGGTGACCTGCCGCAGGTTGGCGTGCTCGGGCAGCAGCGCGAACGACGCGTTGACCAGCGCGGCCGGGATGTCGTCGGCCATGGTCTCGTCGCGCGGGATCAGGATGGTGGAGCCGGACGCCAGCCGGAAGCGTGGCGGCACGCGGTTGGCCTCGCGCAACTGCGTTTCGCTCAAGCCCACGCGGCGCGCGACCTGCGCCAGCGTCTCGCCGGTCTGCAGCGTGTAGCCGGTCCAGCTCGCAAGCGGCTGGCCGGTGGCCTCCCAGGCGGCCAGATTGCCGGTGAAGATCTCGACGCGGTCGGCCGGCAGCAGGATGTTGGGCTGCAGGGCGCCCAGGATCACCGGCCGGTTGAACGATGGATTGAGCGCGCGGAACTCGTCCAACGGCATCTGCGCCAACCGCGCCGCGGTGGCCAGGTCGATGTCGCGCGTCTTGGGCACCACGACGAAGTACGGCTCGTTGGGGATGTTGGCCAGCTCGATGCCGAAGCGCGCCGGCTCGCGCACGATGTTCTTGACCGCCTGCAGCTTGGGCACGTAGCCCTGCGTCTCCAGCGGAATGCGCAGGCTCGAGTAGTTGGTGGGCTGGCGGGCGCGGCGGTTGCGCTCGATGGCGCGCGCCAGCCCGCCCTCGCCCATGTTGTAGGCGGCCAGGGCCAGATGCCAGTCGCCGAAGTCGCCGTACAGCTTCTGCAGGTAGTCGAGCGCGGCGCGGGTGGAGTGGATCACGTCGCGCCGCTCGTCCTTCCACAGGTTCTGCTCGAGCGAGTAGATCTTGCCGGTGGAGGGGATGAACTGCCACAGCCCGGCCGCCTTGGCATGCGACACCGCTTCCGGCTGCATGGCGCTCTCGACGAACGGCAGCAGCGCCAGTTCGGTTGGCATGCCGCGTTTTTCGATCTCCTCGACGATGTGGAACAGATAAAGGCTGGCGCGCGCGGTCATGCGGTCCAGGTACTGGCCCTGGCTCGCGTACCAGCGGGTGGCCGCCGTCACCCGCGGCCCGGTGAGGTCGGGCATCGCAAAGCCGCGGCGGATGCGCTCCCACAGGTTGATGCTGGGGTCGTGGTGGGGCAGGCCTTCGCCCGGCGTGCCCGGCGGCGGCGCCAGCGGCACCGGTCCGGGCATGGCCATGGCCGGAGACACTTCCCGCAGCAGATTGCCAAGCGGGTCGGTGGCGGGGGGCGTCGAGACCGCCGGCAGTGCTTCGGCGTCCGTTCTGGCGTCCGGCGCGGCAGCCGATGCGGCAGCCGATGCGGCAGCCGGTGCGGCAGCCGATGCGGCCACCTCGGCTGGCTGCTGCGCGCTGGCGGCGGCCAGCGACAGACCAAGGGCGCACAGGCAGAAACGAAGAATCCGGGCAGGCTTCATCAGCGGCGGCTTCGGGGCGCGCGGCGGGGCGCGACCCGGCTTCGTTCGGGAAGGCGCCGAGTATAGGCAAGGCGTGCCCGGCAGCCGCCCGGGTCACGGCAGCCGGTCGGCCCGCGGGATCGGTCCGCTGAATCGGTCGGCTGGATGGGTGCGCTGGACCGCCGTACCGGATCGGCGCGCTGGATCGGTGCGCTGGATCGGTGCGCTGCGCCGGCCTTCAGAACCCGTTTTTCCACTCCCGCAGCACGGCGAAGGTGTCGACCCGGGTCCGGCCGGCGCCGGGCCGGCGCGCCTCGGCCGCCGCGCGCAGCGCCGGCTCGTCGCAGCGCATGAACGGATTGGTGGCCAGTTCCTCGGCGATCGTGGACGGCACGGTCGGCTCGCCGCGCGCGCGCTGCGCCGCGCAGTGCTGCTGCCGTGCGCGCAGCGCGGCGTTGCCGGGCTCGGCGGCCAGCGCAAAGCGCAGGTTGGACAGCGTGTACTCGTGGGCGCAGTACACGCGCGTGGCACCCGGCAGGGCGGCCAGCTTGGCGAGCGAGGCGACCATCTGCGCCGGGGTACCCTCGAACAGGCGGCCGCAACCGCCCGCAAACAGGGTGTCGCCGCAGAACAGCGCGTGCAGCGCCGGCGCGTGATAGGCGATGTGGCCGCGCGTGTGACCCGGCACGTCGAGCACGTGCAGCGCCACGCCCAGCACCTCGATCGCAGCGGGCTCGCCGAGCGCGACCTGGCGCGCCGGAATGTCCTCGCCGCGGGGCCCGTACACGCGCGCCCCGGTGGCGCCGGCCAGCGTCGCAACGCCGCCGACATGGTCGCCGTGGTGGTGGGTGACTAGAATTGTCTCCAGCGTCAGGCCGCGACGCGTCAGCTCGCGCTGCACCGGCGCCGGGTCGCCGGGATCGACGATCGCCGCGCGGCCTTGGCTTGCCAGCAACCAAAGGTAGTTGTCGCCGAAGGCGGGGATGGGAATGATGTCCATGGTTTGGAGGGGGCAGCCGGGCGGGTCGGACGGAGGCGCCGCCAATGGCCCGGCGGTGCGGTGCGCGGGCCTGCATCCTGAATCCCGGACCCGTAACCTGCGGCGCTCAATTCCGACCCCCGAATCCTAAGCGGCATGGACACCGACCCGCTGTTCCCCGGCCACGGACTGCCGCCCGACCTCGACGGGGCGGGCGGGCCGGTCGTGCTGTGGTCGGACTTCCTGCGCTCGCCGCCGGGGCGCTACATGCTGCAATGGGAGCAACAGCACCTGGACGCGGCAGTCTCCGACATCTTCGGCTACCACGCGCTGCAGCTCGGCCTGCCGGAGCTCGACGCGCTGCGCGAAAACCGCATGCCGCTGCGCATCCGCGCGGCCGACCGCGGCCTGGCGCCGGAGCCGGGCGCCGGACACCCGTGCCGGCTGGCCGTGGTCAACCGCTACGAGGAGCTGCCGTTCGCCACCCAGTCGATCGACCTGGTGGTGATGCCGCACATCCTCGAGTTTGCCGGCGAGCCGCACCAGGTGCTGCGCGAGGTCGATCGTGTGCTGGTGCCCGAGGGCCATGTCGTGATCACCGGCTTTAACCCGGCCAGCCTGTGGGGCCTGCGGCAGGCGCTCACGCGCCTGGGTGCTGCCCCCTACCTGCCGCGCGAGGCGCAGTTCATCAGCCTGCACCGGATCAAGGACTGGCTCAAGCTGCTGTCGTTCGAGGTGAACCGCGGCCGCTTCGGCTGCTACGTGCCGTCGGTGCGCAGCGACAAGTGGCTGGCCCGCTGGAACTTCTGCGAGCGCGCCGGCGACCGCTGGTGGCCGGTGCTGGGCTCGCTGTACATGGTCACGGCGGTCAAGCGCGTGCGCGGCATGCGCATGGTGGGCTCCGTGCGCCGCCGCCGCGAGGAACTGCGGCCGGTGCTGGTGCCGGCGGCCTCGCCGTCGTTTTCGCCCGCGCCGCGCTTTGCCCCCGATGTCGTGCCCGACGGCGAGGCGGTCTCGGCGCGCGTGCGCGGCGCGGCGGCCAGCGCCAACGATGAGCCGGGCCGCCGGCGCGCCGGCCGCGCCCTGCCATGACGGCGGCGCGGGCGCAGCGGAGGTCCGGTGTGAGGCATGCGCGCAGCATCCAGCTCACGGCCGCCGGCGGCGAGGCGGCCGCCGACGAGGACACCCTGACCGAAGTGGAGGTCTGGACCGACGGCGCCTGCAAGGGCAACCCCGGCCCCGGCGGCTGGGGCGCCTGGCTGAAGGCCGGCGGCCACGAGAAGGAACTGTTCGGCGGCGAGCCGGCCACCACCAACAACCGCATGGAGCTGACCGCGGTGATCGAGGCGCTGGCCTCGCTGAAGCGTCGCTGTCGCGTGGTCCTGCACACGGACTCGCAGTACGTGCACCTGGGCATCACGCAGTGGCTGCCCAACTGGCAGCGGCGCAACTGGCGCACCGCCGACAACAAGCCGGTGAAGAACGTCGACCTGTGGCAGCGGCTGGAGCAGTTGCGGCAGGCGCACGAGATCCACTGGCGCTGGGTCAAGGGCCACGCGGGCGTCGAAGGCAACGAGCGCGCCGACCAGCTCGCCAACCGCGGCATCGAGAAGATCGGGCGCTGAGCCGCAGGCGCGGCCGCGGCCGCAGGCCCCCGGTGCTACAGTCGTGCACTTGCCGCGCTCGGGCGGGCCGCAACGGCCGCGCACGCGTCGCCCTGGCTCATCTCGAATGCAAAAGCGTACTGTGACCCTCGTGGCGGTCGGCGGCCTGCTGATCGCCGGCGTCGTCGCCTACATCGTCAACAACCGCGGCGCCGATATCGGCGCGGGCGAGCCGAAGTCGGCGCAAACCAAGGCGGCCGATGCGAAGGCGGCCGATGCGAAGGCCGCCCCCAAGGGTACCGACGGCAAGGGCGACGCCAAGGCCGCGGGCAAGGGCCCGCCGCCGGCGCCGGTCGAGGTGGTGACCCTCAAGCCCAGCCGCGTGCAGGAAGACCTGGGCGCGGTGGGCACGCTGCGCGCCAACCAGAGCGTGATGCTGCGTACCGAGGTCACCGGCCGAGTGGAGACCATCGGCTTTCGCGACGGGCAGGCGGTCAAGCGGGGGCAACTGCTGATCGGCCTGGACGCTTCGTTCAATGAGGCCGAGGTCGCCCAGGCCAAGGCCGAACTGGCGCTGGCGCAAAGCAGCCTCAAGCGTACCGAGGACCTGGCCGCCAAGAACTTCGTCAGCAGCAGCGCGCAGGACCAGGCCGAAAGCAACGTGGCGGTCCTGCAGGCGCGGCTGCAACTGGCGCAGGCGCGGCTGTCCAAAATGCGGGTGCTGGCCCCGTTCGACGGCGTGGTGGGCATCCGCGCGGTCAACGTCGGCGACGTGCTGCGCGACGGCACCGACATCGTCAACATCGAGGACATCCGGACCCTGAAGGTCGACTTCCGCGTGCCCGAGCGCTTCTTCACGCAAATGAAGGTTGGCCTGCCGGTGGAGGTGGCGGCCGACGCGCTGCCGGGCACCACCTACCGCGGCAGCATTGAGGCGATCAATCCGCGGATCGACGCCAACGGCCGCTCGCTGGAGCTGCGCGCCTCGCTCGGCAACTCCGACGGCCGCCTGCGGCCGGGCATGTTCGCGCGCGTGCGCGTAGTCGTCGGTGACCGCCCCGAGGCCTTCATGGTGCCGGAGGAGGCCATCGTCCCGCAGGGCGACCGCTTCTTCGTTTTCCGCGTGGCGGCCGATGGCAGGGCGCAGCGGGTGCCGGTGCGGCTGGGCGTGCGGCGCGACGGCCAGGTCGAACTGCTCGACAACGTGCAGGCCGGCGACCGGATCATCGTGGCCGGCATGCGTGTGCAGCGCGACGGCCAGCCGGTGCGGGTGCTCGGCGATGCGCCGCGCGGCAACGGCGCTGCGGGCGGGGCAGGTGTCGCGGGCGCGCCGCCGGCCGACGGCAAGACGGCCCCCCGCAAGGCCGACGGCCCGGGCGGCGCGGCGGCGGCCAAGTAGGCGGGCACCGCCACGCGGGTACGGCGCGCCGACCACGACCACGGACACCGACCATGAGCCTGTTCGAACTGTGCATCCGCCGGCCCGTGCTGGCCACCGTGCTGTCGCTGCTGGTGGTGGTGATCGGCGTCGTGTCCTACGAGCGCCTCGGGGTGCGCGAGTACCCGAAGATCGACGAGCCGATCGTCAGCGTCTCCACCACCTACCCGGGCGCGTCGGCCGAGGTGATCGAGTCGCAGATCACCAAGGTGCTGGAGGACTCGCTGGCCGGCATCGAGGGCGTGGAGCTGATGACCTCGCGCTCGCGCTCGGAGCGCTCGGACATCGACGTGCGCTTCCGCATCACGCGCGACCCGGACTCGGCGGCGGCCGACGTGCGCGACAAGGTGGCGCGCGTGCGCGCCCGCCTGCCCGATAACGTCGACGAGCCGGTGATCGCCAAGGTCGAGGCCGACTCGTTCCCCATCATCTGGATGTCGGTCACCACCGGCGGGCGCAGCGCGATGGAGGTCTCCGACTACCTGAACCGCTACGTGCGGCCGCGGCTGTCGGTGCTGCCCGGCGCGGCCGACGTGCGCATCTTCGGCGAGCGGCGCGTCAGCATGCGGGTGGAGGTCGACCGCGACCGCCTGGCCGGCTACCGGCTGACGGTGCAGGACGTCGAGGAGGCGGTGCGGCGGCAGAACGTCGAGCTGCCATCCGGGCGCATCGAGTCGCGCCAGCGCGAGTTCAACATCGTCGCGGCCACCGACCTGCAGACGGTGCGCGAGTTCGAGAACATCATCGTGGCCAGCGTCAACGGCTACCCGGTGCGGCTGCGCGACGTGGCCAGCGTGCGCCAGGGCGCGCGCGACGAGCGCGTGATCGCCCGCTTCAACGGCGAGCCGGCGATCAACATGGGCGTGATCAAGCAGGCCACCGGCAACCCGCTCGAGCTGTCGCAGGCGGTGTGGTCCGAGGTCGACAAGATCAACGAGACCCTGCCCACGGGCATGCGCCTGACCGTCTCGTACGACAGCTCGGTGTTCATCCAGCGCTCGATCGACAACGTGTTTCGCACCATCGGCGAGGCGGTGATCCTGGTGGTGCTGGTGATCTTCTTCTTCCTGCGCAACCTGCGCGCCACGCTGATCCCGCTGGTGACCATCCCGGTGTCGCTGGTGGGTGCCTTCGCGCTGATGTACGCCTTCGGCTTCACCATCAACACGCTGACCCTGCTGGCGATGGTGCTGGCCATCGGTCTGGTGGTGGACGATGCCATCGTGGTGCTGGAGAACATCTACCGCAACATCGAGGAGGGCATGGACCGCGTGCAGGCGGCCATCAAGGGCACCAAGGAAATCGGCTTCGCGGTGATCGCAATGACGCTGACCCTGGTGGCGGTGTTCGCACCGCTGGCGTTTTCCACCGGCCGCACCGGGCGCCTGTTCGTCGAGTTTGCGCTGGCGCTGGCCGGCGCGGTGCTGGTGTCGGGCTTCGTGGCGCTGACGCTGTCGCCGATGATGTGCAGCAAGCTGCTCAAGCACGAGGAAAAGCACGGGGCGGTGTACCGGCTGATCGAGCGCTTCCTCGACGGCATGACCAACGGCTACGCGCGCTCGCTCGCCTGGGTGCTCGAGCGGCGCTGGACCGTGCTGCTCGGCTGGTTGGTGGTGGTGGCTGCCGGCGTGTGGCTGTTCACGCTGATCCGCTCCGAGCTGGCGCCGATCGAGGACCGCTCGGTGGTGTTTGGCCGGGTGCAGGCGCCCCAGGGGGCCACCGTCCAGTACACCAGCGAGGCGCTGCGCTCGATCGAGACCATGTACGAGACGATCCAGGAGCGCTCGGCCTACAACGCGGTGGCGGGGTTCCCGACCGTGACCGACGGCAACGCCATCCTGCGCCTCAAACCCTGGGAGGAGCGCAGCCGCAAGCAGCAGGACATCGCGCGCGAGCTGAACCAGCGCTTCGCCCAGTTGCCCGGCGTGATCGCCTTCGCGGTCAGTCCGCCCTCGCTCGGGCAGTCGTTCCGCTCGCTGCCGATCGAATACGTGATCATGGCGCAGATCCCGTACGCCGAGCTCGACCGCCTGGTCAACCAGTTCATCGGCGAGATGGCGAAGTACCCCGGCGTGCAGAACCTGCAGACCGACCTGCGCCTGAACACGCCCGAGCTGCGGGTGGAAGTCAACCGCGACAAGCTGGCCGACGTGGGTGTGTCGGTGCAGAACGTGGGCCTCACGCTGCAGACCATGCTGGGCGGCCGCCAGGTCACGCGCTTCAAGAACGAGGGCGAGCAGTACGACGTCATGGTGCAGGTGGCCCCGCGCGACCGCAGCACGCCCAACGACATCAGCGACATCTACGTGCGCGCGCGCGACGGCAGCATGGTGCAGCTGTCCAACGTGGTCGACGTCAAGGAGGGCGTGGCGCCGCAGAGCCTCAACCACTTCCAGCGGCTGCGCGCCGTGACCATCAGCGGCCAGGTGGCGCCCGGCTATACGCTCGGCCAGGCGCTGCAGACCATGGACGAGACCGCCCGGCGCGTGCTGCCGCAGGGCACGCTGACCGACCTGAACGGCCAGAGCCGCGAGTTCCGCGACGCCCGCGGCAGCATCTACCTGGTGTTCGTGCTGGCGCTGGTCTTCATCTACCTGGTGCTGGCCGCGCAGTTCGAGAGCTTTGCCGACCCGTTCGTGATCATGCTGTCGGTGCCGCTGTCGATGACCGGCGCGCTGCTGGCGCTCTGGTGGGCCGGGGGCACCATGAACATCTACAGCCAGATCGGACTGGTGACGCTGGTGGGCCTCATCACCAAGCACGGCATCCTGATCGTGGAGTTCTCAAACCAGTTGCGCGAGCGCGGCGAGGAACTGTTTGCGGCGGTCAGGCACGCCAGCGTGCTGCGCCTGCGGCCCATCTTGATGACCACCGGCGCCATGGTGCTGGGCGCCTGCCGCTGGCACTGGCTGCCGGCGCCGGTGCCGAGAGCCGCCAGCAGATCGGCTGGGTGATCGTTGGCGGCCTGACGCTGGGCACCGTGCTCACGCTGTACGTGGTGCCGGTCGTCTACACCCTCATGCGACAGTGGCTCGACCGCGGCGTGCACGTGCGCGCCGGCCAGATCGAGCAGCCGGCCGCGCCGTCGGCGGCCGAGTAGGCGGCCGAGTAGGCGGCCGACGGCGGTACGGCCATGCGCCAGGTCATCCTCGACACCGAGACCACGGGCCTGGAGGCGCGCGAGGGCCACCGGATCATCGAGATCGGCTGCCTGGAGATCGTCGGCCGGCGCCTGACCGATCGGCGCCTGCACCACTACATCAACCCGGAGCGCGCCAGCGACGAGGGCGCGCTGCAGGTGCACGGCCTGACCGAGGAGTTCCTGCGCGACAAGCCCCGGTTTGCCGAGGTGGCCGACGACCTGCTGGCCTTCGTGGCCGATGCCGAGGTCATCATCCATAACGCGCCCTTCGACCTCGAGTTCCTCGACGCCGAGCTGGCGCGGCTGGGCAAGCCGCCCTTTGCCAGCCACTGCGCCCGGGTCACCGACTCGCTGACGCTGGCGCGCGAACTGCACCCGGGCAAGCGCAACTCGCTCGATGCGCTGTGCGAGCGCTATGCGGTCGGCAACGCGCACCGCACGCTGCACGGCGCGCTGCTCGACGCAGGGCTGCTGGCCGACGTGTACCTGGCGATGACGCGCGGCCAGGACACCCTGGTCATCGATCTGGCGCCTGCCGGCGGGGCGGAGGACAGCGGCCCGATCGATGCCGCCGGCCTCATCGTGCTGGCCGCCACGCCCGCCGAGCTGGCCGCGCACGAGGCGCTGCTCGACGGCATTGCCAGGGAGAGCAAGGGCGTGGTGGTGTTCCGGGCGGCCGCCCTGGCGGCGGTGGCCGCCGGCTAGCCCCGGTTGTTTCATCAGGGACGCGGGATTTGCGCGGATGCGCGCGCGAGCCAGATTGTGCGAGTGGGGCGCAGTCGATGCCCGTAGGCATCGGCGAACGCTTGAGCGAGATGGCCGCGCGAGCGCCGCGCCAACCCGCGTGGCCCCGGCCGTCCAAAGTGGCTTGGGCCAGGTGCAGGATACCGCCGCGGCTTACGAAGGCAGATCGTGGATGCACGGGGGC
>Ga0209990_10003895_pt1 | contig 10759 bp, 9 predicted proteins | sample NOAtaG_6_FD_187304 | JGI IMG/M metagenome (GOLD analysis project Ga0209990, IMG submission 187304) | Freshwater lake microbial communities from Lake Erie, under a cyanobacterial bloom - NOAA_Erie_Diel5S_2200h metaG (SPAdes) (version 2) | ecosystem: Environmental > Aquatic > Freshwater > Lake ...
CAAAACACAAAAGCCCTCTTATGGAGGGCTTTTGATGGTAAGGGGAAGCCTTGCGGTGACCTACTTTCGCACGGGAGCTCCGCACTATCATTGGCGCGGTCTCGTTTCACGGTCCTGTTCGGGATGGGAAGGGGTGGTTCCGAGACGCTATGGCCGCAAGGCGAAGGCTTCGGGAGCCGGGGTAGCGCAGGGATGCGCGCATCGGCTCGCGGATTGGAAGGTGTGATGGGTGAAATGAGATTACGTTGAGGCTTCAAGCGCGATTGAGGCAGCTGCAGCGCTATAGGATCAAGCCTTACGGGCAATTAGTACCGGTTAGCTGCGGCGATCACTCGCCTTCCACACCCGGCCTATCGACGTCCTGGTCTAGGACGACCCTTCAAGGGGATCGAGTCCCCGGGGAAGTCTCATCTTGAGGCGAGTTTCCCGCTTAGATGCTTTCAGCGGTTATCTCTTCCGTGCTTAGCTACCCGGCGATACGACTGGCGTCATAACCGGTACACCAGAGGCACGTCCACTCCGGTCCTCTCGTACTAGGAGCAGCCCCCCTCAAACTTCCAACGCCCACGGCAGATAGGGACCAAACTGTCTCACGACGTTTTAAACCCAGCTCACGTACCACTTTAAATGGCGAACAGCCATACCCTTGGGACCGGCTACAGCCCCAGGATGTGATGAGCCGACATCGAGGTGCCAAACTCCCCCGTCGATGTGAACTCTTGGGAGGAATCAGCCTGTTATCCCCAGAGTACCTTTTATCCGTTGAGCGATGGCCCTTCCATACAGAACCACCGGATCACTATGACCTGCTTTCGCACCTGCTCGACTTGTCAGTCTCGCAGTCAAGCACGCTTTTGCCATTGCACTATCGAGACGATGTCCGACCGTCCCTAGCGTACCTTCGCACTCCTCCGTTACCCTTTGGGAGGAGACCGCCCCAGTCAAACTGCCTACCATGCACGGTCCCCGCTCCCGATTCAGGGAGCAAGGTTAGAACCGCAACGACATCAGGGTGGTATTTCAACGTCGGCTCCAGGCGATCTAGCGACCGCCCTTCAACGCCTCCCACCTATCCTACACAGATCCCGTCACAGTCCAATGCAAAGCTACAGTAAAGGTTCATGGGGTCTTTCCGTCTAGCCGCGGGTAGATTGCATCATCACAAACACTTCAACTTCGCTGAGTCTCGGGAGGAGACAGTGTGGCCATCGTTACGCCATTCGTGCAGGTCGGAACTTACCCGACAAGGAATTTCGCTACCTTAGGACCGTTATAGTTACGGCCGCCGTTTACCGGGGCTTCGATCAAGAGCTTGCACCCCATCACTTAACCTTCCGGCACCGGGCAGGCGTCACACCCTATACGTCCACTCATCGTGTTTGCAGAGTGCTGTGTTTTTATTAAACAGTCGCAGCCACCATTTATCTGCAACCCCATCGGCCTTCACGCGCGAGGCGCTACAACCTACCGGGGCGCACCTTATCCCGAAGTTACGGTGCTAATTTGCCGAGTTCCTTCTCCCGAGTTCTCTCAAGCGCCTTAGGATTCTCACCCTGCCCACCTGTGTCGGTTTGCGGTACGGTCAGCCTTGAACTGAAGCTTAGAGGCTTTTCCTGGAAGCGGGGTATCGACCACTTCGGTCCCGAAGGACCTCGTTATCACCTCTCGGCTAAGCCCGGCGGATTTGCCTACCAGGCATGCCTACTGGCTTGAACCGGGACATCCAACACCCGGCTGGCCTAACCTTCTTCGTCCCCCCATCGCATTCAAGGCCGGTACGGGAATATTGACCCGTTTCCCATCAGCTACGGCTTTCGCCCTCACCTTAGGGGCCGACTCACCCTGCGTCGATGAACGTTGCGCAGGAAACCTTGGGCTTTCGGCGACGGTGCTTTTCACACCGTTTATCGCTACTCATGTCAGCATTCGCACTTCCGATACCTCCAGCATTCCTTCCGGAACACCTTCGCAGGCCTACGGAACGCTCTCCTACCGCGCATGATTGCTCATGCACCCGCGGCTTCGGTTACACGCTTACAGCCCCGTTACATCTTCCGCGCAGGACGACTCGACCAGTGAGCTATTACGCTTTCTTTAAAGGGTGGCTGCTTCTAAGCCAACCTCCTGGCTGTCTAAGCCTTCCCACTTCGTTTTCCACTTAGCGTGTCATTGGGGACCTTAGCCGGCGGTCTGGGTTGTTTCCCTCTTGACATCGGACGTTAGCACCCGATGTCTGTCTCCCGTGCTTGCACTTCCCGGTATTCGGAGTTTGCTATGGTTTGGTAAGCCTAGAACGGCCCCCTAGCCATGACAGTGCTCTACCCCCAGGAGTGATACACGAGGCGCTACCTAAATAGCTTTCGGAGAGAACCAGCTATTTCCGGATTTGTTTAGCCTTTCACCCCTACCCACAGCTCATCCCCTAACTTTTCAACGTTAGTGGGTTCGGGCCTCCAGTGAGCGTTACCCCACCTTCACCCTGGCCATGGGTAGATCATCCGGTTTCGGGTCTACGCCCAGCTACTGACTCGCCCTGTTCGGACTCGCTTTCGCTTCGCCTTCCCTATGCGGTTAAGCTTGCAACTGAACGTAAGTCGCTGACCCATTATACAAAAGGTACGCCGTCACCCTTGCGGGCTCCGACTGTTTGTATGCATGCGGTTTCAGGATCTATTTCACTCCCCTCCCGGGGTTCTTTTCGCCTTTCCCTCACGGTACTGGTTCACTATCGGTCGATTACGAGTATTTAGCCTTGGAGGATGGTCCCCCCATCTTCAGACAGGATTTCACGTGTCCCGCCCTACTTCTCTCACGCTTAGTTCCACCACCTCGTTTTCGCGTACGGGGCTATCACCACGCTATGGCCGGACTTTCCAGACCGTTCCGCTAACTCGATGGCTAAATCGTGAAGGCTTATCCGGGTTCGCTCGCCACTACTGCCGGAATCTCGGTTGATTTCTCTTCCTGCAGCTACTGAGATGTTTCAGTTCGCCGCGTTCGCTCTGTGCGACCTATGTATTCAGTCGCCAGTGACCCTTGCGGGCCGGGTTTCCCCATTCGGACATCTGCGGATCAAAGCCTGTTTGCCGGCTCCCCGCAGCTTTTCGCAGGCTGCCACGTCCTTCATCGCCTGTAATCGCCAAGGCATCCACCACATGCACTTCGTCGCTTGATCCTATAGCGATGCAGCCAAACCTCGGCCACAGGGCTATTGGAGTCGACTCTCCATCGCTTGCTGCTGTTGAGTGCGCTTGTGCCTCATCGATACCCCAGCCTAACCACTGCCAGCGCATCGACGATGCAATCTCGTTTACCCAGACGTCTGTCCTTGAAAATGCGGTTGCACGTCTATGTCCTTGCGAACAAAACCATGCCTCCCCACCTCGGGACAGACGACTTCACACCTTCCGAATTGTTAAAGAACTCCGCCTCAGCACAACCATCCGGCACAACACCCTCCGGAGAATGCTCTGAGCCATCAGCAATGCCGCCTGCAGCGCGCATCCCCTACTACGCACCTATTAAGCATCATTGCTGATCGCTCTGCACTGCCTTGCCCGCAAAGTTGGTGGAGCTGGACGGGATCGAACCGACGACCCCCTGCTTGCAAAGCAGGTGCTCTCCCAACTGAGCTACAGCCCCTCCTCGCATCGCAACCACACTAACCCCACTCAAACTCCTCATCCCGTGGTGGGTCTGGTTGGATTTGAACCAACGACCCCACGCTTATCAAGCGTGTGCTCTGACCAACTGAGCTACAGACCCAGTGGACAGCCGATAGGTTGTGGACGCCTGCGCAGACACTGTCACAGGCCTTGTCTCTTTGAAAGGAGGTGATCCAGCCGCACCTTCCGATACGGCTACCTTGTTACGACTTCACCCCAGTCATGAAGCTCACCGTGGTAGGCGCCCTCCTTGCGGTTAGGCTACCTGCTTCTGGTGAACCCCACTCCCATGGTGTGACGGGCGGTGTGTACAAGACCCGGGAACGTATTCACCGCGACATGCTGATCCGCGATTACTAGCGATTCCGACTTCATGCAGTCGAGTTGCAGACTGCAATCCGGACTACGACGCACTTTCTGGGATTGGCTCCCCCTCGCGGGTTCGCAGCCCTTTGTATGCGCCATTGTATGACGTGTGAAGCCCTACCCATAAGGGCCATGAGGACTTGACGTCATCCCCACCTTCCTCCGGTTTGTCACCGGCAGTCCCGCTAAAGTGCCCAACTAAATGATGGCAATTAGCGGCAAGGGTTGCGCTCGTTGCGGGACTTAACCCAACATCTCACGACACGAGCTGACGACAGCCATGCAGCACCTGTGCCCCGGCTCCCTTTCGGGCACCCCCAGCTCTCACCAGGGTTCCGGGCATGTCAAGGGTAGGTAAGGTTTTTCGCGTTGCATCGAATTAATCCACATCATCCACCGCTTGTGCGGGTCCCCGTCAATTCCTTTGAGTTTTAACCTTGCGGCCGTACTCCCCAGGCGGTCGACTTCACGCGTTAGCTACGGTACCAAGAAAGTCTCCTCTCCCAACACCTAGTCGACATCGTTTAGGGCGTGGACTACCAGGGTATCTAATCCTGTTTGCTCCCCACGCTTTCGTGCATGAGCGTCAGTATCGGCCCAGGAGGCTGCCTTCGCCATCGGTGTTCCTCCGCATATCTACGCATTTCACTGCTACACGCGGAATTCCACCTCCCTCTGCCGTACTCAAGCCTCGCAGTCCTGAAGGCCGTTCCCAGGTTAAGCCCGGGGATTTCACCTCCAGCTTACGAAACCGCCTGCGCACGCTTTACGCCCAGTAATTCCGATTAACGCTCGCACCCTACGTATTACCGCGGCTGCTGGCACGTAGTTAGCCGGTGCTTCTTCTTACGGTACCGTCATCTACCCCAGGTGTTATCCAGGGCAATTTCGTTCCGTCCGAAAGAGCTTTACAACCCGAAGGCCTTCTTCACTCACGCGGCATGGCTGGATCAGGGTTGCCCCCATTGTCCAAAATTCCCCACTGCTGCCTCCCGTAGGAGTCTGGGCCGTGTCTCAGTCCCAGTGTGGCTGATCATCCTCTCAGACCAGCTACCGATCGTCGCCTTGGTAGGCCTTTACCCCACCAACTAGCTAATCGGACATCGGCCGCTCCCCAAGCGCGAGGCCTTTCGGTCCCCCGCTTTGCTCCTCAGAGTTCATGCGGTATTAGCCCAACTTTCGCTGGGTTATCCCCCACTCAAGGACACGTTCCGATGCATTACTCACCCGTTCGCCGCTCGCCGCCAGGGTTGCCCCCGCGCTGCCGCTCGACTTGCATGTGTAAAGCATGCCGCCAGCGTTCAATCTGAGCCAGGATCAAACTCTTCAGTTCAATCTCTGCAATTCCAAAACTCAACTCTCGCTTGACGTTACTTCCATCAGTGCGAGCACCCAGAACAGATCAAGCACGCCTCAATACCACCTAGACTCATCGCCTAAATAGCACCTCATCATGCCCTCTACCCACCAGGCGCCCACACCTATCGGCTGTTCTTTCTGTTAAAGAGCGTCGCCACAAGACCGGCGAAAGGCGCGCATTATAGGGACCGAAAAACCCCCGTCAAGCGCTTTTTTTTAACACCGACAATTTCTCTCAACTCACCACGAGGCGTGCGAACTTGCGCCTGCCTACTTGCAGCACGTAACTGCGGCCAACGGCAAGTTTCAAGGTGCGATCGGAAAGCTTTTTGCCGTCGAGCCGAACACCCCCTTGGTCGATCATGCGCAACGCCTCGGACGTGCTGGCCACCAGTCCGGCATGCCTGAGGGCCGCGCCGACCGCAAGCCCTTCGGAAGGGGCTGCGATAGCCACTTCAGGCATGTCTTCGGGTATCTCACCCTGGCGGAAGCGTGCCTCGAAGTCGGCCTGCGCACGCGTCGCTGCTGCCTCGCCGTGGAAGCGAGCCGCCATCTCCCATGCGAGCAGAACCTTGATGTCGCGAGGGTTTCGCCCCGCCGCCACCTCGGCCCGCCACTCGCGCAACTCGTCGAGGGTGCGCGAAGAAAGCAGATCGAGGTACCTCCACATGAGTGTGTCCGAGATGGACATGAGCTTGCCGAAAATCTCTCCTGGCGGCTCGGTGATGCCCACATAGTTACCGAGGGACTTGGACATCTTGTTGACGCCGTCAAGGCCTTCGAGTAACGGCATGGTGAGCACGCACTGCGGCGGCTGTCCATGATGTTTTTGCAACTCTCGTCCCATCAGAAGGTTGAACTTCTGGTCCGTGCCGCCCAGCTCCAGGTCTGCCTTTAGCGCCACGGAGTCGTAGCCTTGCACGAGCGGATAGAGAAATTCATGGATGGCGATGGGGCGATTGTCCCGGTATCGCTTGCCAAAGTCGTCTCTCTCGAGCATGCGCGCCACCGTATGGGTGGCAGCCAAGCGGATCATATCCACCGCCGACATGGAGTCCATCCACGTGGAATTGAAGCAGACCTCCGTGCGATTTCGATCCAGAATGCGAAACACTTGTTCGGTGTAAGACTGGGCGTTTTGGCTCACCTGCTCTCGAGTAAGGGGCGGGCGAGTGGAATTTTTTCCCGTCGGGTCGCCGATCATGCCGGTGAAGTCGCCGATCAGGAACAGCACGTGATGGCCCAGGTCCTGAAGCTGGCGGAGCTTGTTGATCAACACCGTGTGGCCGAGATGCAAATCGGGCGCAGTAGGATCGAAGCCAGCCTTTACCCGCAGGGGACGACCAGACTTGAGCCGCTCCGCCAATTCATGCTCGAGGAGCAATTCTTCGCAGCCGCGCTTGATGACTTCGAGCTGCCGTTCCACCGCAATCATGGTACTCGCCTGTAGTGCAAGAGCCGCCAACCTGTGCAGGATGGCGAGGGGTTGATGGCGCGAATTGCACGGGGGTCAGCGACCGAGCCGTCCGTCTCTGCTACACTTCGCGGTTGTCGTTTGTCTTTGAACGCACCCAACACCTTAACCGGTGGCGCCCCATGCTGACGCCCGAAAAAGAGCGCGCGATTCTAGCGCAAAGCCCCTCCGCAAGGCCGCGACTCCGGTTGCTGGCATTCGCGTCTGCCATTCCATTTTTGGGTGTCGTGGCGGCGTTCGGTATCGCGCCGCAGACGATCACCGAAACCGTTCCGCTTGAGCGAGTCGTTCAAGAGGTGTTGCTGGCGCCCGTGGCCGTTGATCCACCTGCCCTCGCAGATCGTTTTTGGCGCGAGCAACGCATCCAGCGCGGGGACACTCTCGGGCAACTATTCGCGCGGCTGGACATAGACGATCCCGACGCTCTTTCTTGGCTCGCAGCGAACCGTGAAGCGCGCGCTTTTTACCAGCTCGTTCCGGGACGTACGGTTCGCGCCATCACTGGCATCAACAATCGCTTGTTGAGTTTTGAATATCGCACCGAAAAGGCAGCCCTCGCGGTTCGCCGTAGCGGGGACGGCTTCGTGCTCGACGACGTGGCGCCGGTCATCGAGCGGCGCACCGCGCTCAAGTCCGGCACGGTTCAAACATCATTGTTCGCGGCGGCCGATGCGGCGGGACTGCCCGATGCCATTGCCGCCCAATTGGCGGATGTTTTCTCAAGCGATGTGGATTTTTTGCGTGATCTGCGCCGCGGCGACCGGTTTTCGGTGTTCTACGAGGTGGAAACCATTAATGGCGAGCCGGGGCGTAGTGGTCGGCTCTTGGCGGCGGAGTTCGTCAATCAGGGTAATGTGCTCCAGGCGTTCTGGTTCGAAGGCGGCGACGGGCGTGGCGGTTACTACACCGCCGACGGGCGCAACGTGCGCAAGGCTTTCCTGCGCTCACCGCTGGAATTCTCGCGCGTCACCTCTGGCTTCTCTTCCGCCCGCCTGCACCCTGTGTTGCAGGTGTGGCGGGCCCACAAGGGCATCGATTACGGCGCTCCCACCGGCACTCCAGTCCGGGCCACTGCCGACGGCACGGTTGCGATGGTTGGAACCAAGAGCGGCTACGGGAAGGTAGTGATCCTGCGCCATGCGGGCGGCTTTCAAACGCTGTATGGTCATTTGTCGGGTTTTGGGAAAGGCCTTGCGGCCGGCGCCCGCGTTCGGCAGGGGGACACCATCGGTTTCGTAGGCGCCACAGGGATGGCTACCGGACCACATTTACATTATGAGTTCCATGTCAACGGCACACACGTGGATCCGCTTCGTCACGCAACGCCGCCGGGCGCGCCCATCACAGCCGACTTGAAACCCTCTTTCGAGCGTAGTGCCTCAGAACGCCAGGGTTTGCTTGAATTGTTGCGCTCGGCCAACCTGGCGGCGCTGGAATAGCACTGCTTCCCCGCCGTGCCCCGGCCGGAGTCCTATGTGGGGCTGATGTCCGGCACCAGCCTGGACGGGGTGGATGCTGCCCTGGTGCACTGGGACGGCGCTGCTGCGAGTACTCTCGCGACCCATTTTCTTGAGTATCCGCCGACGCTACGCGCCGAGTGCTTGGCGCTGAGCACCCCGGGCCACAACGAACTCGAACGCGCTGCAGCCACTGGAATCACGCTATCCAGCCTCTACGCAAGAGCGGTGCGAGCAGTGCTCGACAAGGCCGGTATGGGAAGCGCCTCGGTTCGCGCTATCGGTTGCCACGGCCAGACTATTCGTCACAGGCCTGCGTTGGGCTTCTCCATCCAACTGGTGGATGGCTCGCGCCTCGCAGAAGCCACCGGCATCGATGTGATCTGTGACTTCCGCAGTCGAGACCTTTCTGCCGGTGGGCAGGGAGCGCCGCTAACACCGGCTTTTCACGCCGATTCGTTCGGCAGCGCCACGGAACATCGCGCCGTAGTGAATGTGGGCGGAATCGCGAACATCACCAATCTTCCCCCAGGCGGAACGGTCACTGGGTTTGATTGTGGCCCGGGCAATGTGCTCATGGACGCCTGGGCCCAGCACCACCTTGGCACACCTTTCGACGAAGACGGGCGTTGGGCACGCAAGGGGCGAGTGGATACGACACTACTCGGCCGGTTGCTCTGTGAACCGTTCCTGGCTGCGACGCCTCCGAAGAGTACCGGACGGGAGTTGTTCTGCCTCGACTGGCTGGTGCGTCAGATCGATAGCGCGGCGAAACCCGGCGACGTACAAGCCACCCTGTTGGCCTTCACCACTGAGGCAATCGCAGTTGCCCTCGAAACATGGTGCAGCGGCGTGCAGGCGGTGTTTCTGTGTGGCGGAGGCGCCCGCAACGGCGCACTTGTGGATGCCTTACAGCTACGCATGGGCTCTATTCCGGTGAATACCACCGCGGCCCTCGGCGTAGATCCCGACTGGGTCGAAGCCATTGCGTTCGCTTGGCTAGCCCGACGATGGATCAACCGTCGACCTGGCAACTTGCCCGCGGTTACCGGTGCCGCAGGTCCGCGCATATTGGGCGGTTGCTTCCCCGCCTGACTGCAGCAACGGCGACCGGAGGCAATGCCCTCTCAGCGTTCTGAGTACGACAACTAGGCTGAGAACGATGAACCGCAACCACAGGTGGACGTGGCATTGGGGTTCTTGATGACAAATTGCGCGCCCTCCACGGACTCCTGGTAGTCGATCTCTGCGCCCACCAGGTACTGATAACTCATAGGGTCGATCAGCAACGTGACGCCGTCCTTCTCCATTGCCGTGTCATCTTCCTGGGCTTGTTCTTCAAAGGTGAATCCGTACTGAAACCCCGAGCACCCTCCCCCACTCACGAACACCCGCAGTTTGAGCGCATCGTTACCTTCTTCCTCGATTAACTGGCGCACCTTTTCCGCGGCATTGTCGGTAAAAACTAGCGGTGCTGGCATTTCAGCAACTGCGTTCATGGCTCGCTCCTGCTAAGTCCGGTTCATCAAACTGTTGGCAAGGCTGCCCTTCAGACTCAATCCAACTGGCCTGCCGGAGCCTTGAGGGGCATGACCTTGGCGGTTTCTACTGGCTCGTGAACCAAGCGGCCCTGTACCAAAGCCCCAAGCTGAATCTCAAGCGTGCGATAGCTGATATCGCCTGTGACCTTGGCTTTCGCCTGCAGTTCGACGTACTCCGAGCCATGGACTGGACCGTCCACGGTGCCGTTGATCACCGCATGGCTCACGCGGATCAAACCCTCGATGTAGCCTTGCTCAGAAAGGACCAGCGTGGAGGGTTGACCCCCGGTGGCGACCACATTGCCACGCACCTTGCCATCAACACGAAGCCCTCCCGCGAAGGTTATGTTTCCCTCCACCACCGTACCGGCACCCACTAGACCGTCGATGCGGCTGTGCGGTTTGGATTGTTTACCACCGAACATTTGCGTCTCCAAGCACTACAGATTAAGTGTAATCGTGGACTTCGGCACCAAGGCCCCTTGCTCGATGACCCGCGCATGCACCCGCCTCACCACCGCTCCGGAAGGCACCGTGAACATACCCTCTACCCGCTGATAAAAGCGGAAGCTCAACTTAAACGACGGGTTACCCAACGGCCCCTCCGGCGGAAGCGTCAGAATCAGCGCCTCGCTACCTCGCTGTGCGTCGACCACGAGCTGAAGGCGCCCCTGGAAATCCTTTTTCCCGTTTCGCCGCGATTGGGCCACAAACAGATGATAACGGTACTCTCCGGGCAGCGCGTCAGGCTCTACGCGGAACCGGCTGATCGTAATGGCGCCCTGATCCTCCTGAACCATTAGCGACTGAAAGAAAGCCAGGTCTTCCTTGAGGCTCGCATTCTCCTCATTCAGGCTGTTCACTTGCTGCACCAGAGTCTGCCGCGTGGCGGAGTCC
>Ga0209990_10003896_pt1 | contig 10756 bp, 5 predicted proteins | sample NOAtaG_6_FD_187304 | JGI IMG/M metagenome (GOLD analysis project Ga0209990, IMG submission 187304) | Freshwater lake microbial communities from Lake Erie, under a cyanobacterial bloom - NOAA_Erie_Diel5S_2200h metaG (SPAdes) (version 2) | ecosystem: Environmental > Aquatic > Freshwater > Lake ...
GAACATGAAGATGCGTCGCCGTGCACGCCACTTCCTCGCATACTCATCCAGCCCCGTAATTCTTCGCCCAGACTTCCAGAAACTCCAGCCAACCTGGTCGGTACGCAACCCGCTCGACACGTTCGCCTCGCCAATGGAAGACCCAGACGCACTCGTCCCCGACGACGTCATCTTCTCGTACCGTAAGACCTACAAGTGGTTGATGCGCAACTACGGTGAACTGGTCGCTGGTCGTCTCCGTGTCGGCAAAGTCGCAGATGACACGATGTTCACTTTGTTGGAGTATGCGTGCGCCAACGAAATCGTTGTCTGTGTGCTTGGTGCAGAATCGCAACCGTACTTCAACGGTGTTCAACGCGCAGGCATGGAAGTCGTCGAACTCATGCGACTCCCGAACCGCACAGGTATGCCACTCGCGGTCGTGCCACAGCGCATCTCGCTTGACCAGCCACGCGGACAATACGACGGAGTGCTCGGCATGTACTTCACCCGCGCACGCCTCCAGGCCCTCACCGAAATCGCAATCGAACGCGGCATCTTCCCCGACGAATACCTGGTCGCACGCCCAGGCGAAAACCCAGAGATTCTCCAGTTGGCCGACGGCAAGACAGGACAGTTGGGTGTCGTCAAAGGTGGAGACATCCAGCAGTTGCAAACCAACCCTGGCTACAAGACCGACACCGCCCTCGACCGTTTGGAGCGCCAGGAGCGTTTGGAGGGTGCAATTCCTGCAGAGTTTGGTGGCGAGTCAGCATCGAACATTCGTACGGGTCGCCGCGGTGAGAACGTGTTGGCCGCAACTGTCGACTTCCGAATCCAGGAAGCACAAGCAATCTTCGAGCAGGCATTGTTCGAGGAAGATAAAATCGCTATCAACATTGAGAAGGCGTACTGGGGTGCAACGAAAAAGTCGTTCTTCATCCCTGGCCGCGTCACAGGGGGTATGACTCACTATGTTCCGAACAAGGCTTTCGAAACTGACTTCCACTACGTCACTTATCCTTCGTCGGGTGCGGATGTCAATGGCCTCATTGTTGGTCTCGGACAGCGACTGGGAACTGGTCTCATGTCGAAAGAATCTGCACGCGAAGCCGACCCACTCATCACCGACCCAGAGTTCGAGAAGGACCGAATTACTGCGGAGTCAATGGAGGCCGCACTTCTGTCCAGCATCCAAGCGCAAGCCGCGGACCCCAACGGCCCGTATCAGCCAGACGACCTTGCTTATCTCACGATGCTCACCGTCGAAAAGAACATCCCTATTTACAAGGCTGTCGAAATGACGCAGAAGCGCGCACAGGAACGACAAGCCGCACAAGCACCGCAAGGTGCACCTGAGACGATGCCTGGTTTGGCGATGCCTGGTATGGGCGCAGAGATGCAAGCCGCACCAGCAGGCCCTCCAGGAATTGAAGGTTTGTTGTCCCAGTTGGGTGGCGGCGGTGAGGCCGCTGTCGCACGCCAGCCGAACACTCCAGGAGCGGTACTTAGCCTGCAAGGGAGGCTCTAATGTCAGACGCGGGATACGCACAACGAACAGACTTGCTCGCCCCGAAAGCGGCACCAGGTCAAACATACGGTGAAGCAGGCAAGCAGATTGCCGCACAGAAGGCTGTCCCAATGGGCAACCCGACACCATCCGTTCAGCAAACACCACGCCCGAAGCCAGGTCAGTTCGGTCCTCTTGACCGCCCAACCGAACGACCGCAGGAACCCATCACCGCTGGCGCACCATTCGGTCCTGGCCCGACCCCGCCGCCGATGGCGTACATGGGGCGACGCAACGCAGACCCAGTGCTCGACGAACTACGCGCCTTGTACGCGGCTTATCCGTCAGATGAACTTGCTGACATGTTGGACTCTTATCTTCGCGAAGGATACTGATGGCTCTCTTCGGAGCATTTGACCCGACAGAAGAAGAAAACCTTGACAAAGAAGCACAAGACAACATCAGTGCTGTTGGCAAGGCAGGGGTAACCGCAACGCCACAACAGGCGCAAATGCTTGCTGACCTGTACAAGCGCATGCCGTGGGTAAACCCCAAGGTTCTACTCGACGCTTCCAAGAACCCAAACCTGTCAACCCAGGCACAAACCGTTATCGCTAACGCGGGCGCACAGCAGTACATCAAGCAGAACGACCCGAACAACCCCGAGCGTAAGAAGGGTTGGTGGGACCGCAACGTCTACGACAAAGTGAAGTCCATCTCACGCTGGACATTCGCTGGCTTGCAGTTTGCCCCAGACCTTGCACAGAACGTCGCATCACAAGTGTTCTCGGGTAACAACCCTGATGGCATCGACGGATGGTTCAAGTCCACCCAGTTAGGCACAATGGTTGGTGGCGATGACGCTGGCGAAGGATTCTTCTTCGGTGGTAAAGCCGCAGACGAACAGGCTCGTCGTGCACGCGAGTTCCGTGGAACAATCAACGGACACGCATGGACCATCGGACGCGGTGCCGCAGACCTTGTCTTTACCCCAGGCTCTAAGCCATACTCCCTGCTGTCGGGCTTCCTCGACGCATCAGTTCAAATCTTTGCTGACCCAACTCTCTACGCGGGACAGGCGTTCAAAGCCGCTAAGACAGGCGAATCCGTCAAAGGTGTGTGGGGTACCCGCAAAATCTCTCAGGTCATCGCTGATGCCGCAGTCGAGCGTGGCATTGTTCAGACCGACAAGATTCCCCAACTGACCAAAGAAGCCGCTGAAGCCGCCGCCAAAATCAGTCGTGGAGAAATCGGACTCAACTCTGCTGAAGCCGTAGCGTTTGTCGACTCCGACTACTTCCGTTGGTTCGACAAGAACAACAAGGCACGCCGCCTCACCGAACGATTCGCTGGGTTCGCCGCAGAAGCCACACAAAAGTCCGCTGGCCTCGACGACGATGCAGTAAGGATTGAACGCGGCAAGGCCGCCATGAAAATCTTTAGGGACTTCAACGGCAAGATTGACACCGAAACCGCGATGCGTCTCGCCGAAGCAGATGACCCGCTAAAGGTCAAGGCCGTGATGGCGGAAGCCGCCGCACAACTCGGACGCGAAACCAACAGCGTCATCCTGCCACGCCAAATCGGCGACATCCGTGGAACAGGCGCAACATTCGCCGCACGCGAAATCGCACGCGAACGAGTCCCATTCTGGAGAAACATCCGCAACGGCAAATGGTGGGAAGGCATCCCCGTAGATGGTGCGATTGTGAACGGCTCCAGCCTCGACCGTTCCCGCGCCGTACAAACAATGGACCGATGGATGCGCGGCATCGGATACCACACCGCCAAAGCCGATGACTACGAAAAGTTCATGGGCAAAACAATGGCGTTCCTCTCCGAAACAGACGGAGCACAACGCAACGTCCGCTTCGAAAAACTCTATGACGACTTCATCGAAACCATCACCGAGTTCGCAGGCGGAGATGTCGGTGCCGCACGCGAAGCCACACGCCGCTCACGCGAAGAACTATCCAAAGTAAACGCCTACTTCGCAGACATGATGGGCAACCCCGACGACGGAGGCATGGTCCAAATGCTCCGCCAGTACATTCCACAGAAAGTTCTCGACAACTTCACCCCAGACGAAATCGACAAACTCGCCACCAACGGACCAGGCGCACTCGTCGAACTCGCCAACAAAACCCTGGTTCTGCCCGACTACCGCAAGTTCCGCGCAATCATGGGAAACCCAGTAACCAAGTACGCACTGCGCAACCGCGCAGGAGACGAACGCCTACTCCTCGCTGTAACCAACCAACTTCAGCAAGAAGTCTGGAAACCACTCGTTCTTGCCACTGGCGGCTATGTCGTGCGCAACATGATTGACAGCCACATCCGCATCGCCGCCAAGGGCTACCAAAACTTCTTTAGCCACCCGTTCCAATTCATCCAGACCGTCCTCGGCTCACGCTACGTCGGCCCACTCAACAGGCCAGTCGACAAGTTTGGTCGCGTTGTCGCCCGCACATTCGAAGAAATGGACGACCCAGAAGTACAAGAAACCCTGGTCGGAATCTTTGCCGACTACCGCAAGGCCACAGGCAAAACCGTCTACAGCCACCTCCAAGACCCGCTCACCTACAACGAACGAATGATTCGCGGCAACAACTTCGCGTTCATCACCCGTTCCCAGGACCGCGCCGCCCACACCACTGGCTACATCGACAACATCGGCGAAGCCGCAACCGACCCCATCCTGCAACAGATGGCCCGCTACTGGAGACTGCCCCGCGATGAACGCAACGCACGAATCGTCGAATGGATGGACAACACCGTCGAAGGCAAGCAAGCCAAGAAAGATGTCCTCGACTACTTCAAGTCTGGAATCCGAGTACCGAACCAGCGCACTGGTCGTAACACCTGGATTACTTTCGAAGGCGCAGATGACGCCGAAAAAATCATGGCGTGGATTGAAGGCCCAACCACAGCACGAATCAAGACCCTCATCGGCGATGACGAAGACCTCCGCTTCGTTGTCCAGCACGACCGAGTCCCACTCGTCGAAGAGGTTGTACTGCCGAACGGCAAAACACAGAAGCAGGTCGCCGCACTCGTCAACAACCAACGAGTAGACACCCTCACCCCAGCGGTGGCTGGCAAGCCGCTCGACGTTGGAAGTGTCGTCAACATGGGCAACGGCAACGAAGGAATCATCACCGACATCCGCACTATCGACGTACCAGACCCATTCAACCCTGGCGTTGTAACCCAAGAACAACTCGCCGACGTACAACCAGTTTTCCCTGGCGGTGCGTTCACCAGAAAAGAAGTAGACCCAACCCTGTTCGGAAGCGACCGCCTCCGCGACTTTGTTGACCTCAAGGGCGACACAGGCGTCTTGCCAAACCTGGTCAAGCGTGCAGAACGAATCGAAAAAGGCCGCAACGTCGGACTTGACAAAGTCAGCGAAGGACTCGACCGAGCAACCCGCTTCATCTTCAGCGGTCTAATCGGCACGGCACAAAAGAAACTTGAGCGCTCCCCATTCTTCCGCCAATCCTTCTACAAGGAAGTAGCCAACAGCGCGTTCCTGCTGTCACGCGACGAGCAACTCAAACTAGAGAAGCAAATCGCACAGTATGTTGACGACCTGAACGCCGACCTGTCGCGCAAAGGTTTTGCCAACATCACCAAAGAACGCTACGTCGGCGGCAAGGAAATCTACGACAGCATCTTTGGCAAGGCCGCCACTGGTGATGCCACTATCGACGACCTTCAGAACTTTGCTTCAGCCGTAGCCTTGCAAGAAGTTGAGCAGACCCTGTACAACGCGGCAGAGAAGTCGAACTTCGAAGACATGTTCCGTATCATCGCACCATTCGCTACAGCGTTCCGTGAGACCCTCGGCAAGTACACCCAGTTCCTGCTCGAAGACCCGTCCCGCATCCGCAAGACGCAACTCGCCGCTAACGTCCTGACTTACGACAGTGACGACCCAGACGACTTCGCATCAGGTTTCTTCGACAAAGACCCGACCGACGGCAAAAACGTATTCAATCTTCCTATCGGCGGATGGGCTGGAGCAATCCTCGCGTTCCCAACCAAGGGCCCATTCCAGGTTGCCAACCTCCCAGGCTTTGGACCAGTCATCCAAATCGCCGCATCCGAAATCTTGAATGACAGCCCGAAACTTGATGACATCAAAAAGTTCCTGTTGCCGTACGGGGAACAAGGACCAAGTTCGCTGTTGCCATCATGGGCGCGCAGAGGATTCGAAGCGCTCAAGGCTGACACATCGAACACCGCCACCTTGTTCGGCTCAACCTACGGCGACACCGTCAAGTACCTGCTGACCAGTGGCAAGTACGACACCACCAATCCAGACGACATGGCTCAGTTGTATGCCGACGCTAAGAGCAAGGCCCGCAACCTGACCTTGCTTCGTGCCTTGTTCCAGTTCACAGGACCCACCTCGCCACGCATCGACTTCAACGTAGACCTCGAAAACGGTGACGTCATGGCGTCAGCCATCTCGCAAGCCTGGTACGACATGCGCAACGAAAACCCAGACACCGCAGTCGCCCGCTTCATTGAGACGTTCGGCGAGGAAGCGTTTGCTTACATGGGTTCTAAGACCCGTGCGGTGGCAGGAGGCGTCGAGAACACCGAAGCGTTCTCCCAGTGGCAACGCGAAAATGAGGACCTGTTCAACGAATACAAGAGCGTCGCTGGCTATCTAGCCCCAGGCGGAGACCAGTTTTCCTTCCAGGCTTACAACCGTGCGTTGCAGGCTGGTCTCACCCGCAGGCTCTCAGGCCCAGAAATCAAGGAAGCCGCCGACTGGGTTATCGGTAACTTCTATTACCGCCAGAAGCGCGACAGCATGGGCGACACCCTGAACGATGAACAGCGGGCATGGCTGAAGCGGTACCGTGCCGCCATCAACAAGAAGTTCCCTGGATTCCCTGTCTCGGCACAGTTCAACCCGAACCAGTTGGAAGACGAGATTGCTGACCTGCGTCGCCTCACTGCGGACTCGCGTGTGGCAGATAACGAGACCGCGGCAAGCATTGCGAAGTACATCGGGTACCGCGACCAGGCGCTTGCGCAAGCCCAGCAGGCAGGTCTTACGACCTTGGATTCGGAGAAGGCGGCTCCGTTGCGTGATTGGTTGAGTAGTATTGCTCGCGTACTGATTGACCAAAACCCCGAGTTCGCCAGGATTTACGACGACAAGTTCGCTGTAGAGGTAGATAAATGAGCAACGACCAAAACCAGAACACGGGCAGTCAAGACCAGTTCCTTCAGGAGGCTGGAATCCAGCCAGCACCCAACGTGGGCGGAACCACCACTACCCGTGGCATCCAGCCAGGAACCTTGCTCGACCCCCGCGTAGTAACAAAGATAACGCCAGAGTCAGGTATCACCGTCACCAGCGCAAACGAAATCGTCGACCCCCGCGCTTCACAAGCGTACAATGTCAACCGCTCCCCAGGAATCGCCCTTCCGAAAGATGCGTTCGGATACCGCGGAAGCGGCCTGGTCGACAAGAACGGCGTAGTTACCCGAGGCCAGTACGACCCAGACAAAGAAGTCTTGGACATCATGGCAAGCGTCGGAGACACCGAAACACGACTCGCGTACTCCAGGGCTTTTGCCTCACGCGGACTGTACGGCGAAAAAGGCAAGCCATCGCAAAGCGGCATCGAAGACAAAGACGTGTCAGCGTGGAAAGACTTTCTTCGTTACGCCAACTTCAACGGCCTAACCGTAGAAACTGCCCTCCCCAAGTTCCTTGCCGAGTTCAAGCCTGTCATCCCGCAGGCCACCCGTATCCGTACCACCCCACGCGAGAATACCCGTGCCGTGTTCCAAGAGTCCGTTAGCCGCATCCTCGGTCGAGCCGTCCCTGCTTCCGCTATCGAGAAGTTCGTGCGGGCATACGAGCAGTCAGAGATTCGCGAAGGCCGTGGCGGGGCCGCCGCACCAAGCGTCCAGGTGGCCGCCGAGCAGGCCATCGAACAGCAGTTTGGCGATGTCGCCCAAGCAAACTCGACACTACAGTTGATGGACGTACTCTCTAACAAACTCAAAGGACTCGCGTAGTGGCCGAAGATTTTACCCTGTCAGGTTCCGAGAACTCCATTGACCTGACTAACCCAGCGAACACGGTCCCTGCCCCACCCGTAAAACTGAGCGTCGCAGAACTCGAATCACAACTCGCTCAAGCCGAAGAACTGCGCGACCTTCTGAACGATGGCTACGAAGCAAACAAGTCCCGCTATCCGACGCGAAGCGCATACGACAAAGCCAAGCGCGAAAACCTTGCCCTCATTCAAAAGACATTGCCTGGTCAGATTGAGAAGCGTAAGGATTGGGAAAATCGGTACGCAGTAAAACGTGGTCAGGTTGGGGAAGACACTGTTGTCTTGACGGCAACCCAGGTGTACGACATCCAGCAAAAGTACAAGGCGGTTACTACCGCACCGTCGCCTGGACTGAAGCGTTATTTGGACGCAGTCAAAAACGTAGAGGCAATCCAGAAAAAGATTGACACCCCTGGGACCAGGGAAAACCAGATGAGCGAAGCCGACCAGGCGCTCATGGTCGCTACTGCCTGGAATCAGGCTCGCGGTCTTATCACTCCAGAGGTTGAAAAAACTCTTGGCCAGCGAATTACTACTGTTGTAGATGAGTACGGTCGCACCGTAAACAGCGCCCCGTTTGTTACACCAGCCGAGGCAGACTCAGCGTTCGAATCAACCATCAACAGAGCCATGCAAGCCGCTGACCGCCAGTTCTCTACCCAGGTTGTAGAGACCGCGGACAGGTGGGGACGACCCCTGACTTACACCAGGATTCGCGACGATAAGCAGTCAGCAGACTTTGCGGCGTTCGAGAACAAAATCAACCGAGTGGTCTCAGGTCAAGCCACCCCACAAGAAGTTGCTACTACTCCCGCAACGGTGACTCCCCAGGGTGGGGCACCTGGTCAAGAAAACCGTGGTGCGATGACTGGACGTTTGGGCCAGCAGGCCGCTACTCCTGCCGCCGCAACCCAAGACCGCCAGTTCGCTGGAACGCGCCCTGTCACTGCTCCGCGTGTGGCGGCTGAAACTGTTGGCGACTTCCGCGGCGAGATGACGGGTCGACTTGAGGCGGGTCTCGGTGCCCGTACGCCCGCAACTGGCGGCACTGGTACTGGAACAGGAACTAGTGCAGGGACGGGTGGCACTGGTGGTGGCACTGGCGGTGGCACAGGTGGTGGCACTGGGGTAGGAACAGGCGCAGGTGGACTCAAGAACATCGACGGCACAAAGGCTGGCCTCAACTGGGAAGAAAACATCCGTAAGTATTTCCCGAAGCAAGCATGGCTCCTCGACGAAGTAGACCGCGGCACCAACCAGGACCTGTTCGACCTGCTCAAGGAATACTCGGTCCCTCGCCCGCTTACCAAAGAAGAACTTGCCATCTTCGATGCACGCCTCGAAAACACGGGCTACTACAAAAACCTTGCAACCAGCGGCAAGATTCGAGACATCAAGAAAGTCGTGGGCGACCTCGGCTTCGACACCACCGACTTCACCCGCTTCGTCAACCGTGCCATCAACCTGGGCTGGGAAGGCGAACGTCTCGCTCAGGAAACCTACAAGGAAGTATTTAGCACTAACCCAGATGGCTCGTACATCAACCCTGTCGCGGCTCAGCGTGCACTCAAGTCCAACGACTACCTCGGTCTTGCCAAGGTGTCCCGCGAATACTTCAACCCAGTCGGCACCAACAGCGCCAACACCCGCATCCTGCGTGTGCTCACGGGCGAACAAAACCAAGAGGACTTTGTCCGCCAGGAACGCGAACTAGCCAAGCAACGCTACGGCCACCTCTCCAGCCTCATCGACCAGGGCCTCACCCTGGAAGACATCGCCTCGAACTACAAGCGCACAGCCGCATCCATCCTGGAACGTGACGAGAACAGCATCGACATGACCCAGGCTGACTACGAGATTGCTCTCCGCTTCGGCGAGGAAGGCAAACAGCGCGTGATGACCAACGGCGAATGGGAACGCCTGCTCCGCACCGACCCACGCTACGGCTGGGAAAAGACGGAGAACGCCAAGGCCGAGGCTCGTTCGCTTGCCAACACCGTGGTTCAGGCATTTGGGAGGATTATCTAATGAGCATGTTCTTTCCACAAGAGGGCGACAACCCGCGCATCCTCGCTGACTACGACATGATTGACCTACCTGGCGGACCCACAACGGGACGCACGGTCGTCGACGAAGTCGAAGAGGATGACGAAGAGCGCCTCACCCGCAACGACATCGAGAACATTGTCTCCAGTTTCTACAACCGTCAAGCCGCCCAGGACACCGAGACTGCAACCAGTATCCTGTCCAACGTCTTTTCGTACTTCGGAATGTCAGACCCTGAACTGGTCAACTCTCTCCGCTCCGCCCTCGCTGAACGCCGCATCACAGGCAACTCCAGCGTGGATGAGGTCGGTATCCAGTTGCGGGAAAACCCAGCGTTCCAGCGCCGCTTCTCCGCTAACGAGGCGCGTCGTGCCGCAGGCAAACCGCAGTACACCATCAGCCAGTACCTCCAGTTGGAGAACTCGTACCGCTCTGCGCTTCTCGCTGGGGGTATGGACCCAGGGTTCTACGACAGCCCCGAGGACTTCCAGCGGTTCATCGAACGCGACATCTCCCCAGATGAACTGAGTGACCGTATCCAGCAGGGCTACCAGGCTGTCCGTGACGCAGACCCTGCCGTCGTCAACGAACTCAAGAACCTCTACGGGTTGAACGACAACCAGTTGGCTTCATTCTTCATCGACCCAGACCGTGCCCGTGACAGCGTTATCCGCGCCGCCCGTGCCGCAGAAGTAGCAAGCCAAGCCCGCCAGCAGGCTGGCATGCCGCTCACCGCAGGAGAAGCAGAACTGCTTGTCCGTCAAGGCGTAACCGAAGAGCAGGCCCGCCAAGGGTTCGGTCAGATTCAGTTGACTGAGCAGTTGTTCCAACCGCAGATGCAAGGTGAGGAAGCGGTCAGCCGCGAAGACATCATCGCTGGGACTTTCGGTACTAACGCCGCCGCCGCACAACGCATCGCTACCCGTCAGCGTCGCCGTCGCGCCGCGTTCGAAGCAGGCGGCCAGGTTGCTCTCGGCACTGCCGAATAGTTGACACGGTCGTAAGACAGGACTACTGTTCCTAACGATACTTCTAACAGTAGGAACCCTTGCGAGCGCCCCCCGACTCGCATGGTGCATACGGGGTGACCAATCAAACAGCCACCACAGTCCTCCGCTGTGGTGTGGGTAAA
>Ga0209990_10003898_pt1 | contig 10752 bp, 3 predicted proteins | sample NOAtaG_6_FD_187304 | JGI IMG/M metagenome (GOLD analysis project Ga0209990, IMG submission 187304) | Freshwater lake microbial communities from Lake Erie, under a cyanobacterial bloom - NOAA_Erie_Diel5S_2200h metaG (SPAdes) (version 2) | ecosystem: Environmental > Aquatic > Freshwater > Lake ...
TATTGCTTTATACTTGGGTCTTTTGTTGTCCTTCACCAAATCTTAAGAAGGATTCTTGAGAAGGATTTAAGAAGGGATCTTAAGAAGGTTCTTCTGTAGTATATATATATATATATATATAAACAAATGATTATTTTAATTGCACTAGCTATTTACTGGCAGACAACGCCGACAGCAAAGAAGTTACAATACCCCGCCCTAAGGTTGGGTGGTTAAGGATACCAGAAAGGAAGTCATCTAGGGTGGGCGGTAAGAAAGGTGTTCAAACGGCGCCTCCAGAAAGTCAATAGAGTCAAGGGAAACAATGGATGTCTCTTCGTCATAATCTGAAGTAGAATCGTCATCTTTAAGTGAGCTGATATCACCTTGAAAGGACTTGAGAGGTCTCTCTCTAATGCCAGAGATACAGATTCTAGTTGATGTGCTCTGGGCAGCACATGGCTCTTCTGGCAGCTGCTGTGGTACAAGGGAGGAAACGTAAGACTGGCCTCTTGAGAAGTAGCGCTTTGAGGTCGCCTTCAAGTGCTGTGTAAGCAGCATCTGTTGCTGACAAGCCTCGCTGTATGATCGTAGCCAGCAACTCAAAGTGTCGCGGTCAGAAAGGGCTAAGGATAGGAAGGGGCGGTGAAACAGTCGGCGCCATTCACTAGGAATATGGAAGGGGTCTTTGTTATGCTCTTCATAGGCCATTTGGATTTGGGTAAGAAGGGTCTCTCTGTGCTTTTGGCGGCATTCTTCCGCACTGTGGCCATGGAGGACCCCGCATCGGAAATTCCAGAGTTGCTGAGAATATTGTAATAGAAATAGGACTAATTGACCAGCCCATTTCAAGTTAGGTTTAGAGTCATATTCCGAGGCAGAACAAAAGGCAGTTCGCCACATAAAGCTGATCCTGCCCCGAAGGAGGGCTTCCCAACCAAGCTGAGTTTGATGATGGAACGCTGGGATGAAATCGTCTCGTGACTGTTTGGATGCTAGTCCGATAATACCCGCTTTAATGCTATGTAGAACTTTGTCTGGCGTGTGGATGAGGTTAAGGTTGGTCCACAGAATCTCTTGCTGCTTGTTGCGGAAGTTAGCCACTTCTGGGGATGGACATGTGAATACATGTGTTAGCGTCTCTGGAGACATCGAGCAGCAAGGGCACAGATCAGACTTGCGATAGAACTTTTTGTTTTGTGCATTAGTGTTGAGCAATGCATGGTTAAGTTTTGTATAAGCAATCCGTTTACAACTCCAAGTTCTTTGCATGGCATATTCACAAGCACCCCAATCAACTTGGTGAAATAAGGATTCGGTCCATCCTTCCTGCTTACAAATTGTAGCTAATATTTTGTTTTCATATAGTGCCCTGCGTAATGTTGACCTAATCCTAGTAGTAAGAGGCGAGCCGTTGAATTGAAGGGTAACCTCACTATGTGGCGGTGGAAGGTATTCTCTCGATGAAGGTAAATCTTGTATTGCTTCTTTAGTAGAAGTAATCAGATCTGATAAGTCCTGAATACACTTGGTAGCAAAAGCAATATCATGAGAGGGTTTAGACAGATCATAGTGAGTAAAGGACACTTTTATGCCAGAGGGAAATTCCCTTAAATAATGTCTAATGGCTGTGATAATATCGTCGTTATCATTTAGAGCAGAGGAGATGCCACGGTATCTAACCCGTTGCAGCAGAGTCGTGACCCCCTTGCTGAGACAAAGTACTGTGATGTTGCCTGTGGTGACGGTGTGAAAGGCACAGACAGTCTGAAGTATAAACAGAATGTGCAGAATACCTTCTAGTTCGGCTCTCTTGGCTGTGGAGACATGGGGGACTACTGCACAAGTAGCTGCACCATTCACCAGTATCCCTGACGGTTGTTGGGAGAGAAATGCCCAGGAGTAAGTGATCTCCAAGCTATCCCAATGGGTACGAGAAACAGCATATAGCTCTGTTTTGCATGCCTCGGCGATCTCTATGAGTTCCTCCTCTGTTGGTAATCGAGTTGGCATAATGGGTCGGAAATAAAGTGGGCCTGAAAGAAGGTTGTGAAGCGTTTTGGGCTCCTCTGAAATGGTAGGCTGATCTAAAAAACGTGGACCGGCTGTAGCTACTGACAAGTTGGTGTAGGGATCGTAAGATACCGTGGAGGGTAGAAGGGGTTGCTGCGGTGGTGGTATCTCAGAACCTTGTGATATATCATAAAGCACCACTGGGGTAGTTCTAGTGCGCCGCTTCGGGTTTACCAGGCTTGGAAATCTTTGCCAATTGGTGCCTGCAGTACCGCACTTGTATAAGTTAGTGCTAGATGGGTCCATAAACCAAAACCATGATTGATGTGGTGAAGAAGTTAACCATCGGCCAAGAGGCTGCTCCAATTTGCTCCTAGGTTGAAGTAGACGAAGAGCTTGAGCCCAAAGAACCCAGTCGCTATTGGGCGGACGCTGCTGACAAGGCCATTCTAAGTTACTCTTTCTATCAAGAAGCGGAATGCCCAGAAGGATATCCGGAATAATGCAAGTGCCATCAGCTGATGTAATGTCGGCTAGGGTAATAGATTGTAAGTACAATCTGCAGCGGTTTAGACGGCCGATTTGGACAGCCTTGTAACCTTGAGATAGGAAATAATCCATTAGCACAACGTCATGTTCACGAGTCTTGACTGGGAGCCATTGAGTATGGAGGCATACTCCCAATTTAACTCTACATAGGAAACTCCAAAAGGATGACAACCAGGTGTGGTCCACCCAGTCTGAATATGCGCTGGCAGACAAATCAAAGACAGATGTGGTTGACCCCACTGCAAGTTGTAAATGTGATAAAGAAATTCTGAGAAGTTTACTGCTTTTATCGCGGGCTCGAAGGTGGCCAACAAAGAGGGTGAGCTGACCCAAACTTTGAACAGAGTAAAGACTTTTTAACCCTAGGCCACCATACCGAATTGACCCAAAGACAATTGATCGGGCGATATGACGGTTTAGGTGTAGCTTAGGTAGAAGAGCCATTAAGGTTGGAGATTGCAACTTGTGGCAAATATCCTCTGAAAGAGTCATCGTAGGGAGAGGGTACCCTAGTTTTGGTAATAAATACATTGTGTATGATAGTAAGGCAGCTTCTTTAGGGAGAGTGGATTTCATAATTTTTGCTTGATAATCCTGTGCTTTATCGTAAAGTACACCCATGGCAGCTTGAGTATTCCCAGAGGGGGAAACGTGGACGCCTAAGGTCCGATATGTGTCGTGGACAGATTTACTGGGGACTGGAACAGGTTCATCAAGGCGATCGCCCTCCGTAAGATGTAACTGCACATGCTCTGGAGGTGGAACTAGGGAAGCAACTCCATTTTTCCATTTCCAATGAAACACAAACCAAAAGCTCTTACTGAAGTTAATTGCTCCACCAATAGAAAAAAGGGCCCGTTCCCAACGTTGTGCTAAAGTGTGGAGATGCTGGACGGCTGAGACACAATGTAGCTGCTGATCGACTTGGGTTACTTGATGTGGAATAACTGAAAGCGATGAAGTGCTACCGAGGTTACTGTCATCTACGAAGGCCTCCCCGGGGTTGTCCAATTCTATATCAGCGCCTGCTGCTTTGAGAAGCATTAACTGGGGGACGTCCTCGTCCGCATCTGAACCTAAAGCACTATCTTCTAGGATGACAAAGCTCATCTGCCAAAGTGTGGGGCCTGTTGTTGATCCTTGACCAGGACCAAAGAGAGGGGTTGTAGGATTATTAGTGTAGGAAACTTTGGAGATGCCATATTGGGTCTTAATGGAATGCGACGTCCCTGACCATGTTAGTGCTATGCACTGTGCAGGAGACTCTGGAACGCCCATTCTTCTCATGGAAAGCAATACCAGTGGATTGACCAGACGGTCGTAGCAACCTACTGCATCATTCTCTATAATAGCTGCAGTCTGCTTTGTCTGTCGAATTATATCGTGGGTAAGTTGTTTGTTCAACACTGGAGAGACGCAGAGTTTGCCTGGGCGGGACCCGTACTGCATCTCTGGTATAACACCTGTGTCTTCCATTTGGTGGGTTAAACGACGTGCAATAAGAATTCTCTGAGCTTGATTGAAATCACTTTCAATCAGCGCTATAATGCGAAGCCTGTGGAGTTTAGGATTGCCTGGTTCCTTTTCAAGCATGACGTCAACAACTTTACGCCAACGAACTGGGGAGAAGCCTATAGTAAAGGGCAGACTCATCATAGTAGCATGGACTTGGGAAATGATATCATCTTGAGTGGCAGCCTTGTAATGCCCTACATGCCGACCAGAAACAGAGGAAGATGTGCGTTCTTTAACTAACTTGTAAGTTGAACGAAACTCTGCTGGGGTAATTCCTGAAGGGAAACTTGGGGGTGGGGACTTCTTGTTAGTAAGAAAGGCCAAAATGCGTTTGGTCTCTGGCAGCAGAGATACAGTTGGATCGATGGTAAAGGTACTATCTATGATAGCCTTAGCTCCTGGTTTCTCCAAATTAAATCCTATAGTGTCTGCTAAGTAGCCTGACCCAAAGGGGGTATGAAATGCTTGGTGGTATTGTTTAGTGTTGATAGCACAGATATGAGTAGCAATTTCTTCTGGATCTGTGACTGACCGCCATGGACCTTTCCAGGTTTTTGGATCTGTACAAACGTTGGGGTCCGCGGGGGCTGGTATATCTATCCGTGTTAATCCTCCAGAGTTAAATGATGAATCGTTCAAGGTGTTCCCGATGATGCGGTACAAGTACCGCTTACGCTCCAACCGAATTAATCGTTTGACTTCCTTAGCCGTTCGTCTTGATAATCGTTCCTCATACGTTGGATCTCCCTCTAGGTATGGGGCGCGCTTTAGTACTAGCGCTTCTGCCAATTTTTGTAAATAGTTTTGACGCAAGCCGTGATGATTCTTTTGAAGAAGCTTTCTGGATTGCCTGGCGGCCGCTAAACATTGCAAGATGTCAGGAAGTCGCAATGGATGAGGGTCAATAGACAGCCCGGCTAGGACTCGAGCTCTTGTCAAGGTTCCGTTGGTGACATGACGACCTTGGGATCGGCGTAGTTGCAATCGCCAATAACGTTCGGCGTATACTGCTTGTATTAAAGTAGGGGACCATTCGTATGTTTTGGTATACCTTGAGCTAGATTGTCTCTCTGCATATAACATTGATTCAGTAATCAATTTATCGAGTTTCTCGTACTCAAGTTGGTGGTGATCAGTCCACTCACTGTGCTCTTGTTGTAAGGCCTTAACCTTCTCTGGGATGTTATGTATTTTGAATTGCTGATGGAGTGTCTCTAAATACTTTTTGATGATTCTTGGATCATGCAATTGGAGCTGACGTTGGCATGGTGGGCAAAGTTCTGGAGTTTTCCCGTCAAAAGCTTTAGAAACATCGATATCAATAAAACATGGCCTGTGATCTCCTTGGAATATAGCATTATAAGGTAGTATGCCAGAGCGTGTTACCGCTGACAAGAGAGAAGATGATACTAAAATATAGTCTATCCGCTTCTTTCCCCTATTATATGTGGGTGGATATGCTTTAGATGGATGTTGATGGCGAAGGATATCCACTAATCCAGTACTACGGATAAGGGTTTCTAAGGTCCCATCATGCGATACATTAATAATAGGAGAAGAAAGCAAAGTAGTAGAAGATGGCTCTAGTTGCCCAATATTTGGTGACAGCTCTTCATTGTTATCTAGGGTAAGGATAATCTGCATGCCTTCGGCTTGTTTGAATTCTATCCATGCTTGAAGATCTAAGATAAACTGGCGATGAGGATCTGGGTTAATAACTTTCCCTTGTTTACGAAAGAGGGAAGATAAATGGCGTCTTTGCTGCTGATAGGCAGTTTTAGGCCCAGTATATTTGTCGTTGCATACTCGATATGCAGTGACTATGCATATGTTTGTGTCCTGTTTCCCCCTGAGAACTATAAATGACCATCTGCCTAGTCCCAAAGGGTCACTACCACAGGTAACTACTCGGGATGTCCATCGATCAGTCACAATGGTAGCTGTCCCACCGGGTTGGTAATTACCCAAGAACCTCTCTTCTGGGACTGAAGTTTGAAATTTTGTTGCCTTCCAGTTCCTATACAGGCAACGACGAAGAGATATGTGATGCTGAGAATTGTTCCAGTTAAGATTAGTCTCTGCTAAACATATAGCTCCGATGCCAATTTCATGGCACAAATGCAAGCTGAACAAAAATTCTGGCTCCGTGACTGAAGGCTTAATTCCATTAGGATTTTGGAGTAGAATCCTAAACGTAGAGGATGTGTCAATAGATTCTGGGGTATGTCCCCAAGTATCCGGGTCAGAATCTGACACCGCTGCATATGGTTTGAAGTAATGGAAATCAAAAAGGGTCCTCTGAGTAGTCACTGATGTCTGTGTTTGCTGTTGTGGGATTGGGGATTTGTAACTTTGTTGAGTCTGTGTACTGACTTGAGGCCTTGAAGTAGATTGAGTAAAAGGAACTGACGTTGATGGTGGTATAACTTTGGATTTCAGAAGTCTGGAAGTCTTTTGAAAGTACTTAGACAGGACTGTCTGGCCGGGAAGAACGATTTGCGTGCGTTTAGTTGGTTTAAGCATTTTGTTGGGTACGGCCATTAGTTTATTTGTAATATTCTTGTTGGTCTCGTTATAAGTTCTCGTGGAATTTGCCAGCCGGCTGCGTACCAGTTGCTGTCTTTTTGATATGGTGGGATTGGCTACTTGTCTGGGAAGAAACACTGGTGCTAGAGGGTTCAGGTTCGAGTTCAGGAAGGGGCCTCTAATACTAGATGCATTAGGCGGGGTACTAATAGAAGATGGCCAGGCTATTAAGTCAGCTGGGTCGCTAGTCTGATTGGTAGATAGTAGGGGATCATGTCTGTCTAGAGCTAGTAATGAAGTTATTGTAGCTGAGTCGAATTCGTCTTGAACAATCTGCACTCCTAGCCAGGTTCTAAGTATTTGGGCTAGGTTGTGATGCATCACAGGCAAGAGAATATCTGGGGAAGGGTTGGGATGGAGAGATAGCACTGTGGCCGCTAAAAGCGATCTTGGACCGCACTCATTGGAGTGGGGTTTGTAAGTATAGCTGTGACATTTGATCCATGTAGCTGAGGCTGGATAAAAATCAGGCGATGTGTGTTGTGACAGGAGGGTTTTTATATCCAATTCAGTGGTAGCATTGTTCATATCATCTGCATAAAGGAACAGTGTGGCTCCGTTGACTTCACGTCTAACTACTGTCACCCAATGGCAACCATCAACAAAGCAAGGAAGAATAATCGCAGGTTCCCCGTGTATTCTTGGTCTAGAATTCGTACGCGGTCGATTCCTATACATGGCAAAGTATGACTGCAGACGGTCCCATCCTTGGAGACGAAGGGTATATATAAAGGACGTAGCTAAGTACGAGATATTATACCGCGCAGTTAATTTTTCTAAATAAAACGTCATAATGCTATCTGAAATAGGGGATGAATAACTCAGTAACCTTCTTAAGTTCTTAGTTGTCACGCGCAGTAATGGGTGGTGTGGATGATAGGCTACGATGGTGGTCTCCTCCTGCTCGCAGCCCGTTCTGAGTTGACGAAGGGCTTCATCGCTACAGGCTAAATCAAGTAAATGGGTAGATCTAACCACTGGAAGGGTTCGTCGAGGGCGCCAATATAAACCTTGAGCTAGGTTGATTTCTATAGTACCCCCTAACCCACCTCCTAGTTGATGATCAAGATCAAGAAGCTTCAAAACTGAATCCAGTGGAGGCGTGTAGGTCGTCGGTAATAGTTCTGCATTGCGTTTTGGGAGAGGAAGAAGGCTAACGTTTCCCTCACCAGGTAGATCTATATCAGTATTATTAGAAGAGCACTTGTGGAACATTGCCAGAAGGGGCCGGTCGAAACTTGAATAAGACCGTAAGTAAGAGAAAGGTGATTGAAAGCAGTCTCTAGAAGACCAAACAGGCAGGTTAGAGGATTGAAGATGAGGGTACGGAATGGGTATTGAGATGGAGGAGGGTGGTAGGAACCACCAGAAGACACTCTGAATGCATTTATTTTTTACACTAAGACAACTGATACATAAAGCAACTACACTTCCACTGTCAAAAATGCATATCCCCCGTTCCTTGTATGGCAGTCATAGAGTGGTTGGCATGCTCCATGTCTCCTTCATCCTCTGGATCTCCGATCGGTTTCCTCTTGTAACTTACTGGAGTGATCTTCCAATGTGCCATCATGGCTTGGATGTTGTCGCTAATGTTGGTGGCTTTATTTTCTACACCTGTGATCCTCTGCTTTAGGTGGAGTTGCTCCTGTTCGATAAGTTGAAAGCGTGTTTCCATAACTGCACTTACAGTTTGGGACATCTGTGTAGTGGTGGTAGTCCTAGTGCCATCGGGTTGCACCACTGAACGAGTTTTTGTAGTATGTGCTTGTACAGCGCCGCTATAAGTTACAGCATTGGTTTGAAGGGGACGAAGGGGAAGGGGTGCCTGACTTTGGTGGACACCAGAGGGGTTTGGCCTTTTTTTTGGTGGCGAACTTAAGACACTATCCGCATGGCGAACAAATTCTTGATGTAGACGTCCAGGCTGTTGTATTCTGATAACTTTGCCTCTTTGCTTATGGTAAGCATTCACAAACTGGATGCCTTCGAGTTCTTCGGCAAACACCTTGGAGGCTTGACCTGGAGCTAGGTGAGATAAAATTTCTTTTCCAAGTTCAAATTTGCGTTCTTCAATGTAGGGTTTGTCACAACGCTGGAAAGTAACTATAACAAATTCTCGGCTCGCGTTAAGATCAACGACTTGGAACAAACGGTTACGTGCCATGCCCGGAGATGCAGGAAGACTTTTGAGTAGAGTACGAACAGTAATAATCGAGCTGTCTTTAAGTTGAACTTCATTCATAATATCTGCAAAACCAAGGATAGCAGTGCAATCCTCGTCTCCTAGGTAAGTGAGGTGGTTGAATAAGTATTTTGTTCTTTGCTCATCTGTATAGTCATCATTCAACTTTGAGGTTACAGGAATAAAAAATAACATATCCCCTCTGGGATACTTTTTTGGAGTACCATCATACAACCCTAGGAGAAATTCTTGGACTAAGATTTTCTTCGAGCGCTCAGCTCTGACAAAAATCATGTCAGAGGATTTACTTGGACTGCGGAAGGGCTTGATGATTAGGTCGATGATTATTGGTTTTTCTCGGTCGTTATTAAGGGCTAACCATGAAGGGTGGTCTACAATACTATCCAATAAACTATCTCGATTCAGGAATAAGCTTCCATAGCAGAGTGCTCCCACAATCGACATCTCTTCATCTTGACTTTTGCAAAGGACTACTGAATATTGATATGTCTGCAGCCATTCTGCTAATGGTAGTTTGGTCTCGAAGTCACTTAGGAGTAGATTAGTACCCAAATGAATAAAACCACTAATAGAGTGGTGCTGATCCTTAAACCAGGAGGAAAAGTATAACCTCAATTGGTTTGGTGTCAAGTTGTCAATATGCGCCTGCGATACTAGAGAAGTAAGGTTTTGTTTGGTAGAGTCAACGGGTAAGAAGGCTAATGTTTTATCAGTTTTCTTGGCAGCTGTAGCGAAAGATTTGAACAACTGCAGCGTAGTGAGATCCGTAGGAGTAGCATATTTGTGGCGGATTAGATTGAGTCTTAGACGGTAGTATACAGGTGGTTTATCTGCAAGGATCGCTGTAGTAGTCGGAGGGGGTTCTTGAATTTCCTCGTCTGGTAGCGGTTCTTCTTCTTCCATGTCAGACGACATCTCCTGTTGCTGACGGGTCATAAAGGTAGAAACGGCTGCGATACCTAGGTCCTCAGGAAATGTCGCTGCAACAAATTTGTCGGGATGTGCTGGTTGTGGCTTGCGGGCTTCGTTCTCCTCGATGACTTTCTTCATGGTTGGGGTAGAAGTATCAGCTTCGTCCTCTAGTAGGTCGAACAATGGATCGTAATAGTTGTTAGATAGAACCCTTGCAGGGGGAACGTTTGATAAATTGAGCAGGTGCTGGAGGGATGGACCTCGTTTGGATGAATGATATGGCTGTTCTGGTAATGAGTAAAAACTAATGAGTCGTTTGATAATCTCGCATGAAGTCTTATTGTTGTAATCATTAAGAATACACAGATCTGCCAAGGATTCTATGTGCTGTTCTATAATAATTATAAGGCTAAGCAGTGGAATAAGGTCGGATGGATCGCATAACTGTAGTTTTGTCCAAACAGCATTGCCAGACTCCAATGCTTGCTCCAGTTGGTTAAAGGGAATCAAATTAAGGATGGTTGAATCATGGTAGGAATTCGAGATACACATCCTTACGGAGAGTCCCGTAGGAGACTTGCCGGCGTGGGTAGGTGGTGTAAATTTTTGCCGTTACAAACAATGACGATGAAAAGTAGGATTTTATGTAGACTGATTTCGAGGTACTATTTGGTCTATCGACCAATATAGAATTATTACTAGTCGATTGAGGTGTTGAATTGAAATTGTAAAGGGAGGTTAATGCTACCGGTTATATTAGGTTGTTATGAAATAGTGGTAGGATGAAGATGGGTCTAAGTTACGTACGTACAGGTTTTGTTTTTGATCACGTATGTACTACCGTCCTCTCAAAGATAAAAATTCTTTTTTTTTTTTATCTTTCCCCTCTATTAAATAGAGAGGAAAGAGACTACTCGCCTTTAGTCGCCGGCGCAGTATCCGCGTACACTACAACATATAAAAACCTACGTGGCTAATGGCCCGTAAGGGCG
>Ga0209990_10003905_pt1 | contig 10742 bp, 10 predicted proteins | sample NOAtaG_6_FD_187304 | JGI IMG/M metagenome (GOLD analysis project Ga0209990, IMG submission 187304) | Freshwater lake microbial communities from Lake Erie, under a cyanobacterial bloom - NOAA_Erie_Diel5S_2200h metaG (SPAdes) (version 2) | ecosystem: Environmental > Aquatic > Freshwater > Lake ...
GTATCTCTTAAGTTTGGGTTTGAAAATTTATTACCGCAGTACATGTATGGGAGATCCCATGCTGCGGCACCAACCTGAGTATAATCTGCAGCGCTATCTAAAATACCATCAAAATAGGTTAGGTTACTGTGTAAATAAGCCTTCTCAAGCAACATCTTATAAGGAATGTAATTAGTATCTAATTTACTATACATGGTATCCATAGCGGCCTGGATTGGATCTGTAATAAGGTTTTGAGCACTTAGTTGTTTAACAAAAAATACGGCTATAAATAAGCATAATATGGTTCTCTTTCTCATTTATTTGGTTTATATAAAAATTACTACTTGATTTGATATTACGATTCCTCCAATTGAAACATAAACCGAGTAAGTCCCTCTTGGAAGATTGTTTACAAATATTTTTTGCGTTTGCCCTATTTGAACAGAATGATTAAAATAAATTTTACCTCCTGAATCAGCCAGCCTGAGATGGGCAGAATTATTCGCATTACCGGCTATATGAAAATAAAGAAATGAAGTTACTTCCTCCGGAAAAACCTTAACCTTTACCCTTAGAGGGTTTATAAATACTCGATTATTAAAGGTATGCGGGGTTTCATTCTTAATTCTATTTTTTTTATTGTTATCGATTGTTTGACTAATTAATTGTTGGGAATAGAATAAGATTAAAAGAAGAAAGAAGAAATTAAATTTAGACATGGTATTTTTATATAGTATGTGTTCTTTGTTTATGAATGCAAAAGTATAATGATAATCTGTTTTAAAATATCGACAGAACTTCTAATTTAGCGCCCTAAATAATCTTATTAGTAGTTTTATGGAAAACAGTATTGGTTTAAACATTCGTAAACTAAGAGAACTTAGGAACTATACTCAGACCTATATGGCGGAGCAATTGGATATTTCACAACGTGCATACAGCAGCATCGAGAGCAATACCAGTAATTTAAGTTTCGGACGATTAAGCTTGATAGCAGACATCTTAAATATTAACATGGATGATATCGTAAATTTTAATGCCGCTAAATTCTTGAACGGAGAATACGGGAGCTCCAAAACCGAAAAAGAAATCTTAACTAAATACGCTAAACTCAATGAGGAGCTTATCAAAACTCAACAAGAGCTTATTGAAACACAGCGTAAGTTGATTGATGCGTTAGGAAAGAAAAAATAGAAATTAAACGAAGGGTTCAAATTCATTTCATCCAAATCTCTTTCAAGAGTGGGCAGTGTCTTGCATACTATTGAGTAGACCCAATGAAGGAAGGATCTGATAAGTTTATAGTTTTGAGTTTATGGTTTTGAGTGCCACACATCGTCATTGCGGCCACCGAGCCGCAATCCTTTTATTTAATATCATTGGGGCCTTCTGCCCCAAACCCCGATTTACTTTTTGGCTTGATCCAAAAAGTAAACAAAAAGATCAAGGCTTTATAAAAATTCGTTGCTTTTTACGCTTGCTTTTTGCACGCAACTCTAGGGCTCATACGCTATAAATAAAAAATGTTTGTTTAACCCTGCCGGGCCGCCTGAGTTGCTTACTAGACCCCACGCTAAAAAGCGCACTTAAAAGCTAAACGAATTTTTATAAGGCCACGCAATACTTACCCCGTCTCTGCGAGCGAAACGCGGTGAAGCGAAGCAATCTTTTTGGAGATCCCCGGCCTTAGTGGAACGGAGAGCCGGGGTCTCTAAACATACTCTAAAATTAATAGCAGATCCCGGACAGGGCTTAAGACTTGTCATTTAAACAAAGTATCCTTGCCCCTCCGGGAATCTGCAAATTAAGACTGATCCCCGACCGAAGTGGAACGGAGGGCCGGGGTCTTTTATAAGAAACAATCTTTCAATTATCTAAACTTTCTAAATCTCCTAAATTCAAAATCTCAAGATTCCAAATTTCATCACTCATAATTATTTCAAGATTTCAAATTTATACCTAAAGAAATGTGATAAACTATTGCAAATTGCTGGCTGATCGAAGTCGAAGCCTTGGTGGATTTAAAGATTTCTGATTTCAAGTTTCAATTTTCATAAATAACCCGACTTCTTAACAAATACCTGTTTATCCAATAGATTAATAAATTTTTTACACGGATTTCACAAAATAGAAATCATTTTTGATATAAGAATTGAATATCTTTGTTATTACTAGAATCAACACAATGGGACAGGCTAAAAGTATTGACGATCAGATTATAGGTTATCTTAATCAGCTTTCTGATAAAAAGAAGAAAGCAGTTTTAACTGTTGTTAAAACCTTTGCTGAAGAAACAACCAGCTTATGGGATATAATGCCCGAAGAGGTACAAAAAGGATTGGTAAAAAGCATTAGCCAGTCTAAAAAAGGTATTGGAAAATCTCAATCTGATATATTAGCCAAGTATAACAAATGGTTAAAGAAATAATTTGGACTCCAGAGGCTGAAAGATCTTTCGAACAAATTCTCAGTTATTTGCAGAAATTTTGGACTAACAGGGAGCTAATTAATTTTATACGCAAAACCGAAGAAATAACAACTCATATCTCACGACATCCACTAGCCTATCGTAAAGCCGGCAAGGAAGATGTTAGAGAAGCTATCATAACTAAACATAATATTCTTTTATATCGTGTAGCAGAAAAAAGAATCTATATATTGTATTTTTGGGATACACGAAAAAACCCAAAGCGAAAACCTCAACAGTAAGTTATCTTAATTAAACGCCTAGTACACCCGTAAACATATAAACTAAACTATAATTTTCAGGTTCCAGGATTTCATAATTTATAAATCATCATTCATAATTATTTCAAGATTTCAGGTTTCAAGAATTCATAATTTATAACTCATAATTCATAACTAAATTTTAAGGATTTCCGGTTTCTGATCTCAAAGCGCCAAAAAACTCTCAACTCTCAACTCTCAACTCTCAACTTTTCTGTATCTTAGCTACAAAGCCCTTTCCATTGAACGAACTTTTTAGCATACTGGATTTTTTGGTTGCGCCTATTTATTTTATACTTATTTTTTTTATAGGGCATTTATATCAGCACTCCAAAGTAAAAAAAGAACCGATTTATAAATATTACAAATGGGGAATCTTAGCCAAGATGCTGGGTGCTATTGGCCTGGTTATTATTTATACTCAATACTACCGGGGGGGCGATACAGTTAATTATCACCTGAGTAGTGTTGCATTAAGTAAGTTGTTATTTAAGGATTTTAATGCCTTCTGGAACTTATTTATCGGTAATTTAGACTTTGAGTTCATTTCGGCCTTTGATGAATCAACCGGCTATATTACAACAGAATATGCACACGATATTAAAACCTTTGCCGTTGCCCGCAACACCAGCCTATTTCAGCTTTTAGCCTTTCGTTCCTTTATTGGCACCTCTTTACTAATTGCCTTTGTATCCTTTATAGGTAATTGGAAGTTATTTAAATTGTTTTGTGAAATCTTTCCAAAGTATGAAAAGCAATTTGCCTGGGCTATCTTGTTTGTACCCAGTGTTCTCTTTTGGGGTTCGGGTATTTTAAAGGATACTTATACTTTAAGTGCTGCTTGCTGGTTTACTTATGCCTTCTATAAAGCCTTAATTAAACGCGAGAATATCTTCTGGAATACAGTTGCACTTTTTATTACAGGCTGGCTAATTATTAGTATTAAACCCTACATTTTTATCGCACTAATGCCTGGGTCTCTTTTGTGGCTTAGCTTTCAACAGATAAAAAAAATAAATAATTTTCTTTTCAAACTCCTTGCAGGACCGGGCTTTATTGCTTTAGTTTCCTTAACCGGCTATTTCCTAATAAATAGTTTAAGTAGTAATTTAGGACAGTTTTCTGACACGGATAAGATAATTAGTAAAGCGGTTGCAACCCAATACGATCTTAAACAAGATTACTACAAAGGAAATGCATTTGATATTGGTACGTTTGACGCTTCTATTAGCGGTGTTTTAAGTAAATTTCCAGAAGCCACAGTAGCAGGTTTATTTCGGCCCTTTATCTGGGAAGCAAAAAATCCCGTAATGGTTTTAGCTGGGATTGAAAATGGTGTTCTTCTTTTTTTAACTGTATTTTTAATTATTAGGCTAGGCCCCTTGCCCTTCTTCCGAGTAATAAGCCAAGAACCCATTCTTTTTTTTTCCATGATCTTTGGAGTTTTTTTTGCTTTTAGTGTGGGCCTTACTACCAGTAACTTTGGGGCTATGGTGCGTTATAAAATACCGGCTGTACCTTATTTTCTTGCCAGTATATTAGTGATTAATGAACATTATAAGAACCTTAAAAAAGGATAGGATATACAAACTACATTATTTACTTTTGATTTTATGAAAAACATTTTAATAACGGGTGTTGCAGGCATGATTGGTTCTCATTTGTTAGATGAGGCTTTAAAAGAAGGGTACAAGATAATTGGGATAGATAATCTGAGTTTTGGGAAATTAGAAAATATAAACCATAATCTCAATCATCCTAATTTTAAATTTTATAATGTGGACATCCGAGATTATGAGACTATAAAAATATTAGGCAAGGATATTCATACAATTGTTCATCTTGCTGCATTTAAAAAAATTAGTGAAAAAGATTCGGCGATGCCAACTTTTGAAATTAACGGAAAAGGAACAGAAAACATTTTTAATGTAGCTAAAATGTGGGGATGTAAGGTTGTTTATGCATCTACTAGTGATGTATATGGAATGAGTCCTGATTTACCACTTAAAGAGGATGGCGATTTGCTTTTAGGCCCAAGTATGATTAGAAGATGGAGTTACGCTGTATCTAAATTATATGGCGAGCAAATGGCTTTTGGCTATTATCACGATTATGGTGTTCCAGTGGTAGTCATACGTTATTTTGGGGGATTTAGTCCAAGAAGCAGTTTCGCTTGGAGTGGAGGGCATGTGCCTATCTTTATAAGATCCATATTAAACGACGAAGAAGTTATTGTACATGGTGATGGCTCTCAAACACGGAGTATGGGATTTGTTCATGATTTAGTATCCGGTACATTACTTGCTATGGAAAACGATAAGGCTGTTGGCGAAATTATCAACATTGGAAATGACGAAGAGCTGAGTGTTTTAGATACATCAAAGCTTATACACGAAATTGCGCAAACAGGAAAAGCACTAAAAATAAAGTTTGTGCCTATGAGTGATGTATTTGGAAAATATAAGGATATCATGCGCAGAATACCTGATTTAACAAAGGCAAAAACAATTTTAGGTTATGAACCTAAATACTGTTTAAAAGATGGAATAATTGCAACGATTAAAGAAATTAAGGAATCTGCAGGATAATGATCTACATACTAATACCTATATTCAATGAAGAAGATAACATCCCTAATCTTTTCAGAGAAATCTCAGGAGTTTTACCCAATGAAGAAAAATTTTTTGTTTTTGCTGACGATGGTTCCAATGATAGATCAATCGAGCTGCTTAAGTTTTACTTTGAAAAAATTAATTATCACATTATTGGCGACGGTATAAACCGTGGCCCCGGAGCAGCATTTAACTCAGGTTTTGAGTGGATATTAAATCACTCTGAAAATCCTAATGATATTATAGCAACACTTGAATCAGATTGTACAAGTGATATTAAATTGTTGCCCAAAATGGTTGCAATAAACAGAATAGGGTATGATTTAGTATTAGCTTCTGTTTATGCCCAGGGTGGTGGGTTTGACGAGACAAACTGGTTTAGAAAGTTTTTATCTGCTTTTGCCAATCTGCTTTTCAGGTTCTTATTTGATATTAAGGTATTAACTCTTAGTTCTTTCTATAGGGTTTATTCAATTGAGATTTTGAAAAAAATAAAGAAAAGTAATCGCGAAATTATATCCGAGAAAGGATTTATATGCATGCTTGAGATACTTACAAAAGCAATAAAAGAAAATGCATCTATAGTTGAATTACCGATGATTCTATATTCAAAGAAAAGAGTAGGAAAGTCTAAGATGAAAGTGTTTAAAACAACATTGGCTTACTTTAGATTTCTAATTAAGAAAAATAAAACTTTTTAAATTAGGTTATAAGTAGCTATTAGTTGATCCTAACTCAATACACATGAAAATAGGACCAAACGTCCTGATTATTAAATATTTTTTAGAACTACTGCCCATTATATTTTAAATAAAAATTTTAAAAATGATTCAGTCGAATAAAATAGATTCAGTCTATAAACAAAATTTATTAATCATTTTGTTCATAACAACTATAACCTTTATTGCAAATTATGTTACAAATTTTAACACAATTTTATTACCAGGTGTATTAATTACATTATATCTCCTTTACAAAGAATCTATAACCTCTTTTAAGCCTTTAGAGTTAATAAAATATCTACTTTTTATTATTGCAACTACTATATTATTAAATATAAAATACATAGGCAATGATCTTAATTTTAATATAATTGCTTGGGGTGATAAAAGCTTTTATGCACAAGTTTCAGCCTTTATAAATGAAACTGGTATTGAAACTTATTATTTTGACTACATTAATACTCTTAATAGAAAACCTATTCCTTATCATTATGGAGAAAACTGGTTAACCATTTTATTTTCCAAGATATTTAGACTAAATGAGTTTTATGCTCAGGAATTAATTGCTACACCTTTTTTAGTTGGAACATCATTATTCTTTATAAACAATATCTATAAAAGAAAGGGCTACTATATTTTAAATTCTTTGACTTTTTCATTAACAACCTTATTTTTTACAAGTTTACCCTTATTAGATTATAGCTCTATTCCTTGGCTAGGCGATATGATTATTCAATTCCAAATAGATCCATTGAGTTACAATAAACATCTATTTTCGATCACTCTTCTCTCCTTTTTCTTTGATTCTATTTCTGCAAATAATTGGAAGGTATCCAGTGTATCCGTAATAATTGCATTATTTTCTTTTCTGTGCTGTATTAGCTTTATTAATATTCTTATAGTTAGCATACTTTTATATGTTTTCGATAAAAACATCTCAATAAAGGAGAAAATATTAATTGTATTTATTGTGATAATATGTGTTTTATATTTTATTTACTTTTATTTTATACAAACCTCCATTGAAGTATCCTCAAATTATAATGCAACTGATTTAAGTTTCTTCAACAATTGTATCAATCCTACAATTTATTTTAGAACAATTTCAAATATCATTGGAAAGAGCATACTACAGATTGTTTTAGTGTATCTACCAGTGATTTTATATATAATGTTTAACATTAAACGCATATATGTTAACCAAATTCATTTACTTATTCTAACAGTTTCGATATTACTAACCGGATTAGCTTTATGGGCTATTATGTGGCTTTCTATTGGCAGTATCTCTTTATTTATTGACGCATCATTTTGGGCATTTAAACTATCCCTGTTTTTAATTTTTTTTATAGATATTAGAGACTATTATAGTTTTAAAAAAAATTTTCCAATCAATAAGTTCAGTGTTTTTATTGCAATACTTATCCTTCCTTCCTTATACAATTTAATTAAGCAAAATAAATCTATCGAAGGAGAAGAATTTATTAATCTTGTAGAGAAAATTAGCTTAAAAAATAAATATCCTATTATATACATACGAGTTTATAATCCCAATAAGTCCTTTTACGATAAGAATTTATTAGCAGCCACAAGCCTTGGTCCAATAAGTAATTATAATTCTAAGCATCATGGTATTTTTGTAGACATTGATAATATAAATTATTCAAAAGATTGCCTAATCTTACATAGGGAACAACCGCTTATAAATTCTTCTTGTTTTGTTAAATATTGTAAAATAAACAAGTTTAAAAATTACAGATATGCTTTATCTAAAATAGTTAAAGACTACAAAATAAAATATATTATTAAAGATAAGGATTACAATGAATCTATTGTTTCAAATTTAAACACCAAAAAGATTTACGAAAATGCAACTACAGAGCTATTAGAAATCATTTAAACTTGGATAGGTGTTTTTTTGGCACCAAATAACTGATTATAATACTTGGGGCCATTAATATAAATAGATAGTAATAAACGGTTATGGAATAAAAAGGGTTGTGCAATAAAGATTTTATAAAATCTTTAAACGCTAATTTCCTTCTTGCAAGAATCATTTCGTCAATACCTTTTACTAAATAAGCATAAGCCCATTGATTGTTAAAAAATTTAGGATTAACCTCTTTGTGTTTTAAAACAAAATTCTCTATAATAATTTTTTTATCATTATAATCTTCAACACCCTTAATTGATTGCATAATGCTAACCCCATGAACTCTATATAAGGCCATTTTATCCCAAATAAATCCAATTTTTCCCTTTGATGCTATATCAAGCGTTACTGCCCAATCGGCAATATATCTTATATTAGGATTAATTCCCTCTTTAGGATAGGCCCATTTTCTGAACATTTTGGATGAGTTCGCAAAAAAACTTCCCCAACTTATTAAATCCTTCAATTCATAGAAATCTTTCTTAAACTTAGGTTTAATAGTTCTCATAACTTGTTTGGTTTCACTATCAAAGGCATCCATTAAATGCGCTACTAGTACATATCCCTTATTTAAATCTAAAAAATCTTTTTGTTTCTGAAGCTTACCCGGAAGCATTATATCATCTCCATCAAAAATGGCAATATACTTACCCGAACACTGTTGCATTGTGTCATCAAAGTTCTTTGTATATCCCAAATTAACTCTGCGTTCCAAAATACGAATATTAGAATAGCGGTCTGCATACTTATATAAAATATGTCTTGTATTATCTGTAGATAGATCCTCACCAACTACTATCTCAAAATTAAAATCAACCTCTTGACTTAATATACTATCTAAACATTCTGCAATATATGCTTCATGATTATAGGTTGTTAATGCTATACTAACTTCGGGCAAATTATTAGTATTCATCTAAAAATTGGTCTAATGTATGAGTTGGTGCCCAATTAAAATTAGCACGAAATAAACTGGAATTTATAACAATCGACTCAACATCAAATATCTTTCTTTCTGAGTATTCTGTATAAATCGATTTACAAAATCTATTCTCCACTTTACTTAATATCTGATTAATGGTATAAGTATAACCAGAAGCTATATTATAAATAATGTTTCCAGATTTTTTCTTACTATTTATTAGTAGTATAATAGCATCGATAAGATCTTCTACGTACAAATAATCTTTTATCCCATTACCACTGCCCCATACCCTGAACAATAAATCATTAGCACAAGCATTTATAGCATGCCCAATTATACCATTAGGTTTAGATGTTTTTTGGTTGTTACCATATACATTTGAGGGTCTTAGAATATAAACTTTACCTTTAAAATCATATCTATGCAGTTGTAAATATTTTTCACAAGCCAGTTTAGTTATTCCATATGATGATAAAGGATTAGTTGTATTCATTTCGTTAACATTTAAGGGCTCTTCTTGCAAACCATAAACAGCTCCCCCACTTGAAATGTAGATAAAATCTCTTACATTATTTCTTTTACAAATATTTAAAATTGAAACGAAAGGCATCAAATTACTTTGTATATCGTATAACTCATCCTCAAAAGAAGTTGCCGGAACAGTTGTGTGAAGACAATGAATTACAGTAGTTATATTATCAAAATACCTCTCATAAGACATTATTGCATTAATGTCAGCGCTAACAAAATCAGGATGATTTTGTGGTACAGTTCGGCTTATAACCATTACGCGTTGACCACTTTCTTTTAAACGCCTGTAAAGCGATTTACCAATTAAACCATATCCTATTATAAGAAACATTTAGATGCATTAATTTAGTAAAAAATTTGATGCCTAAATTATATATCGTAAACAATTGTAGATATTTCTAATTTAACTGACTAGATTTGATTATTTGTCTTAAATAACTCTAAATACCGATTAATTATCTTAGGAGAACGATTAAAGGTGTTTAAAACAGTATCATGTAAATTTTCTCCCATTTCTATTAATAAATAATTATTTGAGTAAATTTTAACTAACAATTCCTCTAAATGTATCTCAGTATCTAAAGGATTAAGCAAAAACCCATTAGCCTCATTTATTATATAATCATCAAAATCACCAACCTTGCTACATACTGCCACGGTTTTTTTTAACAAGCCCATTTCCTTTACAGAACTGTTGCTGGCCTCGGTTAAAGAAGGATGAATTAACAAATCCGATGCCGCCATGTAGTTAATAAAATCACTCCTGAATCCGAGCATAGAAATATGTTTTTGTAATTCGTTTTCGTTTATGTAATTCTCTAGATTTTCTTTTTCAGGTCCTTCATCAAGCACCATCAATTTAATATCATATCCTTGTTTTACCAGTTTATTAATAATCGGGAAAACAAGATAATGCCTTTTAAAAGGTATTAAACGCGAACACATTAATAGTCTTAGTTTACAAGGATATAATTCTTTTATTTGGGATACAATTTGTTCATCGGGTTTAGCATACTCATCAAAATTATATATGTAAGGTAAAATTTTTAATTTGCTTTTATTAACCTTTTCAAAATCAATCATACCATTATACACACCGCTTGAAGGAACAATTATTTCTTTTGCTAACATATTTATAATCTTATCAAACAAGACTTCCGTTCTGTTCGCACTTAATTTAAAGTCGTTTGAGAATACATTAAATTTAAAATGATGGCGGAAAATAATGAATCTCGTTCTGGTAAAAAACTGAGCAAATACAGATATAATATTTACGTGTTGTAAATGTGAACAAACAATATCGATTTGAT
>Ga0209990_10003909_pt1 | contig 10735 bp, 10 predicted proteins | sample NOAtaG_6_FD_187304 | JGI IMG/M metagenome (GOLD analysis project Ga0209990, IMG submission 187304) | Freshwater lake microbial communities from Lake Erie, under a cyanobacterial bloom - NOAA_Erie_Diel5S_2200h metaG (SPAdes) (version 2) | ecosystem: Environmental > Aquatic > Freshwater > Lake ...
GGTGAGTTCCCGCTGAAAACTGCCCCCCTGGCGACCGGTCGAAACTACCCGGGGCATCCGCCTGCGTCAAGTTTGCATGGTTCCGGCCGGGCGCCGATCCGATGGTGCCTGCCGAGCGGGACGCGCTGGCGACGCACGAACTGTTGCTGCAATGCCTGCAGCTCGGCGTGGCGGGCGTCACCTGCCGGGCCTGCACTTTCTCACGCTGACCGGTTGTGACGTGCGGACCGATCTGCTGCGGGAGCTGAAGCGACAGCGGCCGAAGGTCTGGTCGTACCTGCACGAACTGCACTGAACCGAGTGCCCGCCCGGCCGGCTCCGGCCAGTGCGTCGGCAACCGCTTGTCGCCGGGCCGACGCTTGCCGAACCACCGTCGGCCGACGTATCCTCCTCGCTCGACCGGCAGGCCGCGGAACGAGTCTGACGCCGCACGAAGCGGCGCAGGGCGACGCCTTGCGAAGATCCCTCCGGCCGCCCTGACTCGTTTCGGCCGTCATGGATCCGACCTCCAGCCTGATCGCGGTGTTCGTCGTCGTGGCGGCCGCGGCATTCGTCGCGGTCCATCCGCGGACGCGGGTCTACGGGTTCGCGGCGTGGGTCGTCGCGGCCGTCCTGGCGGGGCTGATCGCGCCGCCGGCGGCGGTCAGCCGGCTGCCGCTCGACAACCCGTTGCTCGTGACGCGGCTGCTGCAGATCGCCATGTTCGGCATGGGGGCGACGCTCACCACGGGGGATTTCGTCCGCATCCTGCAGATGCCCAAGGGCGTCTTCGTGGGCGCGATCCTGCAGTTCACCACCATGCCCTTGCTGGGCTGGGCGATCTCGCGGACCCTCGGCCTGCCTGCGGAGCTCGCCCTGGGCATGATCCTCCTGGGGGCGAGCCCCGGAGGCATTTCGTCCAACGTCATCACGTACCTGGCCCGCGGCAACGTCGCGCTGTCGGTGACCATGACGGCCGTGTCGACGCTGCTGGCGCCGGTGATGACGCCGCTGATGGTCTATCTCTACGCACGGCGGACGGTCGATCTCGATTACGTGGAGATGTTTTCCAGCATCCTGGCGACGGTCGTCGGGCCGGTGGTGGTGGGACTGGTGGCCAACGCGGTGCTCACCCGCTGCCGAGCCGATCGGCGGATCGCGGAGCGGTTGCTCGCCACCACGTCGATGGTCGCGATCTGCCTGATCTGCGGGGTGATCGCCTTCCGCAGCCGCTCACAGATCGAGCACGTCGGCGGGCTGCTGCTGCTGGGCGTCACCTTGCACAACCTCGGCGGCTATCTGCTCGGCTATGCCGCCAGCCGGCTCGTAGGCATCAACCGCCAGGACAGTCGCACCGTCGCCATCGAGGTCGGCCTGCAGAACGGCGGCCTGGCCGCCAACCTGGCCGTCGTGGTGCTGAAGATCCCGGGCGCCGCGATCGTTCCGGCGTTGTTCTCGGCCGTGATGAACGTCACCGGCTCGGTGCTGGCCTCGATCTGGGCTCACCGTCCGCCGCAGGACGCCACCGAAATTTCCTGACCCGCGGCGGAGATGAGGTCGCTGCGGCTGACAGTGCGCCTGTTCATTCCGCAGGCGTACGGGACGCGGCCACGAGGAGGCATGCGGCCGGAGGGCCCGTCATGGCCGGGCTCGAGGCTTGCGGCCCGACGGCGCAGCCAGGTACAAGAGTCGTGGACAGGTACCGGTCCCCGGGCAACACACGATGCGCAGCGCGCTCCGTTCGATCGTCTTCCTCGCCATCGCCGTCGTCACGTTTCCGGCGCCACATGCCGCGGCGGCCGACGGCGGCTCCACCACCGCGGCGGTTTTTCAATTCGCCACGGTCGTGAAAACGTCCGCCGGTGAACGGGATGCCTTCCTCTGGATTCCACCGCAGGCGCAGCAGGTCCGTGGCGTGCTCTTCACCGGCATGTCCTCGGCCGAGCGCGAGCTCGTCAAGGACGCCGCCGTGCGCCGCGCGTGCCGCGAAGAAAGCCTGGCGATCGTGTTCCTGCAGACCGGCATCAGCTCCGTCAACGTGCAGCAGGTGCTCGACGACTTCGCCGCCGCGAGCGGCTATCAGGAGCTGTCCGTCGCGCCCCTCTTCTTCGTCGGTCACTCGGCCGGCGGCCCCCAGGCCAAGGCCGCGGCCGTCGCCCACCGGGACCGCTGTTTCGGCGTCATGCAGTACCGCGGCGGCTCGCCCGGGATTCAGGCCAACTCCCTCGACCCCGATCCCGTCCCGCCGGGGGTCCCCGCGGTCATGATGCTGGGCCAGTTCGACGAGTTCGGGAAAGTCGCCCGGGACGAAAGCGGCCGCGAGAACTGGGAGAACGGCGTCGTCGCCATGCGCACCTTCCGCTCCGCCGATCCCCGCAACCTCGGCTGCTTCGTCGTCGAGCCCGGCGCGGGGCACTTCGCCTGGTCGGACCGCAGCGCGGCGTACTTCGCGCTGTACCTGCGTAAGGCGGCCACGCTGCGGATCCCCGACTGGTCGCCCGACGCCAAGAGCCCCGTCATGTGCCGGCCGATCGACGCGACGCGTGGCTGGCTGACGGAGCTGCCCACCCGAGCCGCCGCCAGGCATGCCCCGGCCCCGGTCGCCGAGTACACCGGCGATCCCGGCGCCGCGTCGTGGCATTTCGACCGCGAGATGGCCGAGGCGACGGTCGCGCATCACCGTGGTCTCGTCGGCAGGCGCGATCAGTTCATTCGCTGGCTGGATCCCCACACCGTGAAGGCGGGCGCACGGTTCTTCTTCGAAGAGATCGCATGGGTCGGCGACGGACAGACCTTCGAGGTTCGCCCCCGATTCGCGGAGACCTATCCGCGGCAGTACGACGGCGAAGGCCCGATCTGGGCGCAGGCCGGCCAGCCGGTCGGCAAATCGGACCAGGCGATCCGGGTGCGGCCCACCGGCGGCCCGCTCGTAGCCGTGGGGCCCAACGCCTTCCGCGTGCAGTTCGACGCCTTGGCACCCGTTCCCGGTCCCAAGGCGACCGCGTTCATCGCCTTCGTCGAAGGGGACGACCAGTGGCGGTATGCCGAGCAGGTCGGCATCGTCCGCAGCCTCGTTCTCACCGAGGGACAGGAGCAGGCGATCACGTTTCCGGCACTGCCCGACGTGAACGCCGGCGACGCGAACGCCCTCGCCACGCCCATCGAACTGAACGCCACGAGCGACAGCAAGCTGCCCGTCGAGTACTACGTCGCCCACGGACCGGCGACCATCGAGCACGGCAAGCTGACCCTGCAGGAACTGCCCCGGCGGGCACGGCTGCCCATCGAGGTCAAGGTCGTCGCCTACCAGTTCGGGCGTGGCGTCGAGCCACGTGTGAAGCCGGCGCCGCCCGTCACGCGGGTCCTGCAGGTCCGCTGATGCCCGGGCCGCAAGCCTGGGGCTGACGTCGGCCTGGCAGGCGATGCACTTGCGCGACACGAACAACTCCGCTCCACCGCCCGGTCGCCCCGCCGCTGGTCGATCAGTGCGAGCACGTCGTCCACCTGCCGCTGGCCGATCGTGGCCCCGGTATCGGCCGCGAGCTCCCGGACGTTGTCGGGATCGATGCCGAGCGGTCGCAGGGCATCGGCGGCGGCCTTGGCGAGCGTCGCATCGTCCGTCTGGTCCGCAGCCGTGACGAGGCTCGTCGCCAGGGCCCGAGATCGCGTCCGGAGGCAGGCGACGACGAGTGCGAGCCCCTCGAGCACCGGCAGAGCATCCGCCTTGCGGCCGAGGGCCAGCGTGAACAAGGCGGCCACGCGGGAAACCGGCGAGGTGTTTTCACCGGACGCTAGCCGACTGTGGAACAAGTCTGCCCGAGCAAGATGTGCGGGATGCCGACCGGGGAAACCCTCGGCGTTTCCACCGGTCGGCCAAGTGGACAAAGGCTTGTCCACGGACAGCTAGCCACCGACGAGGAGGCTCAGCCGCACGAAACTGATCCGCGTGGTCGGGCCGAGCTCCACCTCCTCGTCGAGGCTCGTGGCCTGCCGATCATCGACGAGGATGAAAAACGCGTTTCTCGTGAAGGCATCGACGGCCTTGTCGAACTGCGGTCTCCAGTCGATCGGCAGCGGCCTGTCGACCGTCGGGACCACATCGTCGCGTCGTTCGGTCCGCGTGTCGTCGACGAGGTGCGTCGCGTCCGCTGGTTGCACGAGCCCGCGAAACACCCGGTCCCTGGTGCCCGCGTTGAAGTCCTGCACTTCCTGGTACACCCGTTCCCGGATCAATTCCCGGATCGTCATCCGCTCCCGGGGAAGCTAGAGGGCCAGCACGGAGCACACGGATCCCGAAACCGTCTCGTCGTGAACCGTCAGCGTGAGTGTCATGCCGTTTCTCGCCGTGGGGCAACCATCCATCTGCTGTTTTTCGGACGCCCACGCGGAAACGCCGCAGTGGTTCCGCGGGCGGCTATCTCCGGTTGATCTGCCCGATGATCGACCGATCCTTGATCTCCGCGTCCGCCGCGAGCATCACCGCCTTGCTGATGATGATCGACAGCGTGGCGTCGCCGTCAAATGGCAGGAACAACTTCTCGGGCGCCTCGCCAGCCCGGGGATCGGGAACGATGCACAGGTACTGGTCATTCGGCTCCATGAGGACGTTGCCCGAGCCGCAATGGATCTTGTAGGTCCGCCGGTCGCCGCGGACCACGAGAAAGCGATCCGTGAACGTGCATCTGGGTGCGATCGTCATCCGCGGCACGAGCCGTTCGAGGACCTCCTTGCGGGTCGCCGCCGTGCCGGAGAGGGCGCCGAAGGCGTATTCGTTCCAGTACGCGCGATGCCTGTCGCCCGGCCCTCCATCCTGCCAGGTCGGGTCGTTGCCGATCGACGCCACCCCGACGAACAGATCGACATCCCGCATGATCTCGGAGAACACGAGGGGTGGAATCTCCGCAAGCGGCAGCGGTTCGTGGGCGTTTCGCACGCCCCGGCCGCCGGGCCGCGCCGGCTCCGCCAGTCGGTAGAAGCGGACCTGGTCCGTGCCGAGGCGGAGATAGGTTCCCGTGCTGCTGGTATCGACGCCGCGTAGGACCAGGACCGCCTCTGAAGGAAGAGCCCTTCGATCCGGTCGCGCGTGGCCGACAGCATGGCCTGCACGTCCGCGAGCGACCGGCGCAGGGTCTCGAGCTCGTCCCGGTGATCCCGGCGGACCCGTGCCGGCACCGCCTTCAACCGTTTGCCGGCCGCGTCGAACCAGCGAAGCTCGGCCGCCGCGGCGTCGAACGCCCGCGCGAAACCAGTGGCAGCCATCTGGCGAACGCCTCGTGCACCCAGTCCGTTCCGATGGCGTCGATCAGCCCGGTCGCCGTCTCGAGCCACGCGGCCGACGGCCGTGAGGCGGATGCCTGGAGCGCGTGGGCGAGGAGTGCGACCCAGGCCGGTCGCTCTCCCGCCGGGAGCCGCCCGACGTCTTCGTTCACGGCGTCAGTCCAGACCTCGCCCGGAATCAGGAAGAACTGGGCGCCGTCTCCGATCGCCCGCGTCAGGGCGACGATCTCGTCCGCCGGGTTGCCGAGCGGGGCGGCCGCGATCCGCGAGCGACGAAAGAGCGAGAGCACGAACCGCTCCCCTGCCGTGGGCGGCTCGGCAGCAAGGTCGCGAAGCACGGCGGCCGCAAGCCTGTCCCGCACGTCCGCCATCGGGCCCCGCCGGTCGGCGATCGTGATCGCGAGGGAAAGCATGAAGTCGATGTGACCGGCGCGGTCGAGCTACCACGCGTGCGCGAGCAGGTTCTGCATGGCGAAGCCGGCCGTCACATGGATCGCCCACCCCGCGCCACCGGGAAGCGACCTGGCGTGGAGTGCCCGCTCCGCCGCCGCCAGCGCCGCCCGTCCGCGGCCCGGCGGGTCGAGGGCGAGAAGCCGCTGTCCGGCCTCGTGGCTGCCGATGTCCCGCACGGGCTCCCCGCCGCGCGTCGAGACGTCGCGGAGCAGCGTGCCGATGAGCTCGTGGGCCTGCCGCAGCGGCGAAGCGTCGCAGAGCGGGAAGCCGTCCGGCTCGACCGCCGTGGCCTGCAGGGCGTGGTCACCGGGCAGCATGCCGAGCTGCTTCTTCAACGACGTGAACACGGTCGGCGTGCCGGCCGGCGCAGGCCGCGCGGCCGGGTGCACCGCGACATCCGGCTGTGCGGCTGCGTCCTCCGTCCCGATCGCGCACAGCCGCTCCACCGCCACGGCATGCGGCCGGCCTTCGGGGGCAAACCGTTCCCGGAGGCAGGCAGCATACTGCCGCATCGCGGCGAGGAGCGGCTCCTCGGCTGCGGCCTTCGCGACGTGGCGTTCGAGTGCCCGGACCAGGGCGCCGATGGGATGCTCGATGGCATGATCGTTGGCCGGCCTGGCGAAGGCCGTCAGGATCGTCACCAGATCGGACGCGGTGAAGGGCAGCGTCCGGCGCAGCAGCGCCCGAGCCACGGCATTGGCATGCCAGCGGCGGAGATAGGCGTCGTGTGCTGTCCCCGGGTCATCGCGGCCGGCCGCGATGACCCGATTCCAGCGCTGCGTCTGCTCGACGGCGGCGACGACGTAGCGGCAGGACTGCCGCGGATCGCCGGCGAGCAGCACGCGGCCGCTAGGGAGGTCCTTGAGTGGCACGTCGTACAGGCGGGACTGCACGGCCTCTTCCACCCAGGCGTCCACGACCGCCTGTTCGGCCGCCACATGATCAGCGGTCGCATCCGCACCTTTCCCGTGCGTTGCCTTCGCGGAAGGTCGTGGCATCCGAAACTCCAAAACTCCACTCCAAAACTCCCCGGCGCCGGATTTTCCACGACAGCCGTGCCGAGGGCCAGCCCGGCCCGAAAGCGCAGCGAACATGCAGAGAGCCGAGGCCGGGATGGCCGCGACGAACGTCCGGAGACGTGGCACGATCCATCCACCACTGATCGAGAACGACCCGAGCCTCTGGCAGGCTCAGGAACAGCTCCCGGTCAAGCAGCTCGTCCCGCAGCCTGCCGTTGATGCCTTCCATGGCCTTTGTCCACTTGGCCGACCGGGGGAAACGCCGAGGGTTTCCCCGGTCGGCATGCCTCGCATCCTGCTCGGGCAGACTGGCTCCACAGTCTGCCTAGGCGGCATCGCGACGCGATGCCATTGCTTTCTGGTATGCCTCGACGGCCACGAGGATTGTGTCCAACGTGTCGAAGACGTTGGTATCGCCTCGGTCAAAGGCTTCCGTCGCGGCCTTGATCTCGGCAATTGCGCGGACTGCGGACTGTGAAATGGGCAGAGCGTTGGGCATCTTCATGTCGACAACCTTGTTCCCCGGGTAAGGCCCAGCGTCCTGCTGGGCTTTCGCGGCATTGGACAGGACATTCTCGATCGCGTCTTGTCGGGCTGGCCGTTTTGTCACAACACGATCATGGCGTGCGTCTCACGCTGTCTACACGCCAGCCTGGCGTTCTGGAGAGACCAACCGTGCCGACGCGGGGTGTGAGTCCGGGAACAAACGCATCCGCGGAGTGGTGTTTGTCCGGAGCCGGATGGCTAGGATGCCGCAGTGGACATCAAGGGGGCCATATGGATGAAACATGCGATTCCCCTTTTCAGCACTACGCATGGCTCGGGACCTGGAGGACCGACAATGGCCGCGGTTCCACGGTCGCAATCCACATGCGACAGGTGGCTCATTGTTGTATCTACACGAGTCGCGCTGCCGCTTCCGTCCGCCTGATATGCCGTGGCTCGGAAGAACAGTTCGGGGTGGATGCTGGCACGGTTCAGTTTGTGCCAGCCGATGGCGAGGTGCATGCGCTGATCCACCAATGTCATCCCGGCCACCAGTTCTACATGCTTCTCATCCCGCGTGCGCATTTGCGGGGCGTGGCGGAGTCCGAAGGCATCTCCGCTATTCCCGAGTTGCGGCCTTCACTCTCTCACCACGATACGGTGCTGACGTCCTGCATGGCACGAGTGTCCCGCTGCGGGGATGACGATGCCGGGGCGGTCGATGGCGGGAGAGAATTGGCAGCCCGCAGTCTCATCCTTCGTCTGTTGGAGGTAAACGGCTGCCGTCGCCCCGAGTGGACGGCCGACGCAAGCGTGTTCGAACGGGGCACCCTTGCGAATCTCGTGGGCTATATCGATGAGCATCTTCGGCTGGCTCCCTCGTTGAGCGACATGTCCGTGCGCGTGGGGCTTTCGCCGAGCCACTTCGCCAAGAAGTTCAGGCGTTCGACGGGCCTGAGCCTTCATCGCTTCATCAATCGGCGGCGCGTGGGCAAGTCGCTCGAACTGCTCAAAGCCAACGCGTCCACCCTGACCGGCGCTGCCCTCGATCTGGGCTTCTCTTCACAGAGCCACTTCACTCGGCTGTTCAGCGACCACACCGGCATGACGCCCGCGAAATACCGGAAGCAGTTCAGGGGGACGGTGGGCTGACGCCGACGCTGGCAACTGTCTGGGCCTTGGCATAACGGAGTATGCCAAGGCCCTCACGCTCTTTTGTCTCCGCACTCCTGACACCCGTAGTATCGCGATGGGTGTGTACCACCGCGGTGCCACGACGCAACGCGATGACGATTCAGCGGACGAATCAGGCCCTTTCAATCCAGAGGAGAGTGCCATGGGATTCGTCTGGTTCATATTGGTCGGTTTGGTGGCTGGCCTGCTCGCCGGTGTGATCATGAAGGGAAGCGGCTACGGGATGCTCGGGGACATCGTTGTCGGCATGTTGGGCGGGCTGCTCGGCGGGGGGCTCGTGCAGGCTCTGGGTATTCCATTCGGCGAGGGCCTGCTCGGCGCCGTTCTCGTTGCCGCGTTCGGTGCGGTGCTGCTGGTGATGGTTCTTCGGCTCATCAAGCGTTTCTGGGGAACTGGTCTGACGCTCTGAAAGACGCGTCGTCAGCAGGAAAAGCGTTGCAGAGGTGCCATTGACCGGGCTATCCTTTGGCCTTGAGCATGGATGAGAAACTCCTCGGCACCCCCACAATCGGGCCGCATCCAGCCCGACCAGTTCCGGCGGTTGCCCCTCATGATCCGCTCCGCTCGGCCGAAGCTTGCCGAAGGTCTGTCAGCCGACCTGTCCTTGCGGAGGAAGACTTTCGGATGGTTTCAGGCTACACTCGACCGTCGTCGACCCCGCCCATCGCCGTGAGGTCCGCCATGAACCCGCTCGCCCGTCCTTCGCTGCGAGTGCTCGTCCTTCTCGTTTTCGGCCCGTGGCTCGGCTCGACAGTTGGGCGAGCCGACGGCTTGCCCGCGGACACGAACATGATCGAGAGCCTGACGGCCGAGCAGGCGCGGACGTTGGTGGCGGAGTTGTCGGTGGCGCAGGTTCCGGGAGTAAGCGTGCAGATCGAGACCGCGTACGGCCCGCAGACGCTGCGACGATGCCTGAGCTTGAAGGGCCTGAAGTCGGTCGATGCCGAAACGGCACAGGCGATTGCGGCCTATTCGATAGGCCCCGTTTTGCTCGACGGCCTGCCCACGCTCTCCGACGACGTGGCGCGGGCGCTCGCGCAGCACAAGCGGCAACTGTCCCTCAACGGCTTGACGACGCTCTCCGACGAGGCGGCCAGGGCGCTATCGCAGCACAAGGGCTGGCTGTCCCTCAACGGCTTGACGACGCTCTCGGACGAAGCGGCCAAGGCACTGGGGCAGCATCATGGCGACTGGCTCTATCTCAACGGCGTGACGACGCTCTCCGAGGTGGCGGCGCGGGCGCTGGCGCAGAACAGGTGCGACCATCTCTTCCTCAACGGCCTGACGACGCTCTCGGACGCCGCGGCCAAGGCGCTTGCGCAGCATAAGGGCCGCAATCTCTCCCTCAACGGCCTGACGACGCTTTCGGAATCGGCGGCCGAGGCGCTGGCGGGCAAGCACCACTTCTCCTCCAGTATCTCCCTCAACGGTCTGACGTCACTCTCCACCGAAGCGGCCACGGCACTGGCGAAGCACTCGGGAGACAAACTCTCCCTCAACGGCCTGACGACACTCTCCGACTCGGCGGCCAAACTGCTGGCCCAGCACCGTGGCAAAGCGCTCGCCCTCAACGGCCTGACGACGCTCTCCGGCGAAATGGCCGAGTCCCTGGCACGTCACAAGGGCAGCCTCTCCCTCAACGGCCTGACCACGCTCTCCGGCGAAATGGCCGAATCCCTGGCACGTCACGAGGGCGGCCTGTCCCTCAACGGCCTGCCCACGATCTCCGAAGAGGCGGCCAGGGCGTTGGCTCAGCACAAGGGCAGGCTGTTCCTCAATGGCCTGATCAGGCTCTCCGCCGAGGCGGCCAAGGACCTCGCAGCCGTCGAAAGTTGGGACGGCCATCTCGTCAGCTTGACCGCCTTCGGCGAGCCCGACTCCGTCGCCGTCGCCCGCGCCCTCGCCACACGCACAGGCTCCCTGGTGCTGCCCGCGCTCAAGAAAATCTCCCCCAAGACGCTCTCTGCCCTGATCGAGAAGCAAGACGTTGACATTCCGCTGCTCGAGTCGCTGGAGTTGATTCCGGAACCCGACGGCAGCACGACAGACGACTTCATCATTCCGGAGTGGCTGGAGGAGCGGCAGAGGCTGAAGAGGGCAGCCCAGCCGGCGAATTGACCGCGGCCCGTCTTTGTCCGGGGCAACAACGGGGAGGGAGGGGTTGCCCATGCCCCAGGAGCCGGCGTGGCTGACCAGCGCAGCCAGGACCAATCCGCCTGCGACGGATCGGTGCCCGGCGGAGCGCAGGCAGCCTCGAGAGAGCGGAGGCCGGGAAGGCCGAAGCAAACGTCCGGCGATGGGGCGTGGGCAGCCCCGAACAGCGTCAC
>Ga0209990_10003913_pt1 | contig 10729 bp, 13 predicted proteins | sample NOAtaG_6_FD_187304 | JGI IMG/M metagenome (GOLD analysis project Ga0209990, IMG submission 187304) | Freshwater lake microbial communities from Lake Erie, under a cyanobacterial bloom - NOAA_Erie_Diel5S_2200h metaG (SPAdes) (version 2) | ecosystem: Environmental > Aquatic > Freshwater > Lake ...
GGTAAGAAACTAGTCGGCGACCCAACTCTGTCATATAGTAAGTTTCAGTCCCTAGTACAGACTCAAGGTATTTATTGCTCACAGAAAGATCTGAAAGCTTTTACTACCCTGTGCCAGGAGCTGGAAATTATTAGAGACTTTAGAGGTAGGAAAAAAGAGTTTACGATGTCTTACGACCAAGCTAAAAAACTGATAGAGAATCAAGAAGGTTTATGACGCAGCAAAAAAGTTATGTTACAGTTAATAGTAAAGATACGTTAAAAGAGCTAGTTCAGCATATTAGAGCTAGTGAATACGTAGCATTCGATACCGAAACCGATAGTCTTAATCCACGGAAAGGAAAGATTATTGGTTTTTCTGTTTCCGGAGAGGTAGGTAAAGGCTACTATATGCCTACTATGGTGTGGAATGTAGATAGACTAGAGGAAGTTATTATTGAAGGCAAAAATGCTCATGCTCTTGCTACCTATGTTATAGAGCAACTGAAAGGGAAGAAGTTAATATGTCATAACGCATCCTTCGACTTACGTTTCGTCAGTAACTTCTACGGAATAGATTTACTACCACATCTTCATGCCGATACGTCGTTACTTGTACATACTGTAAAAGAAGAAGGAGCATTTGGGTATGGAAATCCTTTCGGACTGAAATCAATTGCTATAATGGTTCAGAGAGAGATTGGCCTGGATGTCGAAACGGATGCTAACGAAGAACAGTTAGCTTTGAAAGAAAGTATAAAGGCTAATGGCGGATCTACTTCTAAGGATAATTACGAGATCTATAAGGCAGATTTAGAGATCCTATCTAAGTATGCTGCAGCCGATACTGACTTAACCTTACGTATCTATAATCACTTTTATAAGATCCTAGTAGAGGAAGGGCTGGAGAAATTTTTCTTCGAAGATGAGGTAATGCCCGTCTATAGAGAGGTCACTATCCCTATGGAGGTGCATGGTATCAGATTAGATATACCTTTAATAGAAAAAACTAGAGATAGCATTGCAAAAGATTTAGAAGAACAGGCTACAGCGGTAGTACAGGAGCTTTTAAAAGAGCCGAAAGTTAGAAGCTGGATTATTGATCAAGCAGTTGAAGCATATCCGCCTAAGAACAAAGGTACATTCGCCCAGCGTTTACTAGAGCAGAATAATATAGAACTTCCCAGATCTGAGAAATCGGGTAAGTTTACTATCAATAAAGCAGTAGTTACTGCATTACCTCCTTCACCTATCAAGGATTACTTGATAACTGGCGATATAGAATGCCTTACTAAAGATCAGATTGTTAAGACCAGTCTATCTCTCTGGAAAGAAGAGAATAACGGTCAGTTCTTCAATATTCAGTCTAAAGATCAAATGGGCAAAATAGCTTTCGATGTACTGGGTGAGAAACCTATCTCAAGTACTACTAAAGGTAAAGCTCAGTTCGATGAAGATATGATTCAATCTATCAAGGATAAGTATGCTTGGGCAAAACATCTCCGCTTATATAACAAACTTACAAAGATCAAAACCGCATATGTTGATAGATTTTTAGATTCGGCTGAAGACGGTAGATTCTATCCGTACTTTAAACAGAACGGTACTGTATCCGGCCGTTACGGATCAGACATGCAACAGTTACCTAAGCCTCTTGAACCTGGTCAAGACGAAGAGATGATCATGAACTATACAAACGTAGTACGTGCATTCTTTATATGCGATAAAGGAACAAAGCTACTTGATACTGACTATGCATCTCTCGAACCTCGAGTATTTGCTACAGTAGCAGGCGATCAAGGCTTGAAAGATATCTTTAATAATGATCTCGATTTTTATTCTCACATTGCTATTAAAACTGAAAAGCTCGAAGGCGTTAGTGCACATACAAAAGCACCTAACTTTCTTAAAAAAGTAGATCCGGTTAAAAGACAGACCGCTAAAGCATATTCATTAGGTGTACCATACGGAATGTCCGGATACGCTCTTGCAATGTCTCTTGGAGTTGATAGAAAAGAAGGCGAAAGACTTGTAGAAGGTTATTTAGATGGATTTCCTGAATTAAGGAAGTGGCGTGAGAACTCTCGTAAGTTTGTAAAAGAGCATGGCTATATTAAAAACAAGGTAGGTCGTATCAGGCATTTACCTCAGGCAAAAGAGATTTATAGTAGTCTCGGTGATAGACTTATTGAAGACTGGCGATTCAGAAAACAACTAGAGCAGGAATACGGAGTAGAGAATACTACCAGTCTGTATAGAGATTATAAGAATGCACTCAACAACGTACTCAATTTTCAAATTCAAAGTTATTCTGCAAGTATAGTAAATCGTGCAGCTCTACAAATCAATCGGAGATTTAAAGCAGAAGGTATTATAGGACAGGTAATCTGCCAAATTCATGATCAGTTAGTATGCCAAGTAAGAGACGAGGACGTAGAAAGAGCTTGTCCTATTGTTCAGGATTGTATGGAAAATACAACCAAGCTAGAAGGGGTTCAACTGATTGCTGAACCTGAAGTAGCAAATAATATGCGAGACGGTCACTAGTTTTTTCTAGTCTTATATATTTATTAATAAATAAGGGGTACTTAGTAGGCTCCGGTTTTGAAACATTTATTAACCGTTCACCGTAAGGGAACACAAACTGTAAAACTATGACAGCACTTTTCCGTGCCTTCGAGCTTGATCCATTTGACTTGCTCTGGAAAGATCTAAAAGAAGCACAAGCACATTTTTCTGCAATCACGCAGAGAGTAACCCACCCCGTAGACATTTACGAAACAGAAAACGGCATTCGCTTTGAAGTAGCCGCAGTAGGTCTTAATGTAGAAGATATCGATATTTCCATCGAAAATGATTCACTCCGAATCTGTTATGAAAAACCTGCACAGCAGGAAGAAACTCAACCAATTTACAAAGGCATTAAGAGATCAGGCTTTGATCTTACTTGGAAAATTTCAACTAAGTTTGACCTGAGTAAGTTAGAAGCATCTCTTGATAAGGGTCTTCTCACCCTAACCATACCAGTTGCTGAAGGAAAGGCCACTCGTAAAATTACGATAACTTCACCTAAAGCACTTCTTGAGAAGTAAATAATAGGCCTACTAAGTACCAGTTATGTTTACACTTACAAAGCAATTTATTCCGTTTAACGATAAGCTTTTTTTGGTTAAAAAAATAATCAAAGAAGAGCACGGACCTATTATTGATGTCTGGAAAGATCATTTAGGAGCCGATACTGTCTTACGGAAAGAAGGTTTGCTTTATTTTCTACAAACAGTTGAAGAAGCAGAAATAATTTCGTAAATTAAAATAAAAGATATGTCGAAGTTACAACCATTGAATGGTTATTTAATTCTCCGTCCTGTAGAAGAGGAGGAGCAAATGTACGGTAATATTGTCATTCCTGATTTAGGTAAAGAAAAGCCTGAGATGGGTGAAGTAGTTGCTACATCTAGCACCTATAACTTTAACTCAGATAAATTTGTAGAGTCAAATCTACAAGTAGGAGATAAAGTTCTTATCCCTAAGTTAGGATCACTACGAATAACAGTAGAAGGAGATGAATATTTTATTACAAAAGAACAAGACGTGTACTCAAAATTAGTATAAAATGACAACAACAGTATTTGGAACTGAATTAAAAAATAAACTACTAGCTGGAATTAAAAAATTAAACCAGTCAGTAAGTTCTACATTAGGTCCTGGTGGCCGTACGGTATTAATTAAAGAGCAATCCGGTGAAGTAAAAGTAACCAAAGACGGTGTTACGGTAGCTCGCTCTTTTCATGAGCTCGAAGATCAAGTTGAGGACCTTGGTGCCCAGCTCGTAAAGCAAGTATCCATTAAATCTGCTAACGAAGCAGGAGATGGTACTACAACTTCGACACTTCTCGCTACTACTATGGTAGAAGAAGGATTAAAGCTTATTAATCAAGGATCAAATCCCGTAGAAGTAAAGAAGGCAATTGACATCTACGTTAAGCAAGTTATAGATAATCTAAAGAGTATCTCTAAAGACGTATCCTCTCAGGATCAGATCCAGCAAGTAGCTTCCATTTCTGCCAACAATGATACTGAAGTAGGTAATTTAATCTCTACAGCTATTGAAAAAGTAGGGCGAGAAGGTATCGTTACTATAGAAGAATCAAAGACCGGAGAAACTACTTTGGAGATTGTAGAAGGTATGCAGTTTGATAGAGGTTATAAGTCCCCGTACTTTGTAACTAATAATACAACCATGCAGGCCGTCCTAAATGAACCTTATATTCTTATTTACGACGGACGTATTACTAAAGCCGCAGATATCTTAAATGCATTAAGTAAAGCAAACTCAGACCAGAAGCCTTTACTTATTGTTGCCGAAGACGTAGAAGATGAAGCCCTAGCTACTTTGATAGTAAACAAAATGCGCGGGATAGTTTCTGTTGTAGCAGTAAAAGCTCCAGACTTTGGTGAACGCCGTACTTTAATTCTAGAGGACTTAGCAATCTTAACTGGCGGTCAAGTTATTTCTAAGAACAAAGGACATAAGTTAGAAAAACTAACTCCTGTTCAGCTTGCTGAATTTTTCGGAGTAGCCCGTACAGTCACTGTAGCTAAGGAGGCTACAACCGTAGTTGACGGTAAAGGTACAGAAGAGGCTATAACATTGAGGGCTGAAGAGATTAAAGATCAAATCGAAAAAGCTACATCTTTCTATGAGAAAGAAAAGCTGCAGGAGAGACTAGGCAAATTAGTTGGCGGAGTAGCTATCATTTCTGTAGGAGGTAATTCTGATATTGAGATTAAAGAGAAAAAAGATAGAGTAGAAGATGCTTTATTTGCTACAAAAGCTGCCCTTATTGAAGGAGTTGTACCTGGTGGTGGCCTTGCTTTAATTACAGCATTCGAAAGTATTGAGCTACCTCTAACATCAAGCGATGAGCAAAAAGGCTGGGATATTGTTAGAAGAGCTTGTCATGCTCCATTCAAAGCAATTTTGACAAACTGTGGTATCGAAGATCACTATCGTATCTTGAGTCAGATTAAAAACTACGAAACTGAAGAATCAGCACATACATACGATGCTAAGAATCAAAAAGTAGTAGAAGCTACTGAAGCAGGTTTACTAGATCCAGCCAAGGTAACTCGTACGGCTCTCGAAAATGCTGCTTCCGTAGCAGGAACTATATTAACAACAGAATCAGTAATTTTTGAAAAGAAAGACGATAAAAAGAAAGATGAAGATTCTGCCGGAATGTACTAATAGTCGCTTCTTTTTCTAGAATTCCTATTTATTGACGAGTGTTTGAATAGTGATCTAGATAATTTAAATTTAAGGTATGCGAGTTGTTCTCATAAGTGATACACATACTAGACATAAGCATTTGACTTCAAAAGGAATGGGAAACCTTCTTCAAGAAGGTGATCTGCTCATACATGCAGGAGACTTTAGTAGTGTAGGACAAAAAGGAGAAGTTGAAAGTTTCGTTAAATGGTTAGATCAACAATCCAAAAACTACACCTACGGAGCTATTTTTATAGCAGGTAACCACGATAGGTCTTTTGATCCAAAATATTTTAGAGAGTATGAAGATTCCGATTTATGGGGCGATTTCTCGCACCTTGAAAAGCCCACGTGGGTTCGCAATATTTTATCTGATCTTAAACCTGGCAGGTCTAATGTTACTTATCTGGAGAACCAAGACATAGTTGTTAATGACCTTAAGATATGGGGATCTCCAGTAACTCCTTGGTTTTACGGAGAGAAATGGGCTTTTAATAAACAAAGAGGGGCTGACATAAAAGAGGTTTGGGATAAAATCCCTTCCGATACTGATATTATAGTAACTCACTCTCCAGTAATAGGACGTTTAGACTATATTCCATCTAGCAGAGAGTATGTAGGATGTGAAGAACTAAGAAATAAGGTTGAGGAAGTGAAACCAATCTTACACGTATGTGGGCATATACATGAAGGATACGGAGAAAGTATGGTAGGGGGTACAGTATATGTTAACGCTAGTATCTGCGACCGTTTTTACGATCCTGTTAACAAACCTATCGTAGTTGATATCGACACTAAAAATAAAGTAGTAAATTATTGATAATGGAAAATAAAACTTTTGATTTTAAGAAGTATCAAGGAGTTCTTCTAAAGTTAACTAAAACAGAAGATAGAAGATTTTTTGATAATCACCCTAATGGCGTAGAAGTTGGACGTGTAGAGAAAGGATTACTTCATTTAGAAAATTCTAACAAGTATCAATGCCTGTTTATACTTGACGGACCTGATCGTTATTTCCATACCTCTCAGGTTTTAGAAATATGGGAGCATGAAGGATATGATCTTGTAAAAACCCTCAACTCAACCTATAAGGTAGAACCTCAAATAGTTTCCATTCCAGGTGTACAACAAAAATATTCAGTAGATATTGTTGATTCAGATAAAAAGTCGTAAATTTAGATAAAGATATGATATTATACTTTACAGCAACTTGGTGTGGACCATGTAAGATGTTTAAACCAACAGTTCAGGAAGTAAGTGCTGAACTTGGAGTAGGAATTAACTATGTGGATGTAGATCAGCAAAGAGATATGGCTATGAGATACAATGTTTCAAGTGTACCAACCATAATAGTCGAGAATGGAGGTAGTGTAATTTACCGAAACTCCGGCGTAATGTCAAAACCGCAGTTAACACAGGTTTTATCACAGTTCAGGTAAATTTATTTTTTAACCAAAAAAACGATGATGAAAAAAGTAATCGCAATTTTCGTAATGGCTACATTGGTAGCATGTACTGGTACAGCTTCTACAGACGCTACTGCAGTTGATTCTGCTGCCGCTAAAGTAGATTCCGTTAAGGTAGATTCTACTGTTGCTCCTGTAGCTGACAGTGCTACACCTGCTCTAGAGGTGAAGTAAGTAAAGGGCGTCGGAGAGTCGGCCGCTAAGACTACGTAGCAGAAAGGTCTTTACTATTTATATTTATTATAGTTCTTTTTAATATGGGGGTGTCTGGTATTGATTCGTAAGTGAAGGTACCACTACATGCAGACGGTTGGATATGTCGTCTTTAAACAAATGTTCAAAAAATAAATGCAACACGTAAAGAACGTATTGCTGAAGGTGAAGCAATTTTAGCTTCTATCTTCTCTGAGGAGTACGCCCTAGCAGCGTAACCTCGCAGGGGCAGCTGATAGCCTTGCAACAGAACAGCACTTTAGTTTTCCTTGTTTCATAAAACTAGGTGGTGGAGCCGACGTCAACCAAAACTGACGTCCCCAATTACTGATCAGATTTTTGGAGTGTGGTGTCCGCGCTCGGTCAGATCTAAGCATGTGATACGCTGGTGCTGCTGTTCCTTATGAAGACAGCGGTTCGATTCCGCTCACCTCCACTATTTATAGATGTCAAAAGTATGAAAACGTTACTTACATCTATATCTCTCCTATTAAGCATGTTTACAGTAGCACAACCTACTACTATATATGTAGGAAATGTGACTAATAGAGTAAAGATCGGCCCTTTAACAGGCAATAAAAACCTAGCATTTGGTGTTAAGAATATTGCAGAAGAAGCTATCCTAGATAAAGGTCATGATTTAAGCAACGATAGCTCTGCTTTTAGGTTAGATTTTGAAATTATATATTTCGATATCCAACAAACAGCAACCGGTGTTAGCGTATTTCATAAGACCGAAAATGAAACGATTATAAGAATAAAGGGTATTCTTTACAGCAATAACACAAAGCCGAAAGAATACATTGCAACAGGTAAAAGTTCTGAAATATCTACCTCAACTATGATTGTCGACGAAGGTGGTGGTTTTAATCAAGCGTCAGCACGTTCTGCGTTGAAGAAAACCATTATTAACGTAATCGATAAACTACTATGAAAAAACTATTATTAGCTCTCGGGCTTTTAATTAGTTTCGCCTCTTATTCTCAAACGCCTCAAATTGGGCATTTCCAAACCCTTGCAACTGTAAGAAGGGGAGATACTTTAGATGTTGCTTGGTATTACAGGCCCGGCACTCCTGATGTACGTACATTTCAGGTTGATTGGCAGTATAAGAAAACATTATTAACCTACATATCAACTACCGTAGACGCATCCGTAAACGGAATGACGCCTGCAGTTACGTATAGAACTTGGGAAAACTATAAGTATAACACTTATACAAACGGCGCTTACTCTTATACTTCGAATACTGATTGGACTGTAGGCCGTAACTATTTAGTTTTATCTAGCGGTAGTACTATTGGTTCTAACGGTTATATTATCCATAACAAGTATAAGATTAATGCTGTAGCGCCAAACTACGTATCCGATACCATTACTGTTAACTGGGCTAGAATGTTTAAAGTTGACGGTACTACTATCGGAGATAACGTAGCTCAATTAACTAATCAGAAGTTAGCTATCAAACTTCTCGGTAACTTAACATTATCAGGCAAGGTGTGGCTAGGACCAACTATGACGTTAAGACCAGTAATATGGTGTTATCAAGCCAACAATAATGCCTTTATCGATTCAGTAACTGTTAACGCAGACGGTACTTATACGCTTGATAATATAGACGAAAATACCAGGTACAAGTTAGACGTCAAGTTTCCATCTCCGCTCGCAACCATTAGAGATAATGCCGTAACAATATCGGACGCCGTTAAGACTTACGATGAATATACTGTTACAGACGTTAACCAGGCATTTAGTAGGAACTATCTTAGGAACGGTTTAGCATACTTAATTGCCGATGTAAATAAGACCGGTACTTTAGATGGAGGAGACCCGTATTTGATTTACGCCTCAGTGTCCGGCCTGAGACCGATTGATACAGCTCAGTTAATTAACGTCTTTCATAAGAACACTTTCGATTCGCTAGCATTAGGAGTTAACCAGTGGAACGATTGGGCATCGCATATTAACGGAGTGACACATGTTTTTGATAGCGTAGGTACAGTTAACCTGACAGGTGTAGATATAAAATACTTTATTCTAGGTGATGTCGATAGAACGCATTCATCTCCGGTATATGATGCAAACGGAAACCTAGTAGCTAGGGCAAATTATATCGGAAACCTAGACATTACTATTCCGAACGTAACTGCACCTACCGGTCAGGCAATGTATGCTAATTTCAACATGAATACCAACGGGCTTAAAAACGACGGATTACAGTTTGAAATGAGATACGATCCAACTAAAGTGAAGTTCGAAGAAATAATCTCAAACATTCAAGGGCCTTGGTTACAGTATCTTACTCACGATGAAGCAAACGGAATTATACGTTTTGGCGGAATGAATAATCAAAAGATCGGATCCCTAGTAGGTTCTGTTACTCCATTTAGGTTGAAGTTTTCTCCAATTGGCAATAATGAGATTTTAACTAATGTGTATGTTAGGAAATTAATGGACGCCAGTGACAAAAACGGAGATCATTTTAATATTAATTTACAGTCCGATTACGTAGTGTTAGCCACCAGACAGGCAGTTATTCCAACTCCTGATGGAGAAATCACAGCAACTATACGTCCAAATCCAACAAGCGGATTTTTTGAACTTGTAGTAGTGTTTCCAAGAGAAAATATGACCTCTCTAGCTACGGTGTATGATATTCAGGGACGCAAGGTAAAGGAGATAGGAAAAATACAGAGCGATGATTATGTAAAAACTGTCATTAGACAGATTGATCTAACCTCAGCTGCCAATGGCCGCTACTTGTTGGTACTCGATAACGAAAATCAAAAACGTCTAGCAAAACAATTTGTTAAAATATAAAAATCAATCGTATGTCAGAAGAAACACAAGAACAAGAAGGAACTTGGTCAGGTTTAAAAAAGACCATTATTGGAACACTTAGCACTGTCGTATTAGGTGCTGGTACTTGGTTAGGAACAACACTATTTGGTGGAGGTGAAGAGAAAACAGAACCTGCTTCAGTACAGCAAGCCCAACCAACTATTGTTATTAATAATACTCAACAGCAACAACAGGCTGCTGGAGGGGGAACTAAAGTAATCGAGCGTGTAGTTGAAAAACCAGCCACTCAACCGACCCCCGCATCTAAACCAAAACCTTTCTCAGAAGAACCAAAATGGTAATTTATGCAAACAGGATTTAAAGAATTACTAAATGCAATGATGAAGCGTAGGTGGTATATCACCGCGCTAGTATTAGGATCGTTTGTTATAATCATAGGCGGAATCTTTGCCGCAATTACAACCAATACATCAGCCTCTGCTGAATGGAAGGAGTTATTACTGCTTATGCTAGGTGCCTTTATCGGTTCGTACGGCAAGATTATTGATTATTGGTTTAGTGATACCGATAAGGATAAGATGCTTGTTCAGAAAATGGATGAAGAGGATGGTGTAAGTATGTCTCATACGAACGACATGAAAGAGACTAATAAGCCAGTTACTCCTTTAATTCCGGATGCGTTCGTAGCCGGAGCTCAAGCCGCTCGCGAACTTGCAGTAACTGAGAATAAGCAAAACTACGAACTTAAAAAAGACGAGCAAGAGCATAGACAAATGCTTGAAGAAGATGAACAGGAGCATGAGCAGAAGATGGAAGAGCTTAAGCTACAGCACGAACTAAAAGCTCTTAGGTATTGCGAACATGAATGGGGCGATGCTGATAACGACGGCGAATTAGAGTGCCAGAAATGCGGACTATTCAAGGATGCGTATGATGATACTCATTAATCATAATTAAAAATCAAAAGTATGAAACAATTTTTTAAAAATCTATTTGATGAC